>OCPX01000485.1_pt1 | contig 39373 bp, 21 predicted proteins | sample 1538771 | NCBI WGS metagenome assembly OCPX01 (sample SAMN04571725, study PRJEB22368) | human gut metagenome | biome: human gut; material: stool | host: Homo sapiens | place: Luxembourg | collected 2012-11-01 | reverse complement strand
TGATGTAGATGCGGCCAGCTTTGTCTTTGGAGGACATAAGCGCCCAGAGTTTGCCTTCGGAATCCAGTAATTTAGCCATGATAGATATGCCTGAATAAGTATGTATCTATTATACATGAAATAAAAATTCCTGCAATCTCAACGTAAGAAAAATTGCAGGAATTTCAGAATGAGCTAAATAACATTCAAGGCTGATTTGATGAGCCTCAACCCCTTAAAGATCTAGTACTCCGGGAGTTTGGGTTTCACATATCCAGCTGGAGAATAAGATCCGCGGCCGCAGCAGCGGCTTTGCTCTGCGCGTTCCCCGGATTTTCTGTCTGCGGGGCGGAAGACCTCCGTCCCGTGCTGCGTTTTGGGATGATGGCCTTTTTGCAGGAAGGCACTCCGTCGGGATTCACGACCTATGTGAATGCCGACGACTACGTGCTGCGCAAACTTCCGCAGATTCTCTCGCAAAGTCTCCCGGAGTACCGCGTGGATGTGAAGGTCTACCGTACGGCAGCCCTCATCAAGGCAGCCCGCAGCGGCAAAGTAGATGTGATTTTCGGCAGCAGCGGGTGCTATGCATCGCTGCTGCCTGACGGCATCTATCCGCTAGCCACGCTCGTCACCAATTTCGCCCCGGATCCCAACCAAGCGGTCGCCGGCGCAGTCGTTGTGAATAGCCGACGCACTGACCTCAACAGTCTTAAGGACCTGAAACATCTCTCGGCGATGTCGGGTCTCGAATCGATGTTCTTCAATTGGCAGATACCGGCTTCTGCGCTCCTTGACAAAGGCTTGGATCCGTACCGCTTCTTCAGTTCCCTCAGACAGGTGGATCAGCCCGTGCCGAAAATTCTGCAGGCACTTGAAGACGGAACCATTGACGTTGGACTGATGCGGGCCTGCGTTTTGGAAGGACTTCCTATAGAGAGGAGAAAACACTTCAAGGTAATCGAGCCGGCAGAAGACTCTCCTCTCGCCTGCGCGCACACCTCGAGGCTCTTTCCTAACTGGACGGTTGGCGCCATGAGTCAGGTGCCGTCCGACGTTGCCAAGCGAATCTCTCTGGCACTGCTCACCGCGCCGCCGCAAACAGAAGCGGGCATCGCATGGAGCACCGCCAACAGCTTCAAAAGCATTGATCAGCTCTACCGAGAGCTCAAATGGGGACGCTATGAATACCTGCGGCATTGGACTTTTACGCGCGTCTGGGAGGCCGTCTGGCCGTTCGCATTGGCTGCTCTAGTTGCTTTCCTCGCCTTAATGCTGCACCTTCGTCGCGTCAATGCCCTCGTTGAGCGCCGAACCCGAGAACTTAACGACGAAGCTGCCCGACGCATGGCTCTGGAAGAGAGCAACACTGCGCTGCTTCAAAAGTTCCACCGCTACGAGCAAATGAGCACGATGGGCATGCTTTCAAACATGGTTGCGCACGAGATCCGTCAGCCGCTTTCAGCACTTCGCTATGCGCTGCGTACGATCGAGATGGCTGCCGCCCGCGACGAAGAGGACTCTGCCGTCATTGAGAAGTCCTGTGCCAAAGCCCGAAGACAAACAGAGCGAATCAACGACATTGTCGAGCACGTCTGCTCCTATGCCCGAACGGACCGCCGCAACCTCCCGATTAATCTTTCCGAGCTGATCCAGGAAACAGTGGCTGAAGCCGCCCAGATGAAACTCATTCATCATGCAGTGACGCTTATTCTGCCGGACAATGTCTTCATTACTGGCAATCCACTTGAACTCCAGCTGGTTGTGCTTAATCTCCTCAAGAACTCCTCAGAAGCTGCTGCCGGACGGGACCCGCAGTCCAAGATTGCACTGACCTGCGGCGAAGATCACGTCGAGCTGATCGTTTCAGACGAAACAGAACAGCTCGATGCTGAAGCGCTTGAGCGCATTGCCTCCTGCGGACCGTCACAGAAACGAGACGGTTTGGGTCTTGGCCTCAGCATCGTGCGGAGCATCATCAGCGCACACGGCGGCAGCATTCACTTCAGTGCACGAGCCGACAAAGGCCTCGAAGTACAAATCATTCTTCCTCTCCCCGGAGGCGGCTCCTCATGACACGAACGCTCAAGGATATTCAGCAGCACACACTTGTGCGCATCGTTGATGACAACGAAGATCTTCGTGAAACTTGTGAAATGATGCTCACCTATGCCGGCTGGCAGGTTCGCACTTATGCTGGTGCATGGTCTTTCCTTATGGATGACGCACCATCTGTGCCTGGCTGTCTTATTCTCGACATCAGCATGCCGGACATGACCGGCACAGAGCTGCAGATGGAAATGCGCCGCCGCCGGTACTCGCTGCCCATCATCATTCTTACGGGACATGCCAACGTTGATCTCGCCGTTACGACGCTGAAAGCAGGTGCAGCCGAATTTTTTGAAAAACCCGTTGACGAAGACCGCCTTATGAAGGCGATCGCCAAACTGTGCAGAGAAAGTCTCGCCAAAAGCTGCGGCGAACTTACCGGCCGGGATCTTGAAAAAGCATTTGACCTCCTCACTGAGCGAGAACGCGAAATACTCGAACTCATGATCCAAGACGTATCTTCTCAGCAGATTGCCGAACGTTTGGGCTTGAGCGACCGCACCATCTATGCGCACCGGAACGCCATTTACCGAAAGCTCGGAACAAAAAATTTGTCGAATATTTCGCTTCAAGACCTCGCAAATTTGTCATGTTCTTCATCAAACTGATGAAAAGTTCGTCTGCAACCATCCATCCTTCTGCTTATACCGAATCGCACCGCCGACATTCTGCTTTTGGGAAAAAACACAATGGACTGATGGAAAAAAACAAATCATCAGATCAGGATGCTTCGTGTTAATGAATATATGAACTTTCCATGGAAAGCGACACATTTTCTTATGACAGTTCAAGCCCTATTTTTAATGACAGAATACAATATCCGGCCGCGTATGAGATTGAAACAGACAATGAAGAATAGTTCTATTTCATTCATTATCTTGAACCCCAAAAAAATAAAGATAAAGAATGTAACGCCATAAAATACTCCAAAATACACGCCTTAAATCCGAAGCACTCTTCACTTTTTGAAAGCTTCATCAAAAGCTTCCTCCAGATCTGTAACAAGTTTTCGAAGATCTTTGTCGAACTTGGTTTGATACTTACCTTTTAAAAGGTATGCTGCCTGATATTCCATATAAATATAGATGACATTGCTACCATCACTGCCATAATGGTTATTGCAAGCATCTTTAATACAGTCCTTGAAATCATTTTTATTTTGTGGATTCATTCCCTTTTTATGATCTTCAGGCAACAAATCATAAACAATCTCTTCGGGGCCGTATTTATCCGGTAAATAAAATATTTTTTTCTCGAGATATTCTAAGAAACCTCTTCTTTTTTCGTTTTTTTCTTTGTCCGAAGCATTTGATTGAGTTAATGTTGCACGACTAGCAATTTTTTTAAAATTATCTGATATTTCAGTGGAATCTGTCTTTTGATCTCCATCCAAACAATAGACGACATCCTCAACTCCCTCGATAAAATTCGTAACAGCATCACGACATAAAATCCCTTCAGCACCAAATCTTTCGGCTGAACGAACTTTAAAATATTTTTCTTTACCTGTATTTCTTAGACATGCCTCCAAGACCAGCTTGGCACATTTATCTTCTACTAAGATTGTCAATTGTGAGTTTGATGCACCAATTTCAATGAAAACTTCAGCTGGATAAACGTTATTTTTTACGCAAATTAGACTATTTCTTTTATCCAAAAATAGCAACTTGACAGCTCCTACTGGTAAATTTTCTGTTATGTAAGGCGAATGTGTGGCAATTATTATTTGAAACTTACGGCATAAAATTTGCTGAAATAAAAATGTCATAAGCTTTCGCTGTGCCCGAGGATGGATGGAAACTTCAGGCTCATCTAGAAGTATTAAAGAATTCGGTGAAGCTCCCAAAATTGCATCAACCAAACAAACGATAGAAAACTCGCCACTTCCTGCAAAGGCTTCTGTGTAAGTGGTATTATTTTCAGAAGTCAGCAGTACAGTTTTAGCAGGCTCAGAAGTATAAAATGTATGAGTTACAATTCGTATTGAAGAATATTTTTTGTCTAGTATATCTGCAATAAATTTGACTGCCTCCTTTTCCAAAACTTTATTTTCGATAATTTTTTTAGTACGATAAATATTATAATCATTTAAATTTTCATCTATTGCCTTCCGCAGATTTTTAGAGTATCTCCTTATAAAATCCTGTTTACTTTTATATGCATCTGATACAGTATTCAAATCAGTACAATAAAAAAATTTGTCATAGGCACTCAATGCTTCATGTCTAAAATCCAAATAGATAACATTCTTACTGACTGGATTCCACCTAGTCATAGACCGAAATCGTTTTTCCTCGTTAGTTAAATCTTTTTTGTAATCTATCTTTGTCATTCCATATTGTGCAATAGGTCTGGAAGGTTCCCAGTAATCCGGATTACCTTCTTTATGGACCCTCGTTTTTAAAACCTCAACTACTTTGTTTTCAATGGGATATAAATACCCGTAAATAAAACAAGATGGGGATTTTTCTTCCTCCTTAATTGTGTCTACATTAGACTCAAACCAATACTCTCCTAAACTTTTTTGAGTTGGCGCACCATATAACGCTCTTATAACAGAAGACTTATTACATCCATTTTCACCAACTAAAACTGTTATTGGAAATTCAAAATCTATTTTTGTATTTGGGAAGAAGTTTTTATATCTTGGGAATCGAATGTATCGAATAAACGGCTCAAACTTTAAAGTGTTGAAATTGAATTCATCAATTATTCTTTTGATTATATTTTTTGTAGACATTTTTGATTTGCTAATTCAACTTTTATGATTTGCTTTCCAAGTTCTTTTGCAAAAAGGACTGGTACCGCATTTCCAATTTGCCGCCCTTTTTCCCAGACAGACCCAATAAATGTAAAATCGTCAGGGAAAGTCTGAATAGCAGCGGCCTCACGCGCGGACAAAGCTCTATTCTGCGTGGGATGGCCAAAACGTCCATTAGATAGTGAGATGCATTTAGTTGTTAGGGTAACCGATGGCTTATCCCAATCAAGACGACCATATACATCTAAATGACCCCTTTTATTTATGTGACATTTCAACTTTAACTCATCAGGCCAACTTCTTCGATCTTCTCCTGGTTTTAATGCTGAAATTCGTTTTAGCAGAAGATCAGACAATTTCGCAGCTTCATGGTCTTGGATCTCAGACGACGATGTCCCATGACCAATCGGTGGATATTTTGCTATTGCATCCCTTACAACGCGGAAAGGCCTCAATCCATTTCCGTATTCAGGATTAGGAAATCCTATCTCATATTTTTTTGATGCTAAAAGTACAAGCCTTTTCCTATTTTGAGGAACCCCATAATCGACAGCATTCAAAACATTAAAACAAAATTTATAATTTAACTCTTCTAATAATTCAATAAACCTTGGAAAGGGTCCATTGACGACCCTCTGCATTCCCGGAACATTTTCTAATAAGATGTAATCTGGATAAATTTTTTTTATGAAGCGATGCAAATCATCCAATAAGCAGACTCTTATATCAGATTTTTTTTTGAATCTATTTTGTTGCGAAAAAGGTTGACACGGTGCACATGCTGAAAAAACGAGTGGGCCTTCTATATGCTGATTTTGTAAAATTTCAGCTATTTCATTTTCAGATATTAGTTTTATATCTTTTTGAACGCAAGTCGCTTCTGGGAAATTTTTTTGATATGTTTTAATGGCTTTCCCGTCATAATCGATTCCAGCAACAATCTTCATTCCAGCAGCTTTTAACCCAGCACTAGTCCCCCCACAACCACAAAAAAAATCAATCACTTTGAACATTTCAAATTAATTTACTTATATATTAAGCAAAAACCTTTATGAAGGTTGAAATTTCTCTTCGACAAAATAAATCCTCAATACTTGAGGATACATCAGCAACTTAACTTATTGCCTTTTATCATATTTAACAAAAGCATAAAAATGGGGTATTTGTGATATTATATATTATTAAATATATAAAAATTAAAATACAAAAACCCTTTATAGGATATCATATATCACATTCGTCACACATGTCAACCCACTCTTTCCAGAAGACCCCACGATCGAAGTTTTTCGATAGTTGCGATACCAATGTAGTTTCTCGCCCAAATTATCGATGAGTTGATTTCTTTGAGAATCGCTCTCTGCTGTAAAGGGGCGTACACAAAAGTCGCCAACATCAGCACCTGGTCCCTTTTTTCATAAACATAGGACAGCTAAGGGCCTGCTAACGAAGTGAACATATGTCTCCTCTTCATTGAGGCAGAAGGCGTTCCGCCATACAGCTTCGGAAAGCTTGAGTTGGCCGATCAATTCCTCAGTGTCTTTATCAACTATCTACCCACCCGGCATCACGATCACAACATTCTGGGCGCGCAAGTTCTGCGGCACACTCTACACGTGTATCCCTGAATGCGGTGTGGATTGTCTCGATGTACTCGTTACCGTCCCAGAGTATTGCAAACATCGTCACGGCCAGTTTGTGCACAGACAGCTCGTCTGGCACCGCTGCGATCCTTGAAGGCCTAATGCAGCGCATTGAGTTCACCTTGCTTCATAAGTCCGATGTCGTGAGCGACTTCTGTCAGGCTCTTACGAGCCCATCGATTTTCCTTTGGCGTATTGCTGTTACTGATCTTACCGGCAGACTTTTATTGTCTACCCAGAAGGCAAAGTGCGTCGAATTCGCCTAATAGGTTTCTGCCGGCCAATGCAACATGCGGTCAAATATTTGGCGTCGTAGCTCAACCAAAATGGACTGAGAAACCTGACCGAGCAGATAGTTGCTTCCAAACATGCTTCCGCCGTGGAGAAGCGAAATAAGGATCAGTCCGAGCGGAGCCGCAAGCACTACCCAAGCCTGCTGCTGATAAAAGCCAGCATCGGTGAGACGTCCCAAAAGGGTCGCAATAAGCGATGAGGAAAGACCAGCGGTCAGCATGCAGCAGACAGCCAGCCCGATTTTTCCCTTATAAGCTGGAAGATACTTCGCCAATCGAAGCAAATTTGGATTTTTGAAGCGTTCGAACGCGGCGAAAAGACGACAGGCAATATTGCTACCTGCCATCTGCCAAGCTCCCCTCAGCCAAAAGGTTACGCTCGGCCAGCTCTGCCAAGTAATGCACCATTGCCCATGACGAATCCATGTCGCGCTTATTTTCGGCTATGGCTTCAGATAGAAATGACGCTGAATGGAATTGAGCCGCTGGCATCTGTGTTTACGTAATTTAAAGAATACTTAAACTCAATGCCCGATCTGTCATTAAGAAGAGCGGGATGCCTGCATGTTAGGTGAGTCACCCCGACATTCATATCTGTATAGATTTGAATGATTACTTGTTTTCAATAAATATCAATGGAATAGCGCATCCAAAATTTCATATGAAAACCCTATTGTTGCCCCCCCCCACCACAGAGTTTACCTATCATCTTTTTAGCTGTTATCGGTATATGCAATCGTCTAAATAATTTAGAAAACATCCAATAGAGTCACTGTTTGGAAATAAAAACCCCTCCTTTTCGTAAACCTTTACAGTGAACGCCAAACAACAATTTCAGAGAATTTCCTCTTTAATTTGAATTTTGCCATTGTCCTTTGTTAACCAATTACTTAGCGCCGTAATCAAAATTCCTCAATAAAAATAATCTGTTAGCTTCGCCAACCTCACCTTAGAATGCGAATCATTCTCATCATTAAGGTCGTCTGCAGTCTACACCCGCAGACCGCTTTGTCAACGGAGATTGGCATGAATCCTTCTGACATTTACCCCTCCCCCCATTTTTCATTTCGTCCTCTCGTACTGACGATAGCCTTTCTATTTGCAGGAATGAATAGTGCTGCCGCAGCTGAAGATTCGACTCCCAAAGCGACTTACATTGATACACAGCCCATCGTCGTAACGGCTACCCGAACCACTCAGCCCCTCTCACAGGCCGCAAGCTCACTCAGCGTGCTCACAGAGCAGGATATTCAGGAAGATCAGCCGGTTACTTTGGGCGAACTGCTTTTAGATATTCCTAACGTTGACGTTCTTGACTTTGCCTACATATCGTCGCAAATTTCAATCCGAGGATCGAACTCCTCTCAAATTACGTATTTGATTGACGGAATGCGTCAGGACGACCAAACAATGGCCGGCAACCGTCCAAGCGGCATTTTCATTGATCCGGAAATTCTTAAACAAGTTGAAGTCAAGCACGGCGGCGGCAGCGCGCTTTACGGCAACGGCGGTATTGGCGGCACATTGGCCGTCACCACAATGAACGCCAATGATTTCCTGAAGGGAACCGATCGAAACTTTGGCGCCAAAGTCAAGGCCGGCTACACCTCAGACAATCTGGAATGGCAAAAGAGCGCTTACGCATTCGGCCGATCCAACCAGTGGGACGTCGTCTTTGGGGTTTCACGCCGTGACTCAGGTGCTTCCACCAACTCACTGACCGGCAAACGAAGCAAAGCCGATATCGATGCCTACAGCACAGCAGCACTCGGCAAAGCCTCCTTCATGCCTAACGATGCCAACGTGCTGAGCCTCTCATACAATTTTGACCGTGCAAATTCTGAAAGCGATACGTTCTATCGCTATGAACAGCAACGCGTCACCGGCAAATGGGAGTTCGAACGAGGCGACCTCTGGAATCTCACCGCAGCCCTTCAATACGCCCACTCCAAATTCCACTACGTCAATCCTGATCCTTGGCGCGGCATCAATTCCAAAGATAAGTTCGACTCCGTGAGCGGAAATGTGCAGAACACCTCCTACCTCAGCGGACTCGGCCGGCATGCCGTCACCTATGGGTTCGATTTTTCAAAGACATCGCAAAGCGGCTTAGTTTTAGATCAAACGACAAACGAATGGGACAAAGATTCAACTCGTCCGGACGCTGACGGTTTTGACGGCGGCTTCTTCGTTGAGGACGAATATAAGATCAACGGCCTTTTCTCCGTGGTACCCGTCGTACGCTTCAACTACTTCAAGCGCGAATCGAATACCGGTTTCCCTTCGCTTTCCGACTCCAAAGTAACGCCGGGCATCACGCTGAAGATGACGCCCTATGAATCTTTGCTGGTCTGGGGGTCCGTACACACCGGTTACCGTCCGCCAATGCTCGATGAGATGTACTTCTACAGCACAGACTATGGTCAGAATGTTGAGGTCATCAATAATCCCAATCTGAAGCCTGAAAAATCCACGAACTACGAAGTCGGCATGAGCGGCCTGTTCGGCGATCTTCTTACTGAGAACGATCATCTTTCCTGGCGAGTTGCGGTCTTCTATGACGACGTCAAGGACTTCATTTCGGTTCAGGATAATATGCTCGAATGGTGGCAAGGCGGTATGGTCGGACCGATCAAGTACCAAACGGTGAACTACGGTCACGTTGTCAACAAAGGCGCTGAGCTCTCCGGCACCTATGAACTCAACGGCTTTAAAGCCTCCGCTTCATACGGTTATCTGCATTCCGAAGATAAGGAAACCGGCGAACGGCTGGGCGGTGTTACGCCTCAGAGCGCCAACCTGCGGCTGAGCTACAAAATTGCAGCTGCCCAACTTGAGCCTTGGTACCGGCTCCATTGGGCTAAGGGCGGCGATACCGTTCCGTTCCCAGGATATGCAGCAACCCATTTGGATGGCTACACCCTGCACTCCGTAGGCATCAATTGGACGCCGAAGATTCCGAATTACTTCAACATTCAGGCAGGTCTCGCCGTCACTAACCTGACAAATGAGAAGTACGTTGCGCTGTTCGGCATGCGTGAGAACAACGTGGGTTATGCTCGGGGCTTCCGTGCCTGGCTCTCGGCCCAGTTCTAATTTCACCTGAAAAAGTCTGCCGAAAGCGGTCTCCCCGAACCGCTTTCGGCACAGCACCATTCAAGCACAAGCATGTTCCTTAATCCGCGTCCGAGCGGCTTATGCCGTCTTATCACGCAGTATCTTTTTACCCGCAGTCAATGGCGCTTGTGGGGACTTTTTGCCATCGTTCTTGCGGCATACGCATTCAATATCAAGCTTGCTGTTCTCTATAACGATTGGAACGGACGGTTCTTTAACGCACTTCAGGCGGTCAATCGCGATGCGATCTTCCGAGAACTTTTTTATTTCATAGGGCTTGCCGCCGTCATCATCGTACTGCTCGTCTGGGCTGGCTATGTCAAGGACCGCTTGGCGCTTGCGCTGCGCCGCGACCTTACGCAGATTTTCTTCAAACGCTGGCTATCTCCGGAAAGCGCTCACTATCTGCTGCGCGAGAGCGGCCGAGAACCCGATAACCCAGACCAACGCGTGACGGAGGATGTTCGGCAGCTCGTCAATCTTTCCGTCGATCTTCTGGTGAGCTTTTACGACGCCATGCTCACGATCGGCAGTTTTTCAGTCATCCTTTGGCAGCTCTCAGGCTCTGCTGAAGTGTTCGGCATCACGATCCCCGGCTACATGTTCTGGGTCTGCATCCTCTATACGATCGTTGCTACATGGATTACACACCTCATCGGACACAAGCTTAAAGGCCTCAACATCAATGCTCAGCATATGGAGGCGAATCTGCGTGCCGCCCTCATGGAAAAACGCCGTCATGCAGATGCCATCGCCGGGGCTCATGCTGAGGCAGTGGAGGAAGCCGGCCTGGTCGAGCGCTTCCGGCAGCTTCTCTCTGTCCTCATTGCGTTGGTAAAACGAAAGCGAGACCTCAACCTCTTCACGGTCGGCGTCGGACAATTCACACACCTCGCTCCCATTTTTTTCGCGCTGCCGAGTTTTTTCGCCGGCATCATCCAATTGGGCGGACTCATGCAGATCAGGGGCGCCTTCAATGACGTGGCACGGTCACTCTCATGGATCATCATGTCCTACGACGATCTGGCCGCCCTTGCTGCCGCTTATGAGCGTCTTCGCCGTCTTGAAGCAGGGCTCTCCGAAGCGGACGATCAACGCAGAGCTTTGGAGAAACGATGTCAGGACAATTCATGCACTGGTCTCACCGCGGCCCTTGACCTCATCGTTCCAAACGGAAAAAACATCAGCCGCGTGCCCGTCCGTCTCAAACTCGTCCCGGGCAGCTTCACCATCGTCTGCGGCCCGTCTGGCATCGGAAAATCCACGCTTCTCAAAGTCCTTTCAGGCTTCGCCGGAAATTACGAAGGTAAACTCTCTGAACGCGGATCCATCTTCTGGATGCCGCAGCAGCCTTATTTGCCAAAAGGAGAGCTCATCGCTGCGCTCACCTATCCGCAAAGTCCTGAAACGATCACGGAGCAGGCAGCACAGGAACTGCTCAGTGCCGCACACCTTGACCATCTCAAAGAAAAGCTTTACGACTCGGGCGACTGGTCTGCACTGCTTTCCGGCGGTGAACAGCAGCGGCTTTCTTTGCTGCGGGCTCTTATTGTCAAACCTGACATCCTGCTTCTCGACGAAATGACGAGCGGCCTTGATCCGGTCAATGCACACTGGATGATTGCCTTGCTCAAGGCGAAACTCCCTCAGACCGCAATCCTTCTCGTCACACATCAGCAATCGCTTTGGCCGCTTGCGGACCACATCATCAACCTCCAAGGACCAGCTCATGGGCAATCCGTTCATTCCGTTTCCCAGATGTGAAAACATCATCATCGTCGGCGATGCCGCCGCTGAATATCTCGGTGCACTGCGCATCTATGGCCGCGGCTTGATTGGCGGCGACGTACCATCCATGGAACTTCTCCATCCAATGGAAAAGCACCTTGAATGCGTTTCGTGCTTTTTGAATGACCCAACACAGGTGCTCATGCCGGCGGTGCGGCGCATGAAAGCCAATTTTGTGGTGCTTGAAGAAAACGGATCCGCCGACTTCAATCCTGCAGCGGGCCGAGAAGCACTCGAAAAAGAAGGCATCTCGGTCAAAATTCTTGACGTGCGGGGATCAACAGAATCAGTTCTGCGCCGTGCCGGCAAACTTTTCGGCGAGGAAAAACAAGCCGAACGCATTATTCGTGAACGAACGGAGCGACTGGCAGCACTCGACGATATGCGCAAATCCATTCGTAAGGGACAAAAGGCCGCAATCTTTCTGGCAATCCGCAGTCCCATCCGTCATGAAAGCTATGTCTTCCGGATCTCTGAGCGCAGTGCACTCTCTCAACTGCTCACAAACACTTTTGCAATAGAGAACATCAATGTTCGGCCAAATGCCGAAGAACGCATCCCTGGCATTCAGGAACTCGATGACCTCTCCGACCTCTTCGAAAAGAACCCGGACCTCATCGTCTATACCGGCGATGCGGCCGCTTGCGGCCAAAAAATAGCTGAATTCATCCGGAAACACCCCCAATTCGCCGAATGCAATGCGGTAAAGAATGGGCGCATTTACGGCGCACCGTATTACTGTCATGCGCTCGACTTGAGACGCCATGAAATACTTGAAGCATGGAGCGATGTATTGGCCGACTAACCACTGAAGTAACGGCGTTTTGATCCTGTCAGACCGCCGCTTTGCCGCTCCGCCTTGGGCTCGCGCAAGACCGAGCGGCTGTCGCGCCCGCTATAAATCATTTTCTGACACAGCTCGTCTGCGGTCAGAGCCCAGGCGGCTCCGGATCCATCGCTGGACAAACATGCTCCCATCCCGCCGGCATTCTTGAGATGTGCCAAAGTTGGGAATCAGCCTGAGCGGTCTTCAGCAGAAATCAGGAGGTCCTCACCGCTAGAAATTGCTTTGCCCCCTCTTTATCCTTCCTCATTCGCAGCCCATTACACCTAAAATTCAAAGTCATTCACTCACACACAAGATTGCCTTCAATCTAAATTATTTTTTCACACCTTTAAGGCTGTATTCGTATACATATTGATTAACATCCTCATCCTTTCTAATAAGGGTGTTGTATAACATATATGTAAGCTTACGATTGGTCGTTCCTTCATATTGAAATTGATACTTCAATCCTTTAGCTTTATTAAGCGGGTCCTCATTAAAGGATTGAGCTTCTTGCATTTGTGCAAAAACTTTCCCAGATCGATTGACACAAACCTCAAATCGGGGAGGAAAAACTTTATTCGCAAACATTAAAGGATGATATTTATACATTTCCGGCGTCATGTAATCCTTCAGCTTAGGGTAAGCTTTAATCATTGTGTAGAAATTAGTTCTGATTTCATCGATTTTTTTAGAATCAACTGACCAAGCATTGCCGCCAGGAAGACCGTACAAAAAATAAAAATACTCCATATCAAAACTATGGTTATAGGCGACATCAAATACAGATATTTCTTCTTTATGAAATGGATTAGATGCCACACACGAAACAAAATACCCCCAGAAGCGAGATAAAAATCCATCATAGAATTCATTTTTCAATGAAGAATATTTAGCATGATAATATCTCATATAATGAGCAAGGAGCTCTTTTTCATTTTTGGCAACAACTAAATTTTCTTTATTCCACAACTCAAGATCATTAACTGTCAGGGACCAATTTAAAGGGCTGAGTTCCTTAATATCAGCATTAACTTTAGGATCCAACATCCCACATGATCCATTCAGAGAAAAAGCCGCTAAAATGAGAATTAGAATTTGCTTCTTAATACTTACTGTCATAAGATAATCCAAAATCAAATTTAAACATTGCATAAAATGTTTTATATCTCGACTTAATTCTATTACCCTCTCATCACCTATCTTCACCTTCAAAAGCACATAATATAAAAATTCTAACTAGCGACAGATCGATCAATTGGATCTTAAACGAATATGATTTAATATCCATGGATAAGTCAAAATCTAAAGATTCATGCTTCTCGCTCAATAAACATCAATCCGACCATGTGATGCTTACACTATAAACATGCAGCACTCAGTAGTTGATGCCGCATACAGAACCATTTTGCGTTCCTATATTTTAAATATTATTTGTTCTTTGGCTCATTTGTATACCGTTTTAATCATCTTACTGCGGCAAAGAACGTGCATACAACTCCCTTAGATACCCGACAGATTCAGGGTTCCAATCTTTAAAATAGTTGCCGCAGCCAAAATGTGTAAACTAGAAGAGCACAGTTAAGTGCCGCATCCGCGATACGTCTGCAATTTGGTGCTGGTTATGTTTGCACGCAGTACAGCCATCTGCCCCTCAGAGCATTGAAGGTGCAGTCAGGCATCAGAATCTGCCGGAGCCTGTTTTTTAATTTATGGCTCGGAAAATGCTTTGGAACAGGTTGCCGTGCTGTTCACAAATAAAGGAAGCAGCGCGACGAAAATTTAAGGTTGAAACACAATAGTTTTTTGGAAGTAAACCTTAATGTTACGCCCTTGATGATAAATAGGTGCAAACTTCATTTTCTTTACTGCCTCGACAGCAGCCTCTTTGAAACCTAGATCCGGGATATTTCGGGTGAATATCTCTGTGGTTTCAACCTGTCCGTCGAGTCCTACCAAGAATTTCACCCGCACCCGTACGACCTTGTTGAATCCAATGGAACGAGCTGCCCGCGGATACCTTGGCGTTGCCTCCGAAAGGATTTTGTACGAGATGCCGCCGGAACCCAATGCCGTATAGGAGCCGTCACCGTTCGCAATGAAATTGCCGCTGCCGAAAGCCGTTCCTTGCCCATCCCCCACTCCGGATCCTTCAGTCTGAGCTTTGCCGTCAGCCGTTCCGCTCGCTCCAACTGCACCGCCGGAGCCTGCGTTGACATGCTTAGTCTTGCCGTCTTTACCATCCGTTTCGGAAGCGGAAGCTTTTTCTTTAAGCGGCGCGGGCTTTTGGGTTTCGCCTTTATAAGCTTTGCCTTCCGAGTTTTCTCTTTTGGGTTTGCTGACCGGCTTTATGTTTTCGGAAACTTGGGGCTGAGGATTCTGCCTTTTGAGAATAGGCTTTGCCTGCGCAGACTTCACCTGCTCATCCCCCGAATCTGCTGTTGGCTGTGTCGATGTCAGCTCAGGCGCTTTGGGAGTGGGCTTCGAATCCAATGAAGTCTCAGCGGCAGCGGCTTTCGGAGGCTCGTCCAGTGTCTCTCCCTCTGTTTTTGGGGCCAATGACTTTTCGGGCTCATCAGTCGGTTCCAAGCGCCTGTCCTTGGAATGGGATTTTGCGCCGTCCCCGCCTGCCCCGCCGTTGCCAAGTCGGCCGTCTCGATGCATATCTCCCAAACCGCCGGCATTCCCTGCAGGGCCGCCAAGATCAACGGTAAGCATGCCGGATCCGCCGACAGGCGCGGATTGGAAAAAGATAAGACCGATACCTCCGACCAATAAAGCATGAATAACGACAGAAGCGCTCAATGCAGACTGCCAGGAAAGTGGCTTCGGACTCATCAGCGTCGTCCCTCGGTTGCTATGGAGACTCGTTCAATGCCTGTGCGGCGGATGACATCCATAACGCCAACCACCGTGCCGTAGTCGGTTTTTTCATCGCCGCGTAGCACCACAGTGAGCTTCTCGTTCTCAGTCTTTAAAGACACAAGCCGTCGAGCTAACTCCTCCTCTGAAACCAAATTCTGCTCAAGGAAAAGACGCCCGTCCTCTGTGATTGACACGGGGACTGTTTTGGTAGTGTCCACTTTTGCGATGGTCGCCTTAGGGAGATTAAGGGCAATGGTTTTCTGCGTCACCATGGTCAGCATCGACATCATGAAGAACACCAGCAGGAAAAAGATGATGTCGATCATCGGAATGATCATCAGCAGAGGTTTCCTGTCCTCCTTGAGACTGTTGATGCGCATGCCTTACTTCTCCGAAAGACAGGCGAGATAAGCACTTGCCGCAGCCTCAAGGTCTTCAATAATTCGGTTGGCCCGCTGAGAAAGCCAGACATAAACCAGCATTGCAATAATGGCGACGAGCAGCCCGAACCCCGTTGCGACCAAAGCTTCCGCAACACCGCCGGTAATAGCAAACGGCTGTCCTTCAGAGATCGATAAGATGTCAAATGATCGGATCATGCCGGTCACGGTACCTAACAAGCCCATCAAAGGAGCCAAAGTTACGATCGCACTCACATAGTTGAGATGATCCTTGAGCCGCGCTGCGCTGTAAGCCGCAGCTCCGGAAAGATACTGCTCAGCATTGATCACGGCATTGCGCTCTGAAATGGCCTTTTCAAGAACTGCACCGACGGTGCCTCCTGCTTTTTTGCAAAGTGCGGCTGCAGCATCAAAATTTTTAGCACGTACTGCTGACAGAAATTCACCTTGAAGCACCTGCATATCGGATGCGGAGCGTCGGTAGAAAACTGTTCGTTCGACGGCGATGGCGATCGTAACGATGGAGGCCGCCAACAGCGGCCACATCATGAACCCTCCCGTCAGGAAGGTTTGAATAAACTGAGACATGAGACAGCGTTCCCAAAAAAAGATCTGACGTCGAAAGGAGGTGCTATTGCACCTCCTTCGCACTGAATGAGATCAATACGTGCCGCGCAGGCCAACGAAATAAGTCCGCTCACGTCCTGGTATCAGCGACCAGCTCCCGATTGATACGTAGTCGTAGTACTTCTCGTTGAAGAGATTCGTTACGCCGGCATAAATTTCCAAATGCTCCCAAGGTTTGAAATGCAGGCTTGTATCGACGATCTGTCTGGACTTGACAATACCGTCCGTTTCCTTTTCAGCATCTGAGAGGAAATTGTTGTATTTCCCATAGTAGGTATAGCGAACGTCACCGGAGAAGTTGTCTGTGAAGTCGTACTTTGCAAGCACCGACAGAGAGTGCTGCGGCACTTTCTGCAGACCGCTCCGCGTGAAATCGATTTTGTCCTTGCCGACCTCATCCATGAATCGACTGCCGGCAGATGTATAGTCAGACCTTCCTTTAAGCCATGAATACGATTCCGTAAGCGTCAGCCTGCCGATCGTCTGCTGAAGGCTGACGTCAGCCCCCCAACGGCGCGTCTGAAGCAAATTCAGCGTCCGAGCATCACTGAGTCCCCTGACATACATACGGTACAGCTGGTTGTTGGTGTTCGACATCCAGAGTGAAACGCTGACGGTTGAGAAGGCGACCTTGTCGCGAAGACCAATCTCGTACATATCGTACTTTTCATCTTCGGCATTGGTGATTTTATAAACCCTGTCCCCGTTGACAACCGCTTGATCTGCAATCATCAGACCGTCAGGGACGGTATAGCCGCGCTCATACCGAGCGTAAATTCTGCCGGTATCGCGGTACCGCCAAGCCGCCGACAATTCCAACGCCGTATTCCAGCGATCTGAGGTATCTGCGCCGGCAATCCTGTTGCCCGTTTTGTCATATCCCCATTTAGTGAGCTCACGGCGCAGCCCCTGGGTAAAGCTAAAGTCGCCCCACTTCAAAGTATTCAAACCGTATAGCGCGATGACTGTTTTGTCGTAAAGGAAGCTGTAGGGCTCTCCATAAAACTTGCCGCTGCTGTCTTTCTTCCATGAACCGATGTAGTTAAAGTCAGCACTTTGCTTGGTGTAGTCAAACCCAAGCAGCAGATCGCTGCCTTCAAGATAATCTATATCCAATTTCAGTTTGAGGCCCTTGCTTTCCTGATCGATGATCTGATCCCCGAACTGATTGTTGGAGAAATACCCATCGCTGTAAAAACCATCCGCCGTCAAATGCAGTCTATCCGTGAGATCGTTGGCATAGCTGAGGTTATAGCTGTTGATCGCGCGATCTCCGTTCAGATAACCCCTAACTCGGCGTTTAATAAGCTGACCATTTTCGTCCACGCCAACGGTTTGCGTAGTCCATGGAGGGACGTAGTCTTTCCCGTATTTTTGAATGTTTCTGGCAGAAGCCGTTTTGATGAACTGAGAATCCTCTTCAAGTCGGCTGGCACGAAGCGTGAGACTTTGCTTTTCGGTTAAATCCCATCGAATACCGGCAGAGTAATAATTCGAATTGCGATACGTATTCTTGAAGTAGAGATCCCGATCAATTTTTGAAGCGGTGCCTAAGAAAGAGAATTTTTCATTGATCCGAGCCCCCACGCTCGCGCCGATACGATATCCGTCTGAATTCCATTCGCCGAAGGCTGACGTTTTCGGATCCTTCATCGAACGAAGATTCGTTGTGATGTTAATCACGCCGCCCGCTGTGCCCGAACCATAAAGGACGCTGCCGCCGCCCGGAATAATTTCAATGCGTTCGAGTTCCTCTACGGGAACGACGTCATAGTTCGTAGAGTGAGGATGATTCAGCAAGGTCGTAATGGGCGCACCATCGAGCATCACCTGAAGATTTCGGTTAGCCGTATCATTGCCCTGACCGCGCAAATCGATGCTGCCCCACCCGCTCGTATTAACGGAAACACCGGGCACGCCTTCAAGCACATCGGAAATTGTTCTGTTGCCGCGCTCAACAATATCTTCCTTTGGAATGACGATAATTTCCTTTGTTTCACGCAGTCGTTCGATTTCTACATATTCCGGCCGCACATAAGTCGTCTTTAATTCAATAGCGTCATCAGATGCTGGATCTTCATCCATACGCGCATTCTGTGCCTGAGCGCTGCAGCACGCCATCAGCAGGGCTGCCATGACGGCGGAATGTTTGAAACTCCATTGGGCCGTTAATCTTTTCGTATGGGCGGCAGAAGAAATAAAAGTTATAGGCATTGTCGGGTTAAGCGAATCAGATGTTTACTATCAATAAATCAATTGATATTGAGAATTGTTCGCATTATATGAATAGTGCATTCTCAATTCATCTTTGAAACACATTCCCGGAAGGACCTTTCATTCTTCAAAATTTTTCGTATACATCTGATTACTCTGCCTTTCCTATTTCATCCATCTGAGACTGCGACTAGGATTAAACAAAACGGCATCAGTTGTTTTCATCGCAGTCTAAAACTGTCAGTTGTAATCTTGGTAAAATTACTTATTCATTGACTGAATAAAATTTCATTTAATTAAATTATTTAGTATACGTTGCTGAAAATCAGTTTTCATCCATTATTGTATACGTTTCAATTGATAAATACACAGCGGTGACTGATCAATTTCACTATAAAAATCATTATCTAGTCTCCGGCAAAATATTTTGACCAGCAAACAGCCTGCAGACTGCTCGGACGGCTGACTCACATGGGAATCAACAGACATCAATATTTACAATTTTATGAATTTATTATTTATTCTCCATGAATCATTCAAGACATCCTCAGAAAAGCGTCATTCACACCGTTGCCTCAGTACGCTGACATTCCCGCCTGCTTGCAAAGCCGAAAAGCTTCACTCTGACTGACCAAATGACGCGAGTCCTGTTGGGAGCAGCCAAACGCTCCTCGACGATTGTCAGGCCGGCATTGAGAATAAAAGCCTTCCTCAGCCGGAAAGCCCAGATCACTGCCGCATTGAACTGAAGGCTGAATCCAGCATCTCCTCAGATTGCCGGTACCGGCTGAATGCGCCTGCCAACCACCATTGGCTTTTTGTGGGAACGCAGAGCATTTCCAGCGCTGCAGCGAAAGCTCATTTTCTGCACGCGACCGTCTCTGCCCGGTGAGCGCCATCCCCTCTGTTTTATTCCAATGCCAAGATTTGAGCGTCGCGAATCGTCACCATTCGGCCGCAGACACGTTTGAGAAATGCGTAATCATGACTGACGATCAGCTTGGCGATCTGCAAAGACTCGATTGTCTTGGTGAGACGATCGACCGATGCGGGGTCGAGCGCCGTAGTCGGCTCATCCAAAAGAATCACTTCAGGTTCCATCGCAAGGATGCAGGCGATGGAGACCAACCGCTTCTGCCCGCCGGAGAGCCGGAAAGAGATGCTCTCGGCAAGATTTGCTATTCCAAGCATCGACAGCACATCCAATGCACGAGTGCGCGCTTGAGCGTATGAGAGACCGAGATTCAGCGGCCCGAACATGACGTCTTCAATTACCTCCGGGAAAAAGAGCTGATCGTCCGGATTCTGCAGCACGTAGCCCACTTTTCTTCTGAGTCTTTGAAAGTCTTTCTGTGCAGTTACCGGCACGCCTTCCAGCGAAAGAGACATCGTCTGCGAGCGCTCGAGTCCCGTGAGGATTCTCAGCAGCGTGGTCTTCCCGCAGCCGATCGGACCACAGAGGCCGAGCGATTCCTTTGGAGCCAGTGAGAATGCCGCATTGCGAAAAATCACGCGGTCTGAGCGTGAAAAGGAAAGGTTCTTCACCTCAAGAAGCGCAGTCTGCATCATGAAACGAAATCCCAGACGAGAAGCAGAAAAGCAAGGCCAATCGTCAGAACAAGAAGTCCCGCTTCACCGGCATTCTTCAATCCGCTTGCAGGGACTGGCCAGTACCCAGAGAATCCCCGAAGAATCAGCGCCTCATTGAGCACACGGCTTCTTGCATATGCCCGGATAAAGAGTGTCGAGATAAAGGCTGCAAGCGTTTGGTAAGAATGCTTATTCATAGAAGCCCGAAAACCTCGGAGCTGAACAGATTCCGAAAGTGAACGGTACGAACGGCTGAGCAGTTCCGTCTCACGCGCCATGAAAAGCAAAAGCGTCACCAGCTTCATCGGCAGACGAGCAGCCCGCAGACCGGAAGCCACTTCCGTGAGCCGCATACCTGGAACAAACGCATCGAAGAGCAGAAAAACTGCATTGCACTTCATCGTGACGAGAAGCGATAGCAGGAGCCCCTCCTTCGTAATATCAAAGACACCCGCTGAAGCAACCGTCACTCCAGGCGTGCTCCAGGGCGTGAAGCACCAGATCAGAATCAGAAAACCGTTCACGGCGGCGAGCCGCCGAAGACGAAGCGGTTCGCCGCTAAACCATGCGGCTAGACGGATCACAACGGCTCCCAAGAGTGCCGCTTCCGCCGCCGACAGCGTGGTCAGGAAAGCACTTGCCGTCCCAAGGATGCTCGGAACGGCTAGCCGCAATGCCGGAGACAGAGCGAGACGCATGCTTATGACCGCCGGCGGCGAGCCCATGCGGCAATGCCGCCCAAGCCAATCAGCCAGCCCATTCCGCCCACGATTTCCGGAATCCCAGGCGTTTTATCGTGACTCAGCGCTAACTCTCGATAAACCGGTGCAAGCTTCTTATCAAGAACGCGGCTGAAGACCGCCTCAAGCTCGGCCTCACTCATAGCCGCCGCAGCACTGTCTTTTTTCGGCGGTGCAGCTGGCTGAGTCATTTGCGTGCTGACGGGAGCAGCTGCCGGGAGCTCGGATGCGCCGGCTCCGTCGGCCGCAGCAAGCTCATCAGCAGGAATCGACCATTGATTCTGATGACCCTCTCCTGCGTTGATCTCCAACTCAAGGCCTTTGGGCGCATGACGCATCGCGTCAGTGACATCGAACCGCCAGACCCCGGCATCGTCCGTGACGCCGGTCGCCAATACAGAACCATCGGCGGCATTTTTCACCGTAACGGCTCCCTTTTGCACCCGGCTGCCGCTGGAAAACTTGGATTCAGTGACAACTTGATCTCCTTCAATCCAAGCAAAAATATTCACGCGGTGTGCGTTCGCACCCGCACAAAGCAAAAGCGCGAGCGCTCCGGCTGCGATTTTTGATGTGTTCACAAGGGCCTCTCTTCACCAAGATGAAGCAGTTCAGGATAAGTTCGAGCGATCATATCGACCACAAGAGCGGTAATCACGGCTTCCGCCGCCATAATGGGGACGTGTGCCGCAAGGAGCGCAGCCGCCGAAGCAACGAAACCTTCGCTCGAGAATGCCAATGCGCAGGCGGTCATCAGTGCCGCAATTAAGACGCCTGCTGCGCCCGCTAAAGCGCCAGCAATCATCAATCGCCGGCGCGACACGCCAGGGTGAACCAACGCATGGAAAAGCATGCCTGCAGCCAATGCGCCGGTCCCCATCGTAGTTGTGTTGACGCCGAGCACGGTGAGCCCGCCAAATTCAAAGAGCACTCCCTGCAGCAAAAGCGCTGTAAAAATCACAGGGTAGGCAGAGACTCCCAGCATCACGCCGACAAGTCCGCAAAGCAGCAGATGAGCGCTTGACACGCCTATCGGCACATGAATCAGTGAGGCGATGAAAAAAGCGGCGCCAACGAGCCCCGCAGTCATGAGGCGGGACTCATCAAGACGCTTTAATCCGACGGCGATGCCTGCCGCAGCCGCAGCCGCGCCAGTAATGAGCACTGGCGCGGAAAGAACACCTTCGGCGATATGCATGATGGCTCACTTCACCTGCGGTGCGGTGAATTCCGTCCAAAGCACGGCCCCGAGCTCGACATCCTTCTCAGCGCCGGCTTCTTTGAGCTTATAGTCAGCGTCCGTGAGCGCAGCAAAGCCCCACCAGCCGGCCCACGGCGCAGTGAAAGCGAAGATCCCTTGAGCATCGGTTTTCACGACCTGAGTGACAAAGTAGTCATTGGGAGCCTCGTATTTGCCGTCGCGATTAAAGTACTCCACCTCGACGTCTGCCCCTGCCGCGGGCTTGCCGTCAACCAGAAGCTGACCGCGGAAAGTATTGCCGGCATAGTTGGCAAAAGGCCGTGTGAGCGGAACAATTTCAGTTTTAACGCCTGCAGGCTTATCCCAGCCATCCTCATCGCCGTAGGCAGGAACAATCACTTTCGTGTAATGCACGATGAACTTGTCTTCCGCAGGTTCCCAGTAAGGCTTGGGTTCAACCACAAATTGATAAACCCCGGGACGCGCGAAACGGTAGTCTGCCTGCCAAGAAGCCTTTTCAAAAAGCTTGTCAGCCTTGAGTGAACCCGAAAGATCCGTCTTTCGTCCGTCCTGAACGACATAGAAAGCATCGGGCTTAGCCATTGTCATCCCGTTGCGCTCCATCGGATGAGCAAAGGCGATAGTGAAATGCACATTTGCATCCTTCTGTTCCAAAACGGCGGAATGCTCTGGAATCACAATCCCGAAATGTGCCCAAGCGACAGCGCTTGAAAGCGAAAGAACCGCAGCTGCGGCAATTGTGCTGAATTGAAGTTGAAGCTTCATTGCTCGATGCCTTCTGAGAGGAGATAAATGCTTTGAATACTGCTCGAGAGCAGATATTCATACGTTTTCTTAAATCATCATACGCTCTGCTCCAGATACTGCAAGATGGTCAAACGACCTAGGCATCCACCACCTTTGAGGCATTGCTTCTGAGATCGCACATCCGAGCGAACCGACTTCATTGCATACAACCCTGCCCCTACGGGCAAAAAAGACGTTTGTATGCGGCACTCTCAGCTCCCCGCATCAAGCTCTAACGGCTCTCTCGGGGAAAAAACAAAACTCCCGAAGACTCATGCCCTATGGAATAGGATCAAGTCGTTCGGGAGTTTGGAATAAGAACCTTCCTCCTTAAGAAGGTTCCTGCCGTTCTCTTTAGAAGCTGTAGCGAGCCGAAACCTGAGCAAAGAAGCTGCTCATATTGTCGCTGCCGCAGGCGGCTCCGCCTTGAATGCCCAGACTGAGCGCGCCCTTCTGGGCTTCAATGCCTGCGCGCGAGCGCAGAACATTTTCTGCCCAAACATCCATATCGACGGATCCGACAGTAGAACCCCAAGTCGTCGTTGCTTCGACATCCTTGTCGCCAAAGGATCGAACATAGGCGACATCCAAGAGCGGCTGCAGATTCCACCCGGAGGCAGCTGCCGTCTTGCCCGTGAACATCAGCCCGACCGGGACCGTCCAGAGATTCTGATGAGTGCTCGAAACATGAGTGCCGTTGCTTACGGTGTAGTCATCCGTGTTCAGACGCACATAGGTGAGTCCGACATACGGAATGAGCTGTGAATTCTCATAAAGCTGAACCGCAGCCTCACCGCGAACCCCAATAGTCCAGACATTGGTCTTCACACTGTCGGCCTTAGCATAGCCGACAGAGGAATCCGTCAGATCGTTGCTGGTACGCAGATAACCGGCCTGCCCGACAAGGTTGAACTGCCCGAAGCGTTTGCCCGCATAGAGCGACGCGCCGTAGTAGTCGACATCATTTTTGACGCCGGCATTGACCGACTGACCGCGTACGCTGCCGGAACCCAGATTGGCCAGCCCGCCGAACGTCATGTCGCTTCTCGTCCACTCACCGCCGACGATCACGCCGCCGAGTTCAGCATTGATCTCATTCATGGATGAATTGCCGCCCAAATCCAGACGCGTGCCGGAAACTTCGGCGAAACTCGTAACCCCGTCGACAAAGGTCTGCGAAAGTGATGCACGTTTCTGTGCAGTATCCGTTGCTAAACCCAGCCCCTGCAGAGCGGCTGCCTGAACGCCCGCAGCAGCGGCAAGATTCATCCCGCCTTTCAAATTGGCTTCGCCGAGGAAGAATTCATCCTTGATACGGTCCTTTAAGGGCGACACACTCGGCAGTCGGTTGTAGAAGCCAATCACGCCGGCAGTCTTGATGCCGGTTGTCTGCGCAACTTCTTCGGCAGACTTCTGCGCAAGCGTGTAGGTATCCGTTCCATAGACATACTTCCACAGAATGTTGTCGACTTTCACGGTGCTGGGCGCATCCGCAAGCTTCAGGCTGCCCGTCTGCGTGGTTTCGCCGTCAGCCAAATTGATGCCGACGTTATGGAAGTAAAGAATCGAATCCCCTTCCAGCGTCACGGTCCCATTCGTAATATTGGTCTTCCCGGCAGCGTCCACCACCAGTGTTCCGTTATGAACAACCAGCCCAGCTGAAGCAGTCCCCGCACCGGCAAGGATGGTCGAACCAGTGAGATTCACATTGCCGCTCGCGTAGACCGCAGGGGTATTGCTCGTCAAAGCAGCCGCCCGTTTAGTTTGAGAGAGGAGATCAGCACCGTTCCCCAACCCCAGCGTACTGCCGGCAGTCACCATAACCTTGCCGGCATTGGCAATGTCGGCGAAAGCCGCAACAACCGGGGCAGTTTCGCTGCCGATCGACAAAGTCTTCCCTCTGTTTGCGGCGTTGGGTTCAACGCCAGTGAAGAAGAATGCACCGCCCGCAATCGTGCTCTCAGTCTTGTCACCGTACGAAAACTCTAAATTCGTCAGATCGCCGCCCGAACCAGTAATAGTCGTGAAGCCTTCCAACTTGACCGTCTTCTCAAAGTCCTTCGAGAAGCCGCCGACATTCAAAGCTGCCTTCTGAGCGCCATTGCCGGAAAGCTTTTGCCCCTGAAACACGTCGGCCGAATAGAGATTGATCGTGCCCTCTGTAACAGTGGATTGAGCACCATTGCTTCCCTTATAGAGATAGCCGCCGGCATAGACGTCACCCGTCACGGAACCACTGACCAAATTCACGGTCGCTGTTTCCACTGACGAAGCGGCGCGGCTATAAGCTTCAGAACCTGTGTAACCGCTGTTATTCGTGCTGCCCGCCAAACCCCCGCCATAGACGCTGCCGCTGACAGCGGAACCATCTACAGTAATAACTGCCTGCGTTACCTTGGAGGAACCGCCAATCGTCGCCGCACCGCCGCCAAAAACACTGCCGTTAACCGTGCCGCCGGTCAGATTGATCTTAACCGTCTTAGTTGCAACGCTCGCACCTGCACCTGTCGCCACGCCTGCACCGAGAATGGCAGCATCAGCCGTTTTAGCCAGATCCGCCGATTCATGGGCGTAAGAACCATTGCTCGGCGGCAAATCGGAGTTTGGGGTATTGCCGTGGGCCGTGTTGAGAATCACATCCATATTGGCGCGGTTAACTTCACCGCCCGTTACCGCAATGACCACGTCCTTCGTGTTGGCGACCGCATTCACCGCTTCTGAATTGGTGTCGTCAATCGCCATGCCGCCGCCGTAGAGGCCATCCACGGATCCGTTCTGCACGGTGAGCGTCGCAGTACCGTCAACGTTAGCTTGAGCCATCACTTTGGAAGCGTAGCCATTGGATCCGGTTGCATACGCGCCGCCGCCGCCCATCAGGAGCACATTTTCACCGCCCAGAACGTTCACGGCCGTACTTTTAACTGAAGACGTTGCCGTGACAGCATCTTTTGTACTCAGAGCGCCCGAGGCCAAGGCCACACCGGCGGCCATGGTGCCGACGTTGTAGCCGCTCAAGATGTTGAGCGTAACGTTGCCGGCTTCAGCTGCAGCCTGAGACTTTGCCGCGGAATTCTGATTAAGCTCAGGATTCGTTCTGGCAATTGCTGCTCCGCCGCCGATAGTGCCGACATGAACGTTCGGCGCAACCAATTTGCCGAGTGTCTCCTGTGCGCCAGAGAGCGTGATATCCGAAAGTCCGCCCTCAGTGAGCTTTTTAGCCAGCGTTAAAACCTCTTTCACTCCGCTGACCAGCTGGCTTTTAGCCGCAGCATCGATCGAAGAGCCGTCTGCATCGCCTAAAGTGATCTCAACATCGCCAACCTTTGCTGTTGTAATAGCTTTTGCTTGGTCCGTACCCGCAGACGAAACGGCCAAACCGCCGCCAGCAAGACCGGCAGTCTGTGCTTGACCGCCTACGGTCAGTGAGACATTGCGCGAAATAGTCTCTGCTGTTCCGGCGACATGCAGCGTGTCACCTTTCCAATCAAAGTAGTCGGCGTAATGGCCCAAGGGGCCCTTTAAGAGAGCCCAGACACCATCAAATTCCGCAGCCATGGCAGCGCCGCCGCCAAAGACCCCGGCTGCCATGCCGCCCGTAATGGTGACTGTCGTGTCTTTCTCAACTTTGGACGTCGCAGTCCCGCCCATTGTCGCAGCCGACAAACCGCCGCCGAAGGCTCCGAGCGTCATCCCCTCATAACCGGCAGGCGAAGCTTTCGTACCAATTGAAAGATGGGAAGTGCCCGTAACATTGGATGTTGCCTCGCCGCCAAGGGCTATGGCACTGCCGCCGGTGAAGACCGCAGCTGAGGTTGTAGTGCCTTGCAATGAAATCGTCGTGCTGCCGTCCACAGTTGCTGTCGTGGACGGTGCGGCAAGTGGAGCAGTAACCTTCAACCATCCACTTCCCGCTTGTAAAACCGGACCATTGACATTCAGAGCCACACTGCCGCCAGTCACTGCCAGCAGATTGCCGGAATGGACCGTAATCTCACTGCTCCCTATGCGAGTCACCTCCATCTCATGAAGTTGGAAGAAAATTGGAACTTCAGCCCCGAGGTTAATAACGTTATCTGCTCCTGTTAAACTCAAAACTAATGGCGTTTGATCCTTTTCTCCAACTATAATCTGGGTGCCGTTTTCCGTTACAACGGGCCTTTTATCAGTACTCTCCGTTTGTTGTACCAGTTTTTCATAGATCGACTTTAATTCAGATTTGAAAGATTTAGCGGCTTCAAGAATTTCTAAAGTATTATCATCAATGTATTGTTTTCCGCCCGCGGCTCCGACAAGTGTTACGGTGCTTCCAGCCGCATTTGAACCTACTCCTAAAGCTGCGCGAATTGCATCTAACTTGCCCGTTTTCAGCGCTTCAACCAGTTGCCGCAAGTCTCCAGCAGTCTCTATATTCAACTCGCCATCACCGTATATCAGTTTTGTCGTTGTCTCTTCGCTGATGCTGTCGTTGGTAATAGTTTTCGCTGTGACCGCAGCACTCAAAGCCAAAGCCCCAGCCAGAGCGAAAGCGGCTGCTGTTTTCACTCGCGAAGTTTTGCCGTGTGCTCGCTGCATTTCGGAAGCCACTACATAACCGCCTCGCGCTGTATTCCAAATAATTTTGAAGGCTTTATTCATCTCGATCATTCCATTAGTAATACCTTTTTTTCAAGGTATTGTTTCGATCAATATTTAAGGCAGGGTAATCACCACCCCCTGTCCTTGTCAACTTGATAGTTTTCACTAAGCGAAAACCTTTATAAAAACGCAAGTAGACAAATTAAAAAGCCAGTATTCGTTTACTATTTGTACACAGCACATTTGTATATTCCGTTATCAATGTGCAATTCGTGCAATGCAATTCACAATGAAAAAAACGCCCCACCAGCAATTCACTGGTGAGGCGTCCTAGAGATACCTCAGGCCATTAAGCCGTCAGTTTTATTTAAAAGGCGTATTTCGCGCGGAGCTGAACAGATGCAACAGAACGTTCTTCGTTGCCCCAGTCGTAGCCCGCGGCCAGGCCAAGCGTGAAGTTATCTTTCTGCGCTTCAATGCCAAGCTGACTGCGAACCTTCACGTCGTCAGCGAAAGTAAAGTTGTAGGTGCTTTCAGCACCGGCAAACCGCACCTTGCTGTCGATGTCCTTGGAACCCACCGTCGGCACAACGGCGAGCGAGAAGGACGGCGCAACGCTGAAGCCGGAAGACGTCTGGAACGCCTTCTTCACCTCCGCACCGATCGGGAATTCCACGATCGTAGCGTTAGCGTCTTCAATTGAAACGCCGTGATTCGTCGTGAAGCCGTCGCTCTTGATGTGGTAGACGTCCATGCCGATGAAAGGCGTCACATCAACACCCAGATTAAAGGTCTTCTTCGCGTGAATACCCAGCGAGTAGACGGCCGTCGTCGTATCGGTATCAACATCGGCAGCGCCGCCCACCGTCAGGTCGGACTTCAGCCATGCCGCAGAAACATCGCCCTCAAGATCAATGCCCTGTACCTGAGTCTTCGCATAGAGCGAGAGGCCGTAGTAATTGAAATCATCTTTGCCGGCAACAGAATTGTTTTCCGTCTTGCCGCTGCCGCCCATAAAGGCCGCACCCAAAGTGATGTTTTGCACCGCAGCTTCACCGCCCACTGCAAGACCGTAGGCATCGGTGTCAAGATCGAGATCCTGAGCGCCTGTAGAGATACCCTTGAGTTTCGTCTTGCCACCAGTCACCTGTGCCCAGAGACCATTCGCGGTGCCGTTTCCAGCATGAGCGCGAACAGCATCGCGAAGTTCCGTAGAGCGGTCCTTGGCCGTTGTGAAGACACCCAAAGTGCCAGCAGGATTCATGGCAGCATCAAATTCACGCGCAATCTGAGCATTGCTCTTCTTACCCGTTGTATCTGTGAGAAGTGCTTCGGCATAAGACTTCACTGCTTCATTATCAGAAGCTGCGCCGGCGTTTGCCAGAGCCGCCCCCTGCATGAGACCGGCGAAGACATCTTCCGCATCTTCGGCTTCAGTAGAAATCTTGCCGTCAGCCCCGACATTGAACGAAACGAGTTTGTTCGCAGAGATCAGCGTATCGCCAGCCTTGTTCCAGTAATTCTTATTCACCTCGTCGTCGCTTGTAAGCTGGAAGGTTTGACCGGCCTCGGCGATCACGACAGCCTTAGAGGTCGAATCGATCTTAAAACTGTCGGCCGTGATGACAACGGCGTTATTAGAGAAGTTTTCCACGTTTGCTACAAGAACGGAGTCCTTGGCAAAAGTGACTGAACCGGCTTGGGGATCTTCGTCAGGTACAGCTGTCAGCGAAGCATCAACTACAAGGCTGCCCGTTGAAGTGATCGTAATCGGCTTAGCAACATAGGCAGCAGCTAGAGTGCCGCCGTTATTGCTCCATGTCAGCGTTCCGTTATCAAAGAGCTTCACGAAATCGGAAGCATCGGTCGTCCCGAGTGCCGCGTAGCTGTTCTGGCCCACAATAATCGAACCGTCAATCGAAGTTTGTGCGAGGAGGAGCTTAGACGCGTCCGTCACTTCCATACCGTCCTTCCAGGTTGGATCAAGGAAGAACTTGATGCCTTTCAGGAGACCATCCTTAATGGTGAGTTCGCCTTTCTTTGAATTCGTACCAACATGGATTACGGCTTCTTTCACCGCATCTCCGGCATTCTCAATGATCTTGCCAGCCTCGACAGCACCAGTAATGATGTGTTCACCCGCTTTAGCGGCTAGTTCGCCAATTGTGACCTTGGCGCCTTCGTTTACAGAAATTTGGGTCTGACCATCATCAGTGGAAACATCCAGCTTACCAAGCGTCAAATCGCCTGCTTGTACAGTGATTTTGCCGTTGACAGCCGTGACTTTGTCGAGATTGAATTTGCCATCCTGAACAGTAAGACCGCCAGTAGTTTCTTTGGTGAGATTCACTGTTGCAGAAAGCTTGCCGGAAGTATCCGTACCAGTCTTGCCTAACGTAAGGGATCCCGCAACATCAACAGACTTTTCACTGTCACCGGAGAAGGACACGAGCTCCTTCGAGCCATCCAACGTACCAACGATGGTTAAGGTTTTTTCTGCTGTAATTTCAAGCTTGCTGGCATCACCAACGATGATCGTTTGTCCGCCCACGTTCTTGTCAACTGTGACCGTGCCCCCTGACTCAGTCGGCTTAGCGACGATGTCAGTCTTATCAAGAACAGAACCGTCAGTCACATTGCCGATATCAACTTCAGTTTGCTCTTCTCCCTTATCGTCAACGAGTGTACCGGTGAAATGGACTGTACCGTTGGCAACAAGCTTAGAAGCCGTATCGGAATAAGCGAGGTTGTACTTCGCATCCGTAACATCCAGCGTGCTGCCGGCCGCAAAGATGAGGTGATCGGAACCATATTTCAGTTCGCCCGCATCCTTAGCCGTACCATCTACTCCAAGAGCATTCGTAAAGACCTGATCTGACGAAGTGGCCAGCGTCGCAGTACCATTGATCGTGAGTTTGCCGCTGGTGAGGTCCAATGCTTCAACCGCCATCTTGCCAGCGATGAGTGTGAAATCACCATTCTGCTGTCCTTGGAAGCTCTTAACCGCCAGAGTCCCAGCATCGGCTACAGACATTTCGAATGTACCGTTGCTGATAAGTTTGGCTGCAGACAATGAGCCCGATTCAACCGCGGCAGAACCTGCTGTGAGGGTCAAAGTATCGGTCGTTACAGAAGCACCGGCAATCCGCAGATTTTTGTCGCCGTCAGTGCGATTACCGTCAGTATTGACAGTGAATTTGCTGTAATCGTAGGTGCCCTTGGTGTAGGCAACCGAATAGTTCTTCAGCAGCTCTACTTCTTTGACCTGCGCTTTCTCATTTGACCCGACTGTTGTGAAGTGACCGCCGGCTAATTCCAGTTTCTGTTCGGCAGGAGCATCAGTATCCAAACCTAATTTCAACAGCAGCTCTGTTGTATTGTCTCCTGCAATCTTGCCATCCAAGTCATAGAACTCTTTCGATTCCTCCGCCCAGGTGCCGCCTACAACACCCTCTTGGAAATGCATTCCGCCGGTCTGCCGAAGTGTAGAGCCTTCATCAAGGGTAATTGTTTTAACCCAGATATCATCCGTTCCGTCACTTACTGAACCGTTGATGAAAACAGCATTGCCGGTAATCGCCAATGTATCGCTAATCAGCATATGGGCGTTATTAGTGACCTCGCCGCCGCTGATAGTCAGCTTGCCAAGCTGAAGACTGACATTGATATCTTTTGATGTACTCGTTTGAGTACTGACAGCATTAGATGCCTGTGTGAAGACGGTCTTTTGACCGTTGACAATGGTGAGACTGCCGTCTCCTGACGTTACGCCATTGCTCACATAGTCGCCATTGACCGTAACATCGCCGCCGATTTTCAAGGTCGTGTTGTCACCGAGCGAAACCTTGCCGTTCAGTGTTGTTTTGCCATTGAACTCTATAACTGGTTGTCGAGGAGTTTGGTAGCCATAGTTATAAATTTCGTCATTGGCCCACTCCAGTCCGTCCAACTCGTCTTTAGGTGTCAGGACGAGCGCATTTGTAGCTGTAATCTCCGTTTCGCCATTAAATGTCGCCTTACCATGTCCTCGGATGACAATGCCGTACTCATTTTTGGTGCCCGAAGCCTTGATATCAGCCTTGCCGTTGACGATAAGTGAACCAACATCAACCAGTACGCCGACCGCAGCCTTGCCTGATGCTTCTACCGTTAACGCGGAAGTATCCTCAAAGACAACGCTTCCTCCTTGCGCTCCGTCAGTACTGTTATTGGAGCTGTAGTCACTGTAGTTCAGAATGATGCCGCCAGCTTCTCCGGAAGCAGCATGCGCAGAAATCTCAGCATCCTTCTTAAACGTGAGAGACGGTTTATCGAGCGCATTTGCGCGCATGTAAATGCCTGCGGCCCACGCGCCATCTACAGAGGAACTGGCTGAAATAGATGCCGTATCCGTAAAAGTCGTTTGACGGGGGGATGGAGTCGGACGCTCATTGTCGTGAATGCTGTCAAATGCATACCCCATCGCTATATCCGTAGCATCGTTCGATACAGAGATAGTTGCAGCACCATTCACCGTGACGATCCCGCTGTCATGCCACAAGCCGAAGAGCTGGGTTTCACTGACGCCGGATTGCATGCCGACGGTTACATTTACATTATTCAATGTGAAGGAGTTGTTGTCAGCCTTGGTTGAACGAACGTGAATACCGGCTGCCCCGCTGAAAATATCAGAGATGCTCCCAACGTTAGTCTTATCAAAACCGGAGAACCCGTTGACCGCTTGAATTGACGTTACATCGGCTCCGGAGAAAGTGAACTGAACTGTACCGTCCGTTGCTCCAGACTGCTCATCAAGCAGGATCTTGCTTGCAATCAAATCGAGAGCATCACCTTCATCCTGCTTCGAAAGATTGAAGTCACCGACTGTACTGGTAACGTAGTCTGGAGCAGCTTGAACTACATCTCCAGCTGACAAAGCTGCGGCAGCAGCGACTGTCAGCACCGCGAGTTTGACCGATCCGCTTTTTTGACTTGCTCCGCATACAGTTTCATTAACTGTCACACAGTTTCATTAACTGTCACATAAGCGCCGCGCACAGCGTTCCAGATCGTCTTGAATGTTTTATTCATCTTTAACCTTGATACAAGATGAGAGGCTAGATGTCAAAGCAAGGGCTCCGGCACCCATTAAAAAGCCAACTAAGTAGTTGGTTTTTAAAACCTTATCTGTCAAGATTCGACTTAAAACTTATTTTATTTTTAGTATTCCGTATATTTTCAAAGCTTTGTTCTATAAACATAATCCTGAAACGATATTTTCAGTTCCGTGAGTAGTTTGCAAACAACAACTCCCCACACTCGACAACGAATCGAAAACTCCAATTCCGCGAGTTGGGTTGTCAAACAGAATCTGACATGGAAAAACTGACTATTGAGACAAACAGGCAGGAAAGATCAATGTTTATTCATGCACTGCCGTCGTGTGTAAACCTTCAATCTGTTGTTTATTGAAAACACATACAGATTACCTTGACTTATATTTTATTTCTCAAAATCAATCGGTTAGCAGCTTGCTAGGGGATTACCCGCTTGCAAGGGGGGGGGGTACAGGATGATTTGCAGCGTCCCCTAATCATTGTTGACTAGGGTTCTTAAGGAAAAGAAGTTCCTTAGAAAGACTTGCTCCCTGAATAAAGATGACAAGCCCAAATAGAAACTTCGCCTCCTGACAAAAGACCTGCTCGACCCCTTGAGCAGGATACTTCATTGCTCATTAAAGGCTCTGAAAAATGAAAAAGACACTTGCTGCTCTCGCCGTTCTTGGCGCATTTGCGGGTTCTGCTATGGCTGCCGACGTCACGCTGTACGGCTTGGTCGACTACGGCTTCTCCTATGAACATCTCGATGGCGATTCGTCTACGTATGATGCACAAGACACATTCCAGATGAAATCTGGCCAGAACTCTGGCTCCCGCTTTGGCTTGAAAGGCACGGAAGACCTCGGCAACGGCATGAAGGTCTCCTTCGTTCTCGAAAACGGTTTTTCGGCTGATACGGGTGCTCTGTCCACCTCCAATACGCTCTTTGATCGTCAGGCTACTTTGGCTTTGTCCGGTGCTTTCGGTGAAGTCGCATTCGGCCGTACGGGTCAGCTCGCCAGTTCGCTCGGCTCCTATGGTCTTCTCGGCGGAATTTCGCCGTTCTCCACCGGCTGGGGTGACTTTTCCGGTGTGAAATATGTGCAGGCTAAAGGCCATACGCGCTACAATAACATGGTCACCTACAAGACGCCGTCTTTTGCCGGCGTCACGGCTTTTGCTCAGTACTCTTTTGGTGATTCGAACACCGATAAGGGATACACGGAAGGCAAGGCTACGGCCGACCGCTACTATGGCATCGGTGTGACCTACAAGAATCAAGATCTCTACCTTGTTGGTACGATCGACTCCGTCAACTACGGTTCTGTGCAGACTCCCGCCAGCAAAACTTCGCTGGATGACTCCTTGACGGTGACATTGGGCGGCAACTACAACTTTGGCGTTTTAACTGCTTACGGCTCATTCCAGTACTTTGACAACGCCCTGTCCGTTGGTCAGAAATATGTGACTGATAAAGGCGGAGTAGATACTGCTGACGCTACGCACTTCGCCAACGGCGCTGAAGGCTGGAGCGTTGGTCTCGGCGTCGGTGTCCCGCTCTTCGGCGGCACGGCCAAGGCTGCTGCAGGTTATGTTTCCGCTGAAGATACTGAAGTCAGCTCAACCAAGCTTGATCGTTGGAACGTGACGATCGGCTACGATTATTCACTCTCCAAGCGCACGAGCGTCTATACGGCTGCGACGTATTTGGAGGATACGTATAAAAAGGCTAATGAAGACGATCACAAGCCCAATGCCTGTGAAGTCATGGTTGGTTTGATCCACAAGTTCTAATCGGCCTATCGATCTAGAAGGTTCCTAATCGACAAGTTTGCCAGAGCATTCCTGTCGATTTAGGAATCCTACTAGTCTGCCCCCGCAATCTTTGGACGGCTTGCGGGGGCTTTGCTTTTTGCGGGAACACAAAACAGGCAGCAGCTCCGGCCGGCTCATGCCGCAGTTCTTTCGGTTCAATAGGACCATTCTTCTCGACAAGAGCTTGAGCTTACGCAAGCACCCTCTGCGGCCGATCTGCAAGCAGACCGGCCGATGCATATGGCTTTGCGGCGTTTCGCCTTAAAGCTTCCTGCGCCGCAGCATGATGAGCTTCCAGGCTGCGGGAATAACGAAGAGCGAAAGGAGCGGCGCCGTTACCATGCCGCCCACCATCGGCGCGGCAATGCGGCTCATCACCTCACTGCCGGCGCCTGTTCCCACCAAAATCGGAATCAGGCCGGCAAGCACCACGGCCACCGTCATGGTCTTCGGACGAACTCGAAGCGCCGCACCATGCTCAATAGCTCGGTCAAGCGCCTCCACCGTAAAGGTCTTGGGATCGGCCAAGGACTTATCGTTCTGCACGGCATGCCGCAGGTAGACGATCATCACCACACCGAACTCTGCCGCGAGACCCGCCAAGGCAATGAAGCCCGTACCCACGGCAACTGACAGTCGGTCGCCCAACAGGTAAAGGAGCCAAATGCCGCCCGTAAGTGCGAAAGGCAGACTGCCCAAAATAAGGAGCGACTCTGCAAAACGGCGGAAAGCCAGATAGAGCAGCACAAAGATGATGAGGATGGTCATCGGCACCATCAGCGTCAGGCGATCCTTGGCGCGCTCCATCAATTCGTACTGCCCCGAGAAGGCCACGGACACGCCCGGCTTCAGAGACACTGACTTGGCAATAGCTTCACGAAGATCACCCACTACCGACGCCATGTCGCGATCACGGGCATCGACAAAGACCCAGGCAGCCGGCCGGGCATTTTCCGTACGCAGCATCGAGGGACCGAGAGACGTGCGGATTTCAGCCACATCCCCCAAAGTCAGACTCTGACCGGACCCGGAAATGATCGGCAGATTGCGGAGCGCTTCAGGCGAATCGCGCCAGCTCTGCGGAAAGCGGATCGTGATCGGATAGCGCGCGATCCCGTCGACAACGTCGCCCGCCATCTCTCCGCCGACGGCGGACTTGACGTAGCTCTGCACGTCGGCAACGGTGAGCCCCCAGCGGGCAGCCTTGAGACGATCTACGCTGACTTCAACGTAGCGTCCGCCCGTCAGTCGTTCAGCAATAGCTGATACGACACCCGGAACCGTCTTCGCGGCCTCTTCAATCTGCTCGGCAGCGCCGTCGATGTCGGCAAGCGACTGTCCGGACACCTTAATGCCGATGGGGCTCTTCACACCGGTGGAGAGCATGTCGATACGGTTTCGAATCGGCATCACCCACAAGTTGGCCAAACCCGGGAGTCGAACAGTCTTATCGAGCTCGTCGATAATCTTTTCCATCGTCATGCCGGGGCGCCATTCACTTTCGGGTTTAAGCTGAATGGTGGTTTCAATCATCTCCAAAGGCGCCGAGTCAGTAGCCGTATCGGCGCGGCCGGCCTTGCCGAAGACCGTAGCGACTTCAGGCACGGTACGGATGAGCTTGTCGGTCTTTTGCAGCATGGCTGCTGCTTCAGATGAAGACACCCCCGGGAGCGTAGACGGCATATAAAGAATATCGCCCTCGGCAATCTGGGGCAGAAATTCGCCGCCCAGCTTTTCCACCGGATATAGGCCGCCGATAAGCACCAAGAGCGCCGCAAAGAGCGTCGTCTTCGGCCGGCGCAGCACGCCCATGAGGAGCGGCTGGTAGAGACGCACAAGCCAGCGGTTCAGGGGATTTTTGTCTTCGGGCGGAATCTTGCCGCGAATCCAAAGTCCCATCAGCACAGGCACGAGCACCACCGCCAGAAAGGCCGAGGCGGCCATCGACCACGTCTTCGTCCAGGCGAGCGGCCCGAAGAGACGCCCTTCCTGACCTTCGAGCGTGAAGATCGGAATGAAGGAAAGCGTGATGATAAGGAGGCTCATAAAGAGCGCCGGTCCCACCTCTACCGCAGCTTCCGTGATGACCTGCCAGCGCTCCGCGCCGGCAAGATCTGCCCCAGGATGCGCCTCCTCCCAAGCTTCAATATGCTTGTGGGCGTTCTCAATCATGACGATGGCCGCATCAACCATAGCGCCCACGGCAATTGCAATACCGCCGAGGCTCATGATGTTGGCGTTAAGCCCCTGAAAGTGCATCGCAATGAAAGCGAGTGCGAGGCCTAGCGGCAGTGTGATCACCGCCACCAGTGCACTGCGCACATGCCACAGGAAGATGGCGCAGACGAGCGCAACGACAATGAATTCCTCAATGAGCTTATGCGTGAGGTTTTGGATGGCACGGTCAATGAGTGAACTTCGGTCATAAACCGGCACAATTTCCACGCCTTCGGGGAGCGCACTCTTAAGTTCCTCAAGGCGCGTCTTCACAGCAGCAATGACTTCACGGGCGTTGCCGCCGGTACGGAGCAAAATAATGCCGCCCGCGACTTCACCCTCGCCGTCAAGCTCCGCGATGCCGCGGCGCATTTCCGGCCCCAGACGAACCTGAGCGACGTCGCCCAAAACCGTCGGCGTTCCCGAAGCATTTGTTTTGAGCACGATGGAGCGGAAGTCGTCAAGCGTCTTCAGATAACCCTGAGCACGCACCATGAATTCGCTTTCGCCCATCTCGATGGAGCCGCCGCCCGCTTCCTGATTCGAAGCGGAAAGCGCCGTCTTGATGTCGCCCACCGTAACGCCGTACTGCTCGAGCTTGACCGGATCCGGAATGATCTGATATTCCTTCACGGCGCCGCCCACGCTCGCCACTTCGGCTACGCCCGGGATGGTCTTGAGTTCATATTTGAGAAACCAGTCCTGGAGCGCCCGCAGGCTTTCCAAATCGTTCTTTCCGGATTTGTCCACCAAAGCGTACTGATAGATCCAGCCCACACCGGTGGCGTCCGGGCCGAGTTCGGGCGTGACGCCGCTCGGGAGTTTCCCTGCAGCCGAATTAAGCGACTCCAGCACGCGCGAACGCGCCCAGTAAAGATCCGTTCCGTCCTCAAAAAGAACGTAGACAAAAGAGGTGCCGAAGAGTGAAAAGCCGCGCACGGTCGAAGCGCCCGGCACGGAGAGCATCGTCGTGCTGATGGGATACGTCACCTCGTTCTCAACAATCTCCGGCGCCTGTCCCGAGTAATCGGTCTTAATGATGACCTGAACGTCGGAAAGGTCGGGAAGCGCATCCACGGGCGTCTTCAGCACCGCAACGATGCCGGCGATCGCGAGCAAAAGCGCGCCGAAAAGAACGAGTACGCGATTTTCAACCGAGGCGCGGAAGACGCGTTCAATCATTTCGCGGCTCCTTGGGGTTGTGTTGCCGCCGAGGGCGTCGGACTGCTGAGGTCGAGCACCGTCTGAGGCTTGGACGCTGTTCCGAGAGACACATCCGGCGCTCCGTGAGTCATACCCTGCGGCATGCTGCCCTTCGGCTCGCTTTGAGCTTCATCCGGCGAAGCCGGTTTCATAGGATCTGCGGGCATCGTCATGGGCGCCGCAGCGCCCTCATTGGCGCTCAGGCCATCGGCAGCCGGCTGCATGCGGGCAAGCGCCCCTTCAATATTGGCTTCGCTGTCGATCAGGAAGACGCCCGATACCACCACGTCTTCGCCGGGCTGAACACCCGAGGCAAGCGCTGTCTGTCCGGACGATTCACCGAGGATGCGCACGGACTTCGGAATGAAGCGCGTGCCTTCACGCACGATCACGCGGGGATTTCGTCCGTCGTCAATCACCGCCTGCGAGGGCACGAGAATGCCTTGGGCCCCCGGCGCCGCAAGCAGAAGCTTGGCCGTCATCCCTGGGCGCAGTTCAAGATTGGGGTTGTCGACCGAAAATCGCAGCTTCAGCGTACGCGTAGCCGCTTCGCCCTCCGGCAACACTGTCGGCGCAGAAGCCTCCCAAATGCGGCCGGGGAAGGCGTCAACGGAGAGCTTAAACTTCGCTTGGGGCAGATACGGCGCATAGCGCTCCGGCACCGAAGCCGTTACCCAGAGCGGATCGAGTCCTTCAACCGCGGCTACCGCATCGCTCTTCGTGACGTTCATGCCGTTTTTCAGCGCGAAAGCGGTCAGCACGCCGTCAATCGGAGCGGCAATATGAAAGCTCGTGCGGACTTTCTTCGTACGGCGAAGCGCTTCAATGTCGGCATCGGGCATGCCGGCAAGCTTGAGGCGCAATAGCACTGCGTCGAGCTCAGCACGGCTGCGCTTTAATTCAACGAGCACCAGATATTCACTCTGCATCTCCACCCATGACGGGATGGTCAGCTGAGCGAGCGGCTGCCCTTTTTTGACAAAGTCACCGACCGTCACCGGCGCGACTGACTCCACAAACCCCTCTGCCCGAGCCTGCACCTGAGCCGTATGGTGGCCGTTGACGAGCACTTCTGCCGGGAACCAGCGCGAAAGTGAGAGCTGCCCCGCCTCGGCCTTTGCCGTTTTCAGACCCAGATTGGCGGTGAGCGTCGGATCTATGACAACGCCCTGAGGCTCAAGATTTTCATCCTCGCCGCCCGATAAATCGGCTTGGGAGGCGTATTTCGGCACCAGATCCATGTCCATGAAGGGCGACGGACCGGATTTCTCGAAGTGCACGTCGGGCTTCATCGGATCGTACCAATAGAGCACGGGCTTGCCGTCAGCATCCGGTTCGGCGAGCTTCACGTTGGCTTTGGGCTTTGCTGCGGCAGCGCCGACGGGGGCGTATTTCGGCACGAGGTCCATATCCATGAATCTCTGGACCACCCACCCGCTGTCAAGCGGTCTACCGCTGTTTTTGATTCCGGAACTGAGGGCTGTCTCAGGCAACCTCAGGCAACCCGAGGTCAAGTGCTTCGCG
>OCPX01000449.1_pt1 | contig 41002 bp, 69 predicted proteins | sample 1538771 | NCBI WGS metagenome assembly OCPX01 (sample SAMN04571725, study PRJEB22368) | human gut metagenome | biome: human gut; material: stool | host: Homo sapiens | place: Luxembourg | collected 2012-11-01 | reverse complement strand
GTATCTATTATACTCAGATACGTTCTTAAAAACAACTGTCTGATTCACAACTTTCATTAATTTTCATACAATATTATTGCATAACATTAACGAAAGGAGTATTTTAAATGCCAAATTATCGTTATAATACACCTGATTATATGCGCCAGAACAATTCTAACGGATGTCATGTAGGCGGGAGCCGAACAATGCCGGCTTCTGTATCGCCATCCACTCCTTCCAGATCGTGCTGCAATATTCATGAACACGACAAATTAAGCGGGCTCCCAATTGCTATGGCCTATGTTCCGTGGCAGGAATGGCGTTCTCTTTATGAAGTCGAAAAAGGATTCCGATGTGGAACTATTTTTGCGGAATTAAATCTCCCATTCTGTTGGAAAGGTGGTGCGGCCAGATGAACGAAAACCGACCTTGTAAAAAAGAGCTCCTGGAATGGATAAATATTGTCAGTTTTGCTGTAGACGATGTAAAATTATTTCTCGACACTCACCCAAATTGTACCGAAGCACTGGAATTTTTTGATGAATTTAAAAAGCAACGCGTGCAGGCCTTAAAAGAATATGCCAAATATTACGGTCCTCTCACGCTTGATACGGCAACTACACAGATGGATTATTGGAAATGGATTAATGATCCGTGGCCATGGCAGGAAGGGGGATGCTAATTTATGTGGAATTATGAGAAACGATTACAATATCCTGTTAAGATTACTCAGACTAACCCGAAAATTGCCCAGATTATCCTTACTCAATTCGGTGGACCGGATGGAGAACTCGCTGCATCTATGAGATATCTGGCCCAGAGATATACTATGCCTTATAAGGAAGTTACCGGAATTCTTACGGATATAGGCACCGAAGAATCAGTACAAAAATGGTATCAGTTAGTTTCATATTATATAGGTAGATACTCGTTCCTTTATCAGAGCATCTGCAGTCGTATCCAGCACTGCTGCCAGCCTCACCAGCATCTCTGCATCCAGATATCGTTTCCGATCATCTTACATTCCAAGTAAAACTCTCCATGTGTCCTGTCCAACAATGCCGTCAATAGTACGTCCATACACTTTCTGCAATGTTTTCACTGCATTCTCTGTTCTGGATCCGAAGATACCATCAATAGCACCACAGTTAAATCCAAGACTATTCAATCTCTCCTGGATCAGTCTTGTGATATTTCCTCTTGCTCCTATTCTGCAGGTTGGACAACCGGCAAGAGTATTCTTTCCTGGAATGCCATCAACAACCTGCTTGGAAAAACCCTGAGCATTACATTCTTTCTGCAGTCTGCGTACCCAGTCGTTTCCATAAGGCGTTGCCGGTTTTGCTGCAGAACTTGTTGCTGGCTTTGGCGCCGTATTAACTGGTGCGCTTACAGTTACTGCTCCGGCAATCTCTGTAAATGGAAAATTCGTTCCAGGGCAACTGGTTGAGCATACATCTCTGTGTGCCTGTACCTTGCTGATACCATATTTCTTCTTAAGGTAAGCTACTAACTCCTTGCCGGCATTGATCTGTGCCTGTGGCATGGTTTCTGTCATATATGCTCCCTCGAAGCAGATTCCAATACTGTTAGAGTTGGCTCCCTGTGCATGCGCTCCTACTTTATTCTCCGGCCGGAGTCTGTAGATGAATCCGTCTTTCCTTACCAGGAAGTGATATCCAGCACCCGCCCAGCCGTTGTTTAAGTGCCAGCGGTGAATGTCTTCTGCTGTACACTTACTTGCTTCTGCGTGGTGCAGGATGATCCTTTTTGTTGCAGATCTGTTTGTCATGCTGTTTTTGAATTTAAGGTTTGTTTCGATGATATTCATATTATTCTCCTTTCTGTGCGATGTCGCACATAAATAATAAGAGGACGATTATTCGCCCTCTGTGTTACATTCCGGTAATCCGGCAATGCTAGTTAATAGTGATAAGACTCCTGACAGTATAGATGCCGAAATCACAAGTTTCGCATCCACCTGCCCGAGTGCCGTTGCTGTTCCGATTGTTGCTACTGCAGTCTGTGCTACAGTTTTGATCGCTCTGATTCCTGCTTTTTTCATCCATTTTTTAGTATCTACCGATACTTTAAATACGCAATTTTCAAACATAATTATTCCTCTCTTTCATGTTGTGGTTCTGTCGGTAATGCCATGAGTGCATTATACATTTGCGTACCTACGCCATTCCCTTTCAGTGTGTGGTACTGCTTATACTCATCTTCTAATGACTGCTTGACGTACAACGGGCAATATCCGTGATCATCATGATACTTATTGTAAAGTCTTATTAAATCCGCTCTTAATAGTGCACGTATTCCTTTTCGCATAGCTATCACCTGATAATATATGTATGCGATAGCTGATACCACGAACGAAAGTAGTGCCCAATTTTCTGACAAAAACTTAATCATGTGTGTCCTCTCTCTTGTTTCATGGTATAAAAATAAGACCCGTTAAGGTCCTGCTCTGATTCTCATCGTATCACCTCCGTATCGTCGGTATCGTTGTATTTTCTACACTGATACTCCAACACATCTAGTTCTTCATCGATTTGGTCCATTGTTTTTGTGCCAGTACCGTTGATATACATCTTTAAATCATAGATTGCTGACCATAGTTTTGATATGATCCGCAACATTACATTTTCTCCAGATAGTTTGTATCTTGAATGGATTCCGGAATACCTGTACCGACTCCAACATAGGTATCTTTTCCGTCTGTGTAGAAGAAGTATTCTCTTACCATCATCCCCGGCTGCCATTCAATCGGGTTCTTCTGCGTGCCTTCTGCGTTTTTATCTTCTACCAACTCATAATTAAAGTTGCCATCTGTATAGATCGGTTTCCATTTGCATCCGAGTTTTTCTGGATTCTGGTTCATTTTTTCGCCCAGCTTCTCAATTGCTTTTCTATAGGCATCCAGTTCTTTGGCTAGGTACAAGATGATCTCTGTCGGCAACTTCGTAGCGTCTGCATTTATGTCGATACGATATTCCTCGTACTCATATCCACCGTCTATAGCTTTTACACCGAATGGAAAATAGAATGTGTTTTCGTCCTGATGTGCAAGCGGAGCGTCGGTGCTGGTACAATTAGATATGTAATAGCCATTTTCAATTGTCATTTTCTTTTCTTCCTTTCATTATTTTTTCTTAGATTCTGCATATTCTTATGGTAATAGTTTAGGCTGGATTTATCTGTTGCATGGGATGCATGTTGTTCCCATGATCTTTGAAATCTTTCCAGTGCATCCATCGTTAATTCTCCGGTTAGCACCTTTTTGTATAACCGGTTAAATTTTCGCCTATGCTCACGTTTCTTTTCATTGATCAGATGAATCTTAATTCCCCGATTAGATACCCAGTAGTGGAATCCAGTGAATTTTATTCCATTTTTGAGTGGAATAATCTGGCTTTTTGGATTCAGCTCCAGATGCAATGTACCCAAATATTCTCTTATTACTTGTTCGCAGTATTTTAAATAAATCTTACTTGGATGTATGAGGTAGAAATCATCTGCGTATCTTCCGTAATACTCTATTCCCAATTCTCCGGTTATAAATTTGTCTAATCCGTCCAAGTATAGATTAGACACAAACGTATTGATCTGATTTCCCAGCGCAAGCCCAACTGTACCATCAGTACTGTCAATGAACCGGTCAATCAGCCAGTGGGTGCTTTGTGGCATGTAGTACTCCATGATATCTTTTGCCATCTCATGATCTATATTGTAATAATATTTATGGATATCTCCACGGTACACATATCCATCATTTCCATGAACGGAATAGAACTCTTTCATATTTTCTATTATTCGTTTTCTGGCCATTCCCGTTCCTTTTCCTTCCTGCCCAGAGTAATTATCTTTTATGCAGATGCCTGGCGTGATAAACTTTATAACATTGTCACATAGCACATGCTGTACTACTTTGTCCCGGAATTTACATGCCTGTATTTTTCTTCTTTTCGGTTTTGTTACTTCGAATTCCGTATAACCAGATACCTGATAAGTTTTATCTCTTAGTTCGTTCTGTAAATCCATCAGATTTGTAAATACGTCTTCTTCAAAATTTATCGAAGATATAGTATAACTTCTTCTGTTCTTACTTGCTTTGAAGGCCTTATACATTGCATTCATATCTTCAATTATTTCTTCAAATTCCATTATTTTATCCTTTCGGAATGGATACGTGCTCTTTTGATTGATGATGCACTGCTTTCCTTTCGTACTCGTTCTCACATTTCATCAAAACGGGCGGAGCGCATTGTTGTTGTTCGCGTTGTTGTTTGTCATGGAGCCGCCAGAGTTCACGATGCGCACGCAAATTCAGCACGTAACCCGTCTCTTATTATCTTTTTTGTGCTTTTTCAGTTGCTGCTTTCCAGTTTATAAGCTGATCTTGTATTTTTTTGACCATCTCTGCCCAATATGACATACTACACTCTGGATGTAATACATCATAGATTTGGCGTAGGTAGAATTTCAGTTTTCTGCAGGCTTTGATAGCTTCTTCCTGATGCTCTATTCTTTTTTCGTTCCGGCTATAATTAGCATCTGATATGTTGTCGTAAATATCCATTGATAAATTCAGTATTTTATCTACCAACGTGTATCTATACTTTTTAGGAAAGTTATTTAGGTTTTGCGTAACTCTGAGCGTATGATTGAATAATTTCCCCGCGTCCACCATGACTGGTATTTCTTTGTTTTTCATTTTCTCTTTTCCTCTACTCTACCGGATTGCGAGCGGTATCGTCTGGAAAGTAATATGCATTGTCGCTTTCGCTCCACTGCACATAAGTAGAAGTGGGAAGTAGACAAAACGGGCGGAGCGCATTGTTGTAGTTCGCGCTGATGTTTGCCATGGAGCCGCCAGAGATCACGAAGCGCACGGAGTTAGCGGATGTCGTGCCGTTAATCGTGCGGAGCCAGTAGTTGCTCTGGTATGCGCGGGACGCATTATCTATGAACGCCTCATATATGTGATCATCTTCTAATGGTTGGACTACTTCCAGCCCCATCGCATATGAGCTTGCAAGCCATATCTTGTCCTGCATCGTCTCGCTTCCTCCGCCGTCCAGCGCATCTCTTATGCATGTGTTGGTTTTAGCAACTATAATGGCCTTTTCATAATCCGTAAAATCTTTTTGAAATGTATCCATGTTCGCATAAGGTGGCTTTACATCGTATGCGTGCTGTGCTTCGTACCATTCGTTTTTTGCGCCGTCTGAATTCAGGAACTGGCGGGCGTTTGAATACAGCCATCGATTGTTTCCATTACTTTTTCTTGCGCTGGCCGGATTCGGGTTGTCCGATGCATTTTCCGGAGCATCAAATAGACCTGATACCGGATACTGATCAGCAGCTACTGTTACATATCCTTTTCCTTTGTCCAGTGTATCTACGATTTTCCAGGTGTAATCACTGTTGCCGTACCTTCCAAACTTGATCACGTCTCCTACCTGCAGATCTGCAATAGCTTTTTGCCCTGTCCGGTCCACATAGTTCACAGATGCTATCGAACCATCTTCTGTGCTTTGGTACTGGTTCTTTAAGTTTCTACAGAATATTCTGTAATAATAGGTCTTCCCTTTTTCAACATCTGTGTCTGTATATCCGGAAGACGGATATGATCCATTGTATGCAATATCTCCATCATTCGAAGTAGACGGCTTTTCATTTTCTTTTCTCAATATCAGATAGCCTTGCGCCTGTACGTCTTTCCAGTTGAGCTTTATTCCAACGCTATCTTGCAAGCCTTGCGCTGTCAGAATAGTTTGAAACGGCAGTGTTTCTGCCGGGTATATACCATTTGGAATATCGAGGATCCGATCTGCATATTTCGAAAAGCTATCCGTATCCTCAACTGTTCCGCCTTTATTTATTATGGATTTCTTTATATTTGGTTTTACGGTCTGCATATATTCTTTGAGTTCGGCATCCACATCTATTCCTCCTCCGGTTCCGTTCTTTTCAATATCTCTTATTCTTGCCCCGTATGAATTCCATGTTTTCTTTTCTGTGTCTGTAACAGTTTGGTGCGTGGTGTCTTCCTCCAGATCGGACAGCTTTTTCGGTGCGTTAATTGGATTCTTCTTCATATACTCAGATACAGCCTTTTCTATATCTTCTTGTTTTCCTTCGGCATACTTTTTGGCTTCTGCCGCACTTGCCTTTGCTTTCTGCTCTGCCTGCTCCGCCCGATCAGCTGCCGCATTAACAGCTTCAACAGTTTCGTGAAATATATTCGGCTCCGGAAGAGGTTCTTCGGTTGGCTCTTCCGGTTTGGGTCTCGATTTCACATGCAGAATAATTTGATACTCTGTATTACCGGACGTATCATCGGTAACATATATCCAAGCGTAGATTAGATAATTTTGCGTACAGTTTTCATTCTTCAAGAGTCCGTCTGGAACTTTAACCTCTGTCGCACCATCTACTGTAGCACCGATTCTTGTAAGCGTATCTCCGCCTTTGTCTTTCAGCGAAAACTGTACTTCTACAGTTTTCGGCAGATCTACACCTGTGATCCTGAGTATCTGGCCATAATCATGCTGCCAGATACCCGTGTATATCTCCTTACAGGTGGAATCCAACCTGCATTCTATAATATTGTCCATCGTGACGCTCCTTAATTTTCTACGATGACCTCATCGTAACCATCGGTTTTTAAAATGGTATCAACATTATCTTTCCATCTCTTGTATAATCGCGTCTTTACAAAATATGCACGGTATTTCTTCTGTCCTGCCTCAATGCTTTTGTCAGCCTCTTCCATAATTCTGCTTGCAATAAATGTTGTCATATCATTCATCCTTTCTTTTCCTTTCTTATTTTGTATCCGTATTTTCTGTATTAGTTTCTTCTGTGCCATCACCGAGCAGTGCCGGTAACACGTCTGTGAGGATACTGTCCACAGTAGCGATAAGTTCTTCATTTTCAGCCTCACGGCCTTTATTAGCTTCCGTTAGATTGTCCACATGCTCTTCCAGTGCATCAATACGATCCATTGGTGATTCTTTTTCCCGATACATCACTACGCCAAGAATCCCACCGGTATATTTCACCAGTGCATTCAGGTTTGTGTAATCTTCGTACTCTGCTACGGTCGTTTCTCTTTCCGTTACAGTAATCTTTTTCGTACGGAATTCGTCCTGGAATATATTCCGGAGTTCGTCCTCTGTAGCAGAGATGGTTTTGATCAGAAGACTTCCATCTGTTCGGATGGTTGCTGACTGGATGGTCATTTCTGACGCATCATTAAAAGTAATTTTCATAATATATATATCCTTTCTGTGTAAAATAAGGATTTGACTGAGAAATTGGGGTTCCAAATGTTGCTTAACACCGATGAGCAACAGATCTATACGATGTATGGCGGAAGAGTAAAAGTAGTATCCGGAACCAAGGTGATTGATGTATCTCGAAATATTGGATACGTACGTGCATTTTCCGGCGAAGAATTAAAAGCATTATTTGGAGAGTCTTTTAATGCAACGCGACTTACTGTAACCACCTGTAATGGTGACGATGTGGCCCAAGAAACTCATTTTTACGAGCCGGAAATATGGAAAGGTGAAATATTTCAATATTTTTATCCAACCTCCGTTGAAGGGAAAATGCGCATCAACTATAAAATGGAATATGTATACGGGGATAATAGTTGACTCTGATTTGTAGGGAAGTTATCCAAAATATATGATGGTGTAGTTAATTCTAACTTTCGCCGTGCCACTGAAAAGTTCAGCATATGTGGCGTACCATATTCCGTTTAGATAGGCAGTACTGTCCATATGCCCTCCGCTTGTACGTGCAGCGGCATCACCTTCCGCAAATATGGCTACTGTGTTCAAATTTGTAGCGTCTGAAACACCAAACATTTTGTTAATTTCCGTATTCGTAAATACACTCGCTGAGTTATTTCCGCCTGCGACAGTTTTGATTATAGTTCCCGCTTTAATTTGGGGTATATTTGCAATTTTATTGGACAAATCCTTATTTGACGGAATAATCTCAAACATCTGTTCTACAGCCGTAATGCTCAGCCCTTCAATCTTCACCCGGTACAGTGGGTACTCTCGCACTTTACCGCCTGCATAAATATCGTCTTGTGTCAGCTCCGGATCTACCGCCATTTCTCCAGCTATTCCCTGGATTGCTTCACAGGTCATGGTGTCAATTCCACCCGTTCCTGTGGTTTCGAATTTTGCTACGATGATATCGTTTCTGTTCTTTCCCGACTGTCCATTCATAATCTCGCAATCTTCATATTCTCCATATGGGATCCTTGCCATATGCCCGTCTACGCACAGCACACCATCAGCTATTCTTACTTTATTATTGCTCAATACAGTAGCTTTACATGCCTGTCCGATCGTAGATACGCCATCACCGCCGAATATCGCCTTGTATATAGCAGCATCGTCTTCTGCATATATATGTGGCTCTGCTTCTGGTGGAGTGTTTATATTAAGTGCTTTTAATCCCGCCATTTTAATCATCCCCTTCTATTTTGTAATCAATCGTTACTTTTCCGTTTTGGCACTTTACAACCTTTTGTGTGACTGGTTTGATCACCTGCGTATCCGTTATAGCGTCGTAGCCGGATACTATATCGCCAAGCTCCAGATCTATATCATCAACTGTCATAGTGCACTTCTTGTAGTTCTGCAGTTCTTTCAGTTTTTTTCTTCCATCCTCTTCGAGTTTTTCTTTGTCCGCACTGGAATAATCATATACCGCCTCTATTTCTTCTGAACCTTTATAATATTGCGTTTTTCCGATCGTTCCGTCTTTCTGTACGTACAGGTGTAAGGCGATTCTGTCCTGATTCTCGCCTTGTCCAGCACATACCAGATGGTTTACGCCATTACGGTTATCTCTTACAGTTACATGTATACCATCTTCCTGACTGTACTCTAGATCCTTTGAATAATCTTTAATCTGTACTGCCTGTACTGTTACATAACCATATTCCAGTCCCTCTGGCTGTACGTAACAGATCTGTAACCTGCATCCATAATTGTCTACCAGCTTCTGCAGGGCATCATAGAGTGTCACGTAGCGGTCGACCTGCCAGTTATTCACTGTTATCCCTGTATCTGCTTCCGGAACGACAAAGAGACCGCCAAAGCGATCTCCTATCAATGTTCTGATTACTGTATTTAATTCTCCGGACAAGGTCAGATGATCTTGTCCGGCCGGTGGTTCAACTACCTTGTACTCCAGCATTCCTCTCCATGTTCTTCCACGCAGTGCAACTTTTCGTGTACCGGATATAGATTCGATGTCTCCAATAATTCCCCCATACTCTGTTCCCGGAGCGAATATCCGGCATCCGTATCCCATATGTTCCGTGTCAGAATCTGACACAGCTATCACAATCTTGAAATCATTGGTATCTCCGATATCCAAATCTACCTCGGCACTATCACAGAGTTCTCCATATTCCTCTCCAGTCGCTTTGGCTGTTACAAAATGCATCTGTGATATTGCTGCTGTACCTTCTATAGTACTGCTTTCCATTTCGGTATACTCCTTTCTTCAATCACGGTAATGTCAAAATCAAATTTTCCCGTCCACTGAACCATCTGGCGACCTGTACGGATTTTTTCAAAAAACTCTTTTCCTTTTTGCCTGTTATGATAAGCATTTACTTTCTCTCCGTTTTTCAGGAATTTTGTGATTGTTTTATTCCGACTGTCTATCAGGAGATATTCTCCTTCTTCCAGTACGATGTTCACCAGATATGTGTTGATCCCGACCGCAATCTGCGGATTAACTACCGGGCCGTAAATAATCATTTGGAAATTCGATGGAGTATAGTTTGGATTAACGAGGTAATTGCTTGTTAATCCATTTGCATATCGATACGGGTATCTTCCCGGGTAACGTTTGTTGTAATTCGATGCAATTCCGTAGCTATGGAATGTATACGTACTCTTATTAATCCAGTAAGGTGTGAACGCTTCTATTGTAGCGTCCACATCTACTGTATAAAATATATCATCGTAATCTTTCGGATCTAATTCTGTAATAAAGCATTCCAGATAATAATCTCCCACCCATAGTTTTCCCGGCTTTTGTTCAATAATATCTATGTCTGTAATCTCATTCAGCCGATCAAGCATTTCGTCAAACTCGGCTTTCGTATCCGCATATACCTGAAGCGTTATTTTCTTACTGGCCCCCGTTCTATAGAACCGCTCAAGTTTTTTTCTGTTTGCATTTACATTTTCTGTAGCCTCGTGCTTCCATTCTTTCCCGAACAAAGTTGTAATATCTTCAACCACTACCGGCCATTCATCCAGATTTAATTTGATTTTATTGCTATTTTCATAATATATCATTATGCCAGAACCTCTCTTATTGTTCTTCCGAGTTCGCGGTCATCGTACCGGATAGTCGTTTCAATTTTTGACATTGCCGCCGCAAGCTTGTCGTAATCAATCGGGTCTCTCTCCGCTCTCTGCAGTCTTGCTATCCCTCTCTCTACTGCTTCCTCCACATAGGTCTGCAGCACAGTGATCGGCGCTACCGCCTCCGGACCTGCTTCTCCAACTCCCTGCCATCCAAGACGGGTTGGTATGATAGTTGGCTGGTCAAAGACCGCTCCTTTCGCTCTCCATGCAATGCTAAAATGTGGCACAGACGGCGGGTTTAGTGAAAAACTTCCATCTATACTTATATGTGGGAGTTTCAGATTCGGAAGTTTCCAGTTGAAGTTCATGGCGTTCTTAATTGTTGAAATTGCATTTTTTACTACATCTCTTGCACCATTAATTTTACTGGATATTCCACTCTTGATTCCTTCAAACACACTCAATACCGTGCTTTTTGCAGTGTTAATCGGTCCGGTAATATTGCTCTTTACAGCTTCGAACCCGGCCTTCGCCGACGCCTTAATACCATCTACTCTCGAAAAAATTGCACTTTTAATCCCTTCGAAGATACTCACTGCTGATGCATAAGCCCCGCTGATTGGTGTTATAATGTAAGTTTTTACCAGCCCGAATCCGGCCGATATTACTCCCACTATAGCATTTACTATTCCGCCGATGAAGGTGCTTATTTCATTCCACGTCTGAATTATGATATCTTTGCAGTTCACCCAGATAAACTGGAATGGTAATGTTATGATCTGAAATGCTGCCGAAAAGATTTCCGCGATCAGCATGACGCCGACCGTTACAACATTCCTAATCGTATCAAACACGCCAGATACTTTTTCAATAACGCCATTCGCAAACGTATCAATTCCGCAGATCTGTATCAGTGTTCCGAAGAATCCAGTAATTCCTGATATAAATCCGTCCAGAGCACCTACTACCATATCCCACAAGCCGCCGAATATTTCTACGACTCCCTGTTTGAACAAATCCAGTCCGGCTTTCGCTAAATCCATATCACCAGTAAATACTCCGACGATAATATCTCCTAATCCAGATAGCGCATCAATCACACCGCCAACTACTGTGATCAGTGGCTCGATCATGCCTAGAACTGTGCTGAATCCCGCTGCTAGTAATCCAATTGCCGGTACTACAACTGCTGTCACGACCGCACCGATCACTTTAAACAGATTTTCCAGCCCCATCAGCTTCTCGCCCAATCTGGAGAATGCACTTTGAATTCCGCTTAGCTTTTCATCAATATTGATTCCGTCTAAGAACCCCGTGATAGAACTTTTTACAGTGTCAATAATTCCCGTGATAAAATCCCGGAATGATTCGCTTTTATTCCACAAGAGAACCATTCCAGCCACCACTCCAGCTATTGCAGCTGTTACTAATAGAATTGGTCCTAGAGCCACTCCTCCAGCTCCGGCCATTGCGGCCCCAGCTCCTTCTGCAGCTGTTCCAGCTTCTGCTGCCGCTACTGCAGTTCCGGCCATTGCGGCCCCAGCTCCTTCTGCAGCTGTTCCAGCTTCTGCTGCCGCTACTGCAGTTCCGGCAAAAAGCCCGCTTATTTTTGCTCCAAGTCCTATAATCGAAGATATCCCGATAGACACCTTCCCGATGCCGATCAGTAGTGGGGACAATACCGCAACTATTCCCACGATGCCGAGTATCATTCTCTGCTGTCCGCTGTCCAGATTGTTAATTTTCTGTATTAATCCCGTAATTTTCTGTGTTCCTTCTGCAATCATCGGGAGGAAGATATTTCCGAGGGTAATTCCGGCATCATACAAGTTATTCTTCATGATTGCCAGTTTTGATGCGGTCGTTTCATATCGTTTGCTCGCTTCATTGGTTAATGCTGTGTTTTCTTCCCAGGCATTCTTTCCGGTGCTGATCGCCGACGTAAATACATCACTTGCATTCGCAGATCTTAGTAATGCATCACGCATTCTCGTTTCTGTGATGCCCATGTCATTCAAGACTTTAATCGCAGAGTCGCTTTCTCCTCCGCATTTCGAGAGTCCTTGTATAAATGCTTCCAGTGCGCCTGTGGCGTCTTCTTTGAACCTCTTTGAGAATTCGCTGGTGCTCATTCCTGCTACGTCTGCCCAGTCCTTCAGTGAATCGCTGTTCGTTTCTACTGCAAGTTGCATTTCAATTAATGCTTTCGAGAAGGCTGTACCACCTGCCTGTGCTTCCATTCCAACGGAACTTAGTGCCGTAGCCAGTGCAAGAATGTCAGATTCTGACATTCCTACCTGCGTACCTGCAGATGCAAGATTAGTTGCCATATTCATGATATCTGCCTCAGTTGTGGCGTAGTTGTTACCCAGATCTACGATGGTGCTGCCCATCTTTTTATATTTTTCATCTGCGGTCATGGATGTGTCTGCGGCCAGACCTGTAATATTTGCAAACTTTGCTATGGACGTTGCTGCATCCTCTGCCGACAGGTTGGTGGAATTGCCCATGTCGATCATAACTCTGGTAAATCCCAGAACATCCTGAGTCTTAATTCCTAACTGTCCGGCCACTTCTGCAACCTGCGAGATCTCTGTCGTGGATGCCGGGATCTCTTTTGCCATGTTCCGGATCCCGTCCTCTAACTGCTGGTAGCTATATACACACTTTCCGTTTGCATCAAAAACTTCATCAGATGTTTTTTTGACACCTGCGAAAGCGGATTCAAATTGCACTGCTGCCGTCCCGGCTCCGGCCAAAGCTCCGGCCGCCGCCGTGCTGACTACTTTCAGGTTCTGACCTACTTTTTCCGTCCCCTCGCCGAACTTTCCAAGCCCCTCACCGAACGTCTGGATGGCTGTCTTTTGATTTCTTAATTCCTCTGAAGTCTTCTTGATCTCATTCCGGATCTCTTCCTGTTTGATCTTTGATTCCATCAGTTCCGTTTTTAATTCTGCGTACTTTTCGGAATCCTCTCCAACCTCTCTGGCGCATTCGTCCAGCGCATCCTGTAAGATCTTCGTCTTGTCTGCAGCTGCTTTTGACTCCTGACCAAGAAGTTTTTGGCGTTCTTTCAATAGGTCTGTCTTATTCTTCGCGCCCTCCAACTTCGTTTCGTTCAGCTGCAGTTCTTGATCCAGCTCCTGAATCTTATTGTCTGTCTGTCCCACGGCAGCCTTTAGCTGTTCTTCTGCTTCAGCCTGTTTTCTTGCTTCTTCTGCTGCCTTTAGCTGCTCCGCAGACAGCTGTGTCTCTGCGTTTTTTTGTTCTTCCAGTTTTGCAGATGTCTGTGAGAGTTCTTGCGAGATAGCCTCCTGTGCTCTTTTTGCGTCTGCAAGTTTTGCACTCCAGTTATTCGCTTCAATCGAGTTTTCCCCGAATATGTCTTTTGCTGCTTCCATTTTCCCGGTCAGCAGCTCCACTTTCTGGCCACTTGCCTCCAGCTCTTTCTGCAGGAGCTTTTCTCTCTTTTCCAGGGTGTCCGTTGATTCCCCAGTTCCCTTCATTTGCGTTTCATTCAGCTTTAACTCCGCACGTAACGCTTTCAATGACGATTCTGCCTGTTTCAGCCCGCTCGTCAGTTCTTTCGTATCTGCTCGGAACTTTACACTTGCTTCTCTGCTACTTAATCAATCACCCTCTCTCCAGCATCTGTTCTTCTGCATATGCCTTCCACGCTTCATATGCATATTTGTCTTCCAGGATCGTAAGCAGGGAATTATATTCCGAATACCAGAATACATCCTCACTGATTCCATTCATAATCACGTAATAGACGTACATATCTTCCACGGTTTCAATCTCGAACCGTGGAAGTCTTAAATAGCCTTTTGCTTTCTTACGTGTTACTCTTCGGAATCCGTCCCGGAATCCTGCTTTTTTGACGGCGAATACATCTCATTAATCACTTCCATGTTCTTTCTCCAGTCCTGGTCCATATTTTCAAAAAAATCTGTAAACGACATGCAATCTTCGTCCTGATTTGCATTTTTGTAGGCAGCATACAAAAATTCCGCTACTTCAAGTGCGTCTTTATCATTTACACCTTTTACCAAAACCTTACTTAATGTCTCATACGATTTTTTATCGCTTTTTCTTAATGTCAACATAAGAATAGGAGCGGTGGACATTGCCACACACTCCCCATTTGTAAGTTCATATTCCTCATAATTAATCTTAGGATTCTTCATCTACATTTTCCTCCTTGCCAAGAATACGTTTGATCAATTCTTCTTTTTTGCCCATGGAATCAACTCCCATTTCTTCTGCTTTCTTTCTCAGCTCGTCTACTTTCATCTTTTCCAATGCAACTCTGCTCAGTTCGTCCAAAGTTTCTTCCTGATCATCTGGCGTTTCTGCACTCTCCAAGTTTTCTTTCCCTGTAGTTTCCTCCTCTGATTCAACCGTCTCCGAGGTCTCTTTCAGTTCTTCTTTTTCTCCCATGATTTCCACCAGATTTTTGTCCTTTGCTTCGATTTCGTGGTATCGTTCTTCTGATACAATCAGGATTTCTCCTGCAAACAGGATATCTCCTGTATATTTGTCCCGGAACCTCTGTTTTACTTTGACTTTCATAGTTTTCCTCCTTATGCTGCTACTGCAGTAACGAGTTCTCTCGAGAACTCTTCCATCCATTTCTGTTTTACGGTATCGTCTTTCAAATCGCTCTCAATTGCTTCGTATAATCCTTCTCCGTGTTCATCTGGCATGACCGCAATCTCCAGTTCTAACATACTGATATCTTCTGAATCATTGTCGATGCTTCTTGACAGTGCCGTCTGAATTGTACAGTTTGGATAAGCCTTGTATTTTTTATTGCTGTCCTCATCTAAAATCTCTGCAGTAACACAAGCTACTGCATGCAGTGAATTTGATCCGTAAGCGATTACTCCATCTTTTAACTCTGAGCGAATCATTCCGTGCAGATCTGCCAGCATATCCTGTGGAACGTATGCGGATATCTTCAGTTTTCCGTCGCCCGTTCCTTTCGTTCTGGTTTTTAATATTTTAGTGCCACATTTTTTTGTCATGGTTTTGCAGTTCATTTCTTCTTCAAGTTTTCCCACGCAATCCAGGACATCCGCTTTCGTTGCAACTCCGATTCTGATTCCAAGCTTCGTTATTTCAACTTCTGTGAAGTCAGTTTCCCTAATTCCAGCCATATTATGTTTCCTCCAATCTTTCTACTAATTTGTCAATTACACCATTCACTATTTCATCTTCTGCTTTTTCAGCACCATGAAACATGAACTGTTGATCTCCCCGATGATGTCTCGTATTCGATCCATCATCTGGAAAATACAGGTAATGATAACTGCCCTTTGTGTATACCTTTACCGCAAGATTTTCCCCCTGTATCCGAAATGGATCGGTCTGTGAAGCAGCTGCTTTCTTTCCATTCCACGTTCTGCCAGATACCGGTAAGATCGCCCGGATATACTCTTTTATCTTTTTTCCGCCATCATCTACCAGATAATCATTTATGATCTGTTCTGCAACAGATCTGTCGGAAAAGTTTTCGATTGCTGTCGCAACCTTATCAAATTCTTTTGTGTCCAGGTAAAAATAACTCATCGGCTACACCTTTTTTCTATTTTGTAGAATTCCATCGTGCAGATCTCCACCGTACATTCTCCGGCTTTTTCTACGTAATCATATAATGTATCCGTATTTTCTGCTTCCTTGAATCCAATGTCTTTCATCTTTTTAATTACCTGTTTTTCCAGTTCTTCCGGGATATACTCCTCTTTCACGATCGCTACGAACCACCGTCTGGTGTTCCCACTGCCGCTATCTGTCTTTCTGGTTCTTCTTTTCCCGAATACAATGCAGTCCCAGCTTTTACGCCCCTGGAATCTTCCAGATCCGTAATATACATCCGGCACAATCTCCTTTAAAGCTTCTTTAATCCTGTCTTTCAATTTTTCTTACCTCTTCCAGATAAAAATAGAGTTCACGGTCTTTTTTATTGTGATCAACGTAAATAATCGCATAGATCGTGTTGTTAATTACAATATTGTAATCATTATCCGGATCTACCAGATCCTGCGTAGCAATCTTGGTTGTCAAGTGTGCTCCGCACTGTTCCGCAAACTCAATATCCTGCTGCCGTCTGGACTTTTCCGTAAAATATAGGAAGCCCAGATACTCTAAATCATCCAGGCTTCTTACATTTTTTTCTATATCTTTTTTACGGTAAACCTCTGCAATTCCATCTCCATAGCTATTCTGTGTCTTCTTTGCCATGTTTCACCTCATAAATATGCCGGGCTGTTATGATTTCCCGTCTATAATTTGGTTCCCACTCATTTTCCATCTTGTTCCATGCGTACCAGCATCGTTTCAAGAGTAATGTCCTGGCATATCCGGGTTTCGTAAAGTCTTCTTTTTCATCCTCATGCATCCCGAGTTTATGTGCGACCATCTCGATCGAATCTTCGACTTTTTCCTCTATTTCTTTTTCCGTCTCCGAATTCGACCATGTGATCTTACAGTCCCGTTTTGCTGCTGCTATGAGTTTTCCTTTTTCTTCCTCATTCATAACTTACGCTACGACTGTATTCTCTGCCGTTTTAACAACTACATATGCAGGATCCAGCTTACTAATGTCAAGTACGATCGCTACTGTGTTATCGTATGGACGACCGTTTCCATGGAGCTTGATCTTGTATGTTCTCGCATCCTGAAGGAACTTGAACTCATCGGAATATTCGATTTTTCCATCTTTGCTCTCTCCAAGTCCGAAGAAATACTCTTCTGGCAAGCACAGGATAGCCTGTCCGGTTTTTACCTCATTCGATCTCACAACTTCTGTTGGGAATGGGAATAAATCTCTTGCATATGTTCCACCTGTTGTCAGTGTTGTAGTCGCTGGCATAATCTTATTCAGATAATCTACCTGATTGCAGATCATCATCACTTCATCAAAGCTTCTCATGCGTCCCTTTTCTGTGACCGCCAATTTTGCCACAAGTGGTCCGTAATTTGCCGGGAGAAAATTCGTTACCTGTATTGCTGTTTTTTCCGGATATCCGGTTGATGTTGAAAAGTCTACTCCCTCGTGGATATCTCTGTTCAGTCCGACCGGTTCATCTTTTCCGCTTCCTGATACGATAGCTTTTTCAAGTGCTACGTATAACGCCTCTTTCAGGATTGTGCGGATATAGTTGTCGAGGAACGATGGTCCAAGATCCAGCATATCCTGTGGGATCACTGCATAGGCTGTCAGTTTCAGCAATGTAACCTCTACGCCCTTGAATGCAGATTCAATTTCCTGTGTGATCTCGCCATTGATCTGTCCCCAGGCTGCCTTCTGTCTGGTGTGATCATTTAAGAGCCACTTTGTAAGGTATTTCACATTCTGGAATGTAATTTTGTCTAACAGTGGGTGCTCCTCTAACAGATCTCTGTACACATCTTCGATGATAGTTTCCGGCATTCCACCATCTGTATTAATCAGATCCGCGAACGCCTGCTTCGGATCGCTCGCCTTTCCAGCCTTTGCCAGATTCTGATAGAACTCCGTCTCTTCGCTTGTGAGCTGTCTGTAGCCTCTCTGAGCAAGCACATTCGTATCAGTGCTGTACATCTCAAAGTCTGTCTTTACCTTTTCTGTGATGGCGTCAATCACCTGTCCCCAGGCTTTTTTTCCTTCCTCTTCGTTTCCACTCTGCAGTGCGCTCTGCAGAGCCGCCACTGCTTCTCTCTGTCTTGTGTCTGCAATGTTTCCTAACATTCTTTTTTCTCCCTTCTTTTTTACATTGAAAACATATTAAAAAATGTCTGCATAGAGACATCTTTTTCTTCTTTTTCCGGCTTTGTCAGTTCTTCGAATTCTTTTAACTGGTTTGAGAAATTCGACTGTTTAATCTTCTCTCTCATTTTCCCAATCTCTTTCGAGGACTGCATTGCCCCATCAAGTTCTACTGTAGTTCGTCCGGCAATCTCATCGATCACGCCGAGTTCCAAGGCTCTGTCCGGTTCAAGCAGAGTCTCTTTGTCCATAATTTCTTTTAATTCTTCTTCTGTAACCTTTCCTCCGCACCGATTCAAGAAAAGAGTTCTGGAAGCTTTCATCCAGGCATCCAGATTATCTGCCTGACTCCTGAGTTCATCCGCATTCCCTGCGGCTACCGTCCACATGTTGTGGAGAAGCATGGCAGTTCCCTCCCCCATCACACGATGATCGCATGCCTGGAGAATCGTTGCGGCAATGCTGTTTGCCACTCCGTCCACGTAACCCGTCTTGTATGCTTTGCATCGTTTCAGGTTCGTGAAAATGGCAGTTCCTTCTTTCACGGATCCGCCATCTGAATTGATGTACAATTCAATGGTGTCAGAATCTGACACGCCTTCCAGGATATCACGGAAATGGTTTGCCGATGTCTCAGATTCATCGTATTCCCACGTTTCCCAGTTAAAATCACCTTTCGCCTTCACCTCGTCATACAGGTATATTTTATGTACTGTCCCCGCCTGCTGGTGCGCAAAGCAAATTCCACCGATCTTATTCATCCTCCTCACCCCCTTTCGCTGCTGTCCTTGTGCTGTCTGCTTCCCTGAAGTTATTCGTAACATAATACGTTTTGCTCCACGGTGTGTTTAATGGTACCAAACTTAATTCCTCCCTTGCTTCGTCTGTATTTATGATCGCTGAGCCGATCAGCTTCTCTACATTGGCTGCACTCTCAAACAGATCTCTGTGTTTGATTCCGCCCGTGTAGCACTGGTAATAATTCCCGTTCATGTACTCGTAGACGGTCGCACGCTTATTCAACACTTCTGAAATGGTATTTGCCAGTGGATTCACTCCGAACGTCAGGAATACGTCACACACTTCTTTCAGGTTCGTGATGTTCCCCATCATCATAGACATTGGAATCTTGAACGCCTGTCCGACCATTTCAAAAATATCTTTCCGGATATTCACAAAATCATCGGATGTTTTCGGGGATTTTACCGATTCTTCTGCCAGTTCCTCACCGGCATACTCCACATATGTGGCGTATTCATTCTCCATATAATCTTTGATGTTTTTTGCAATAACTTCTTTGAATTGTTTTTGGAATTCTTCATCTCCGGCTTTAATTGTATCTACCTTATACTTGAATTTTCTTCCATTTGTATCCTTGAAAGTTCTTGCCGCTGTCTCCAGGAGCTTCCCGTATTCCCTGTACACTCCATCAATCAGCGTTTGTGCACATTCGTCCTCCATCCGGAACAGATACACTTCCTCTGCTCGGAACGTTCGGTTGAGTTGTAATCCACCAGGCAATATGACACCACCGTAGATATTTCCCAGAACCGGCCTTTCCTGCACGATTGTGAAGTCTTCCGCACAATGTAGTTCCCCGTTTAGTTCGATCACCAGTGCACCTTTTTTCGATCGTGTCATTTTTCGAATTACTCTGTGCCAGAAGTAATTACTGTTTTCATTTTTGTTCGGTGCTACGTTCAGCAAGTAATAGTCCTGGTCTTTTACAGGTTTCCCTTTGTTGAATACTCTCATCTCTGCCATGCTGATTGCATTTGCCAGATAAGAGCTCGCTGTGTAGATCGCCAGTTCCTTATAGTAGATCGATGCGGGTATATTTACCACGACCGTTTCTGTATTCGTACCAGTAACCTTAAATACTTTTTCCAGGAAGTTTTTTACTCCCATGTTCCGCCTCCTAACATACCGTTCCTATCCTGTTTTTTATAATTCTCCTTTGTTTAATTCTTTCTTCATCTGTGACTGCTGCCACGAACGCTTTAAAACCGTCCGTTTTCCGTGAACGCGGCTCTATTTTTTCATATGTGACATTGCCTTTTTTGTCTGTCACCGCTTTTGAGTTCCATGCGTACCAGCGCATGATCTTACTGGTTCCCCAGGCGATCAATCCACGTGCGAACATATACCCAATTACCGGAGCAACTTTCATTTCATCACTCGGTCTGATCAGTTTCAGATTCTTCTTTTCATCCGAAAAGCCTATTTTGCCAAGTGCTTCTCTGAGCCATGTCTGCCGGAAGTTATCCATCACCACAGATTCGATTTTATATAACTTCGATTTTTCTAGAAGCCAGTCTGTCACATACTCCGGATCTATCTCCACGTCGTCCACCATCGTCAATACTCCTTCTTCTTCCGCTTCTTTCAACGGGTATTTGATTCTCGGAAGATCTCTCGATTTCTTGCATACCCACGTATGATGTATCCAATACCTTTTATCTCCGACTTTAAATAGCAGTCCGGCGGCCACAAAATCATTTGTTTTGGAATAATCAATTCCGGCTACGCAAGAATGCTTGCGTAGATCTGGAAGTTTCCTAGTTGCTTTTTCTAGGTTTTTCCAATCTGTTACACAGTACTGTGTCTCTCCTGGCGGCCGGTTCATTCGTTTAGTCATGAATGACGTGTGATTTACCGGATCCAGCTTGTACTCTTCATATTCCATCCGCATTTCTGTCAGGAGAGTTGGGAAGTTTCTCAAGGATGGATTTGCTTTCTGCCATTTTTCCTCATCCTTTACTTCTTCCGGATCATCCAGCCAACAGATGAACGGCAGTTTCCCGTTATCCGGAATCTCTCCTTTCAAGATCTGTAGGCAAGTTTCCAGCAATTCATCTAGCGGGCCATCCCGGATATCCCCCTGCGTGGATATGACTGTTCGTCTCGGAAAGTCTTTCTTTCCAAGTCCTCCAGTCGCTACCTCGATCAGCTTATAGTCCTTGTATGCATGGTATTCGTCAAAATCTACTTTCCCCGGTCTACCTCCGTCTTTTGTGTCCGGTGCACGGGTGTGGTATTTGATCTTCGATCTTGTCCGAATGTTGGTGATACATTCCAAATTCCACTTAAACGTATTTTTGAAGAATCTTTTGTTGTCCTCCAAGATGTTATATATATCTTCGAATGTCGTTTTTGCCTGGTCCTCTGATGTGGCGAATATATCAATGTGATATTCTTTCACTCCATTAACCGGTGTGATCAGTACAAAATCTTCAAATGCAAGATACCCATTCTTCCCTGCTCCACGTCCGACCAGAATTATCAGATATGGAAATCTCAGCTGGCCATCGGCTTTTTTATACACGCAGTTGTGCAAAGCAAAGCAGAACTGCTCCCACGGTAACAGCTTGTATGGGAAGTACTTTTCTAGTCCCAGGTATCTTTCTAGTTGTTTTTTATCTACATAGACATCTTCCTCCGCGAATACTTTTTCTACAAAGTCGCAAAGAAGCAGCTGCTCCTCACAAACAACCGCTTCGTCACTTCTTACGAATTCAATATACTGGTCAATCTGTTTACAGATCTTCATCGATTACTTCATTTCCTGTTGGTTCATCCGTCGTCAGTCCTAACTCCTTCAGGATGCTCAACATCTGCTTTTCTACAGCCACCATATCTTTCACAGACTGGTTCTGTTTTGTGATCTCGAATCCGTTTGCAGAAAGTGTCTTGTACGACACTCCACGTTCCTTTATGTCCTCTTGTAGAGCCTTTTTTGTGTCGTAAAACTCCATATAATCATCAATTATGTCCAAAAAATGTGCCGTTTCTGCACCTTTTGCACGTAATTGTTTGATTAAACTGGATTTAATTTTTTCTTTGATTTCGTCCATTTCGCGGGCTTTTTTCGACTTTCGCGCCATATATTTCACCACCAACTTTTTTCCATTTTTTATCACGCGCGAGTCAGCGCGGTTCAGGCGTGCCCCCTACCCGTTGTAAGCGTCCCCCGTGGATTTGGGGTATAGGGGGGGTAGGGGGGTACCTTTGTAAAAAATTTTTCAGAATACATTCCGTCTACATCATTCAACACAATGAATCGGTTACAGCAGGACGTCCGAACCTCCAGAACCTTGTGTTCCTTCTCCCCGAACAACTCCGCATATCCGTACGCTATCGCTCTCCTGTATCCATGTCCTGTAAACGTGACATGATCTCCAACCTTTATCTCTTCCTCTACCATCGTTCTTCGTTCACCTGTTTCACCTTCCTGTACTTCATCCTCTCGTGTGCTCTGTCGTGACAGTCGTGACAGAGTGGTATCAGATTCCTGTACTGTTTTCCTCTGTACTCGTAGAACTCACACAGTGCAAGCTCCGGATGCGTCTTGACATACTGTACATGATGTACCGTCTCAGCCCTTGATACCTTTCCTTTCTCCTTGCACCACTGGCATTCATGATGGAACTTATCCAGTACATTGTTCTTTAATATGACCCACTCTTTACTCTTATAGAATCGGTACAGCTTATTCTCTTCTATTAGTTTCTCTATCTCTTGTTTTGTCCATTTCATAATTGCTGGAACAGGATTCGAACCTGTGTCCTCCGGCTATTAAGACCGGCGTGCTTCCTTTCCGCACTCTCCAGCTCTACTATAACCGGCAGTCACAACGTCTCTGATCTACCATCAATAACGTCTTGTGTCTGCCTTTGTAACAGCACTCCCAGTGATATTCTTTTCCCTGATCTGTGTAGATCCTTTTGCAGAACTCACAGTCTTTGCACTTGGGAATCTGCTTCTCCCCTTCTCTTCTATTGCTCATATATCCCGGACAACTTTCCTCTGCAGGACAATGTTCTTTCTTGCTGAGTTTCCAGTAATGTATACAACCTTTGTTCTTACACGTAACTAACATAATTCCTCCACGAAAAGGAGCACTCGGATTTCTCCAAGTGCTCTCTGCTTTATTCCTCTGCATACAAAAAGGGTGGCCGCAATCTCTTGACTGCTGCCACCCTTCGGGTGAGTATGTTCTTTGTTCTTTTTTCTTGATGCTACCATAATAACACACTTTCTTGTATCCTGAGTCCCCCTCTTTTTAAATTTTCTTTGACATCAGATAATAAAACTTCCTTCTGCATTCATAATACATCTTTTTCCCGCATGGAATCTTTTTGGAATCTCTTAAGTATCTATATGTTGCATAGTCTGTTGTAACCCCTTCCAGAATCCACGGATAGATTACTGCGTCTGCTTCGATTGCTGTCTGTTCAATCCGTTTACATTTTTCCTCCAGCTCCATACGCTTAATAGCCAGGTGTTCCGTCTGTGACGCCTGGCTTGGACTTCCTTTTCCTTCCTGGCCATATTGCATGGCTTTTATGGCGTTTGTAAGTTCTGCGAGTTCTCTTCTCCACTCTGGATATTGGAGACAGTGGTATTTGATCTCCAGGAATCTGTTTGTATCAATACCGTACTTATCTTTGTTGATTGGTCTCATTTTCAACTTTAAATTTCCTCCCTGTCCGTCTGTCTTTTATTATCAAGATATCAAATCCGAACAGACTTGCTATATCCTGTAGATCGGTCAGTGCTCTGCGCATATGGTAGGGCATCTGATTGTATCTGTGTACCGCTTTATCCGCTGTCGGATCTTTATAACCTTCATGGTTCATAGTTCTCCTTTCTGTGCGATGTCGCACAATGAATTTTCTTAAGCACTCTATTATTTCCCCGGTTTGTCCGTTATGTATGTCCTTTCGGTTATTGCCATATCACAATTAATATACTTTTCAATTTTATCTACACAGCTCCTGCAGTACACATTCTCCGGACTATTCGCTTGTGTTAAAGTCTTCGACAGGTTATAGCAGAATTGCTCTGTAGTCGCTCCTGCTCTGTCACATTCAGCATTTATATTTATCTTGTAATACGTTGCTCCCGTCGGCATTCCACACCGTTTGCATGTTCTTTGTTTCGTCATATCTTCCTCTTTTTCTTCCGGCTCTTTCTTGTCATCCATAATCTCACGCAGCTTCTCATCCGCTCGTGCTGCCATCACACATGCGCTCCATACTACAATCAGTGCGCAGGCTATTATTATAAAAATCACCATCTTACCCATTCATTTTCCTTTCAAGCAGATCCATGTACATACTCTTGTACGCATCCCTCTCAGCTATCGCTCTGATATACTCTTTATCATTCCCATATCCTTTCTCACGCTCCAGTTCATTGTATCTTTCTGTCTCTTCTCTGAACTTCGCAAGAATTCTATCGGATGTTTCTTTTTCCTTTGCCAGTTGCTTCTCCAGCCGTTTAATCTTCTCCTGATCAGCAGTATTATTATTCTCCGTAATGCCAAGTGTCAGCATAATAGCTTCATCAACTTTCTGAATTTCTTCCTCTGTGCATGATCTAATATATTCTCCGATTCTGTCTGTATCCACCTTGAATATACGTTCACACAGTGCTATAGATGGTACTCGACACATCACCTCAACATGTGTCAGAAGTTGTTCATTCTCTTTTGTTGTCATTAATACTGCCTGCACAAATTCCGGATCTTGTTCAAGCCATGTGTCCGGTGATACTATAATCGCCGGTGTTTCTCCGGCTCTTCCATCATTCGCTATGTAAAAAATGTCTCCATGATATGTATTCATTACTGTTGCCCCCCCCCACATTCATAATTGCTTTATATGCTGTCGGATCACTATAACCAGATCCGTTTTTCTTCAGTTCGTTTTTGCCTGTTATCTGTCCTACCATAATGCTTTCCTCTTTCTTCCTTTCACATATACTGTGCATTCTGCTTCTGGCATACCTCTGCTATGCCCTTCGATCGCTATATAATTACATCTCCCTAAGCCAAATCTGCTGCCCCTGTAGATACAACTCTTACACAGATGTCTGTCTATATTTGTCCGCTTTTCCGGATTCTCAACTTTTTTTGTCACAGATGCTCCTTTCTCCTCCGGCCGATACCGGAGGAAATTCTATGTTGACTGGTTATTCGTGATACAATGCCAGTTGGTGCTATTCTTTATATTTTTCTTCTATCTTCCGGAGCTGTTCTACGTGCCACAGTACTCTCTTTTTGTCCCACCATTTTTCTATCTCCTTTGCTGTGTGTAAAACACGCGGAAAAATCACAGGATGCAGGAATGCTGTTAGCCATATCGCAGTGATCATATTTCGTGTCATCTGTCTGCTCCTTTCATGAATTTGTTGTACATCTGTTTCTTCCATCCCGTTTCTGGTGGTTCCGGTCCACGGTTATGTTCGGCCAGAGTCCTTATCAGATCTTCAAATTCTGCTGCCTCCTGTTCTGAAAGCTCTTCTTTCAGATTTACGTTGCTCATCCAGCTGAATCCATATTTCTTTAGAATATCTTTTCTTGTCATTACAGTTTACCTATTATCCTTTTTCCTTCTTCGGTCTGTTTCCCATTTACACATATCCCACCATTCGCAGAATATACAACACCACATACAGTTTTTCTTTCTTGCTTTTGTAAGCCAGTGTTTTGTTCTGACCGTAAGTTCTTTGGTGCTTTTTTTCATCTTTTCTCCAAGTATCTTTTCAATAAAAGTTATCATGTCTCTACTCCTTTTTATCCCACATGTATCGTGATATCGCCTGCTTGTGTTCTAATTTCATTCACTGTGCTCTCCAGTAATAACTCACATAAATACTCTCTTGCCTTATCCACTTGGAAATCGCCAACACATTCATCGTCTTTTCCGTAGATATATACCTTTTCATCCTCGTTTGTACATTCCAGTAATTCCCTCAGTGTGATCTTCTTAATTTCTTCTTTTTCTGTCTTCATCTTCATCCTCCTAATAATCAAATACCACTTCCGGTGCTTTTATAAAATTCACACCGCATTCCTCTGTGTTCTTCCGTTCTATCTTTCTGATCGTCTCTGTTATCTCTTTGTCCGAGTCTTTACAGTATGCGTATCCATCCGGTGCATAGATGCTTTTTACCTTTCCGTTTATGCGATCCAGTATTGTTTGATAGCTCATGTAGTTCTGCCGTGCAGCTTCTCTCGCCGATTTATAGAATGCTACGATTTCGCCGTCTTGGTTGATCTTTGCTACCTTGGTTGCTCTTCCGTTCATCTGTCCAGTTTTTTTGGATAGTTCTTTTTTGGTGATTACTCCGATATTCCCAAGTATGTCGTCAGTTTTAATTCCATTCTTGTGATACGTTACATATCCTTTCGGAAGATCTCCGATGAACGTGATCCGCATCAGGCTCATGACTACTACCTCTTTCCTTTTCAGCTTAATTAGTCTTTTCCCCTGATTATTCTTCTTTACATACGGTTTTAGGTGCTTATACTTTCCATTCCCTAATTTCTTTCGTATGTCTGCCCAGTAATTAATCTGGTATACTCCATCATAGTCTGGAATGTCATACCAACCTTTTGGGTCTACATTTTTGATCCTCATAGATATCACGCATTCTTTTGTAGCCATTTCAAAAATTCTACCAAATACGTTTCACTATCTGGATCATGCACGTACTGCTTATCATATGTTTTTTTATTTCCATATGCTTTTTTGTTTTTTTCTAACAGATGGAAATGGTAGCTGTCTCTTCTCTCTTCGCCGTTCCATTCCATTATTCGGTCTGGATATTCAGTAACCACAAGCCTGCTGCCGTCAGCGAAATCATATTTGTAGTAATTTGCGTCTATGTTCCGGTCTGTGTACCATAATCCCCAGTCTTCGTAATTCCTTAACCACTCTTTTCGCTGATCATTATTCTTGAATTTTGGAAGTTCCGGCTGTTCCGGTTCTTTTGGTGGATTCATTTCCGTATCCAGATCATTGATATATGCGGCCAGTGCCGCAATCATTACCTTGTACGTCCGCACCCGGATGTCATTGGTATCCATGTGTCCTTTCGCCATTTCCAGATAGTTCCTGTATTTTTGATTTTCTTCCCTGGCAATATCAAGATCTGTTTTCCCAGATTTCTTTTCATGTAGTTGTGTCTCTTCCGGAAGTCGTTCCTGCGTTTCTTCTTTGTCCTGGTATCTATATTCATTTTCTTTCTCTGCAGGTTCTTCTTCCAGGCCAGATACTGCATAGGTGTCAGGTGTTTCAATCTCTTCGCTTTTTTCTTCCTGTTCTTCATTTTTCTCCTTTTTTTCCGTTTCTTCTTTTACGTTTTCCTCCAACACTTTTTTAATGGCTCCTGTTAAGTCAAGCCAATGGAAATTTCCTCTGTTTTCGTTATCTATCCACAATTGGATATATCCGCAATACATCCTTATTTCCCCGACATCTTTCCCGTCAGTTCCTTCAAACACCCAAGTTCTTCCCGATACTCCCGGATGCAGATTTTGTTTTATCAGTTCATTGCACATTCTTATATTCTGCCCTGTTATCCGTTCCGCATTTTCACGGAACCAGTATTTGTATGTGCTCACCATTTCTCTCGCTACTAATTCCAGATACTCTCTTTCCTCTTCTGTTGGAACGCGTACCATCACTACTTCATTCTGATCAGAATTTTCTTCCGGTGTCAGATTCTGACACGCACCGTCATTTATATCTTCGATGCTCAGCTGACCATCAATTTGTTCTTCTGCTTTTTTCTGTTCTTCCGCATATTCTTTCACGTCTTTGTAGGTCAGTCCCTTTTCCCGGTGATGCTCTAGCATATCCTCCTGGATATCCTCGGACATCTTGCTGATCTCGTATGCAGCCGAAAATGTTAATCGTCCTTCTTTTAACTCTTCCGTGAATTCCGGGATCAGTTTTTTGTTGATCGACTCAATCTGTCCGATCTTGGTGGATGATACCTGCATCATGTTGGCTATGACATCCCGCAAACGTCCGCTGTCCAATTTGTAACCATGAAGTGTCAGTCCATTCTCTTTCATGTATTTCAGTGTTTCTTCCAGTGTCTTCTGTTCTTCCAGGATATCTGCTACCGTTTTATTCCGGTACGTATTTGCTATGATTAACTGGATCATCTCTTCATGCTCTTCTGCAGGTGTCTTGATCTGGCAGGATGCTACAGAGAATTCTTCATAACCTTTTTCTACCAGGAGTGTCAACGCTCTCCATCTTCGTTCTCCGGCTATGATACGGTATTCGCCACAATCGCATGGATCGTGTACCACCGTCAAGTTCTCTAATAAGCCTACGGCAAGGATATCCTGTGCCAGTTGTTCGATATCCGGGATAGAGTAGAAATTCTTGTCATTACTGTACATCTGCTTGATTGCAATATCCTTTGTCCGGAATCTTGCTTTTGTTTTATTGTCTTCTGCTGCCGCCTTCGTCTTATTGTTGAGTGCGTCCATTACGTTCCATCCAGTAGCCATCTATCTATTCCTCCTTACTCTTTTCCAGGATGCTCCCTTGTTCTTCTTCCGGTTTTCCGATAGACTTCTGGTGGTTATTACTACCGGATCGTTACTCTCTTTCAGTTGTTTCCGCATTGCCCTAAACCGGCTGTTCATCCGTCTAATGCTGTCGTTCATTGTTTTTCTAAAGCACCGTGTTGCGATTGTAACCCTTTCATGTTCTTCCCGTGTCATAATCTTCATGTTCACTTTCGGCTTGTTGATGCTGCATATTGACTCCAGTACACTTCTTGGTATTCTCAGTTCTGTCTCTATCAGTTTCATTGGATCAAAAACTGGCATGTTCATCTGTTTGTCCAGAAAGGTGTGTGTGTTCATTTTGCCCGGATCTCTTAAAAGTACCGCCGGGATTCTTCCTTCCGGTGGATTACACCCGTGAATCTTCTTGTATAATTTCTTCGCCTGTCTCTTATTCATCCTGTCCGCCCTCCAGATTTCTTAAGAGTTCATACGCGACTGCTCTGTAATCCTGGGTTGCTATACACCCCCTAGAGAACTTTGGAAGCGGTACATGTGCGATTGTGGATTTTTCTGCTACCACAGATCTTCGGATCACTGTCTGGAAGCAATCGTGTCCGGAATTTTCTTTTAACCACTCTTCTACCTGCAGTGTTGTTTTATTCTTCTGCCTCATTGTGATCAGGACTTTCATCCGGATCCGATCGTTGAACTTCCGGATGCTTTCCAGCTGTTCGTCCATGTTGTCAGCTGCTTCAATTTCGAATCCCCCGAGTTTCACCGGTACGATCACGAGATCTGCTGCCACCAGTGCATTCATCACTGTCATGTCCATAATCAGACCGCAATCGATGACGCAGTAATCGTAAGCAGCTGCTACGTCTTCTAAGTCTTCTGCTAGTCTTAAGATCTGATTTCCTTCCTCCGTCTTCATCAGGTACATGTTGGTATTCATCAGATAGCCGTTACACGGGATAATATCTATCCGGTCGTACGGTGTTGTCTTGATCAGTTCGGATGTAGTGTACGTACCACCTTCCCGTTCATGGTTCTCCAGCAAATCCGGAAGTCCTCTTCCTTCCGGATCATATGCCCCGTAGAGCATAGATATATTCCCCTGCTGATCAGCATCGATCACCAGTACTTTCTTTTCTTGTTCCTGTCCCAGAATATAGGCAATGGATGCGGCCGTCATAGTCTTGCCGATCCCGCCTTTCTGGTTCATTACTGCGATTATTTTCATGATACTTTTGCCTCCTGTTCTTCCGTTCTCTCCCATTCCACCAGGCTTTCTGTTGCCCTTCTATAGCACTCTATCCAGCTTTCATCACTTTCTATTTTCAGGATCTGTTTCTTATGGATGCCTATCCCTTCAAAGATCTGGATACTTCCTCCGTGGTTCAGTGTGAATCTTGTCTTTACCCGGAGTTCTCTTCCCTGTTTGATCATGTTGTATACTTCATAGAATTCTCTTATGCTCTGCCGTTCTCTGTCGTCCATCCTTCCACCTCTTTCGGTGCTCTGCGCTTTAGCTCTTTAATCTTTCCTTCGTTCCAGATACTGTCATTTGGCTCTAACATTTCCATCATGTTGTCTAACTGCAGATATTCTTCCAAGACTGTGATTGCGTCTCCGGCCGTATAGCAAGAAGCTACGTAGTGTCCGTTCTTTGCCATGTCATGTAGAAACTCTATCTGGCTGTCCTGGTGTCTGCCGGTCCCATATTTCATTTCGATGTATAGTCCGATGTATACCCCTTTGGCATACGGAAGATGCAGATCGGATACCCCGGACTTTACTCCCATGCTCTTAAGCTTTACTGCTTCCGCTTTATTCCTGCTGCCGCCGTTCGGGATATGATGCAACCATTTCAGTTCCGGATAACGGTTCTCATTCCACGCCGCCCAGTTGCATACGTGAATCTGTTCTGTATCTTCACTTCTTCTCATGTTTTTAAGCTTCATCAAGGTCCCCCTCTTTCTTCCGACCGAATTCATCTATGCCTTCCCAGTTGAATCTCTGTCCGCAATTAGAACAATAGTTATCACATTTCTTTTGTGCAAAGTGTACCCTTGATTCCCTACGTATTTTCCCGCAGTTTTTGCATCTATAAGCAACCACATATGGATTCACGTCTAATATCTCCGGCTCTTCGCATTCACATGCCACTGCTTTTTCAGCGGCATCCATATTGCACGTTTCTCCGACATCCAGTACCAGAACTGGGTACGAAAACATATCAAGCCAGTTTCCGTCTTTTATCTGGTATTTCTTCCTGTTCTTTGTATCTACTACCATCGTGCCGATCCCGGCATCGTCTTGATATCCGCTCAAATATTTCATCATCTGTTTTACCGTTATACCCATTTATCAAATCCTCCTGTTTAATTTAATCATCGTGTATCTCCTGTATTTGTACCCTGTCTTCGGGTTAATACCTTCCCACATCCTTGCTATGTAGTAACCTTTCTTCGGCTTTATTTCTTTTTTCCACCTGTAGAGCTTGTCCGGATGTGGTTTTGGAAGCGGCATATTCTGGGATCCGTGGAAGTCCGACTCTTTAATCCTTGGTTTGGACTTCGTGCCATCTTTCTTCGTTTCCGTGGTATGCTCGTCTTTTGTAAGGTATTCTGCAAGCTTCAGCATATCCTCGCCGTAATAATCGCTGTCTTTTATCTTTGTCAGCCACGTGCCGCCTTTATCCCATGCGTTCTGTACGATACTGGCAGTGTCGCCAACCTCTTTAATCACAAAATGAATATGCCATGCTCCCTTTGTTCCTCTTTCGATGTTCCGCATATAGAAGTTTTCATAACCTCTTTTTCGGATCTCTCTCCTTACTTTCCGCATCGCTTCCGCAAAATGTTTTTTTGCCTCCTTCATTGTTGCCGGTCTGTTCGCTACTTTGTATGTCCAGGTGACCAGTAAATCGTTCGGTTCGAAGTATTCCAGGAGACGCATCTGACACCGTTTCGTCTTATTCCATTTATTTACTCTTGCAATGTCTTCTTTAGTGGCTTTCTTCTTTTTCTTTCTTGGTAATCCCTTCGCCCCATACTTCCCGTCATGGTACTCCTGTACGATCAGGACATCTCCTTTTCTCAGCTTATATGTCACTCTTTTTATCATGCTGTCGGTCCTTATCTTAATATCTTTATCAAGTGCTTAACGGGGGTATTGCCCCCCCCCTGATTTGTTCCGGATATTTAGCGAAAAGACGGCAATATGATGCATTGACTTTCCCGAAAGTTCGTTCTATAATTTTTATAGATGTATTGAACTTTTACCCCGTGGTTGTGATGTTTGGGAAAATCAATGCATTGTGTGCCTTCAGGAGCTTCACCCAGTTTCCTGAAGGCTTTTTCTTTTATGATGCTTTCGCCATCTTTTCTTCCATGCATCTGACAATGAGATCTGAAAAATCACGAATGATACGCTGGATCTCATCCTGGCTTTTATCTTTATACGCTTCATCCGATACGTGACACGTACATCCGTTTGTTACGATCGTTTCTACAATCATGCTATGTACCTCCTTTTTATCTATATATGCTCACTTGCTTGTATCTGTTGTTGCTTTCTTTACTTCCATACGATATCTAATGGTCCCGCTGCTCTGCAGTAAAGCAGGAGCAAGAGCCATATTACTTCTGTAATCAGTAGCGTTGCTTCAATCTCAATAATCTTGATTGCTCTGATCACCTTATTTTTCCGGATATGTCTTTTCATATTTGTTATCCCTCAATTCTTTGTGTCCTGCTTTTGTCCTGCATGGCCTCCATTGCAGCACTCATTCGGATTAGTTCTTCCCTCGTCATTTTTCTGTTTTTTCCTGTTTTTTCTTCATCGTCTTCCGTAAATATCCGGTGTTTTTGGATAAAGCATTCGAAGAAAAAGTCTTGTTCCTCCTTCCATAAGTCGCAGTAAAATTCGTGCTCTATACGAATTTGTAACGCTTCCGCTTTTGTGCATTCGATTATTCTGGTCGTTCTCTTTCCAATGCCTTTTTTGTATTCGTACATTTTCTTTTTTATTTTCTTTCCGAGAATCTTGTACCCTACCTGAAGTAGCAGTCTTCTCTCAAATTCCCCATGGAACGTGAATTCATACTTTTCTTCTGTGTCGTCTGACAGTTCCTCTTCTTCCACATTGTACTTTTGCATCAGCTGTTTCAGTTTCTTCTGAGCTGTTTCTTTTTCTCCTCCAACACCCTGTTCCGCCAAGTTTTTTAGTTTCTTCAGGAGATCAATTTTCTTTTGATTCATCATTCTCTCTTGTTTTCCCCTTCCGTCATTATGTTCTGGATTTTCTCGATTTCGTCGCGCAGTTCTCTGGTAGCACATCTCAGATTCTCTTCCGCGTCATCGATGTGTCTCGAAGGATATTCCCATTCGTCCAACATTCTCAATACATCGTATAAAGTCTGCTGCATCTGTGCTTTCTCTACCAGATCCGGAATAAGTTCATCTGGATCCTGTGTTCTTTTCTTCGAATACGGGTTTTCTTCTTCTGGTTCTTCCTGGCTTTTTACCATAATGCAGAGTCCGTTACGCTCGCTTAGTTTATATGCGCCAACCTCTCTTTCGAGATATTTTGTTATCCATCGGCTACCAGCGCAAACATCTACTCTTTTTCCTGCAGACAGATCTATTATGGAAATCGGTGTATTTTTACATATCAGTCCGGTGTCCAGATGCATCTTGACGATCTCTCTTACTCTTTTGTTCATGATGCGTCACCTCCCATCTTTAAAGCGCACCGTGTGCATGCAGCTCCATCCAATCCGTTATAGAGAATAAGAGCTTCGTCTTCCGGTCTCTTCCAACACATATCGCCGCAGATCTGGCAGTGGATTTTTCTCCATCCTTTCTTGCCGTTTGGTATATTGTCTGCTAACGGCATACACAGCCATCCACCTCGATCAGTTGCTTTTCTTGGTCGTATGGCCACAGTGTCGTTACTTCTTCGTCTCTCCATCATTCTTCCTCGCTTTTTTTCTTTTGCATTCTTCTGTTCCATTCTTCAACAGCTTTCTCTCGTTCATCTTTTGTGATTTTTAGCTCGCCATCTTCAAGTGTGGCTCTTAATTCACGTACCCACGGAAGACACGTTCCACATTCCGAGCATTCGATTCCAAATGTAAAACTTACATCATGATGAGTGGATCCATTGGTTATTGTTATCATGTTTGCCTTTCCACCGCAAAACGGGCATGGCATTAATCTTTCGTTATAATTCATCTGGTTCACCTTCTTTCTCCTTTTCTTTCGCTGTCTGCAATCGCTTGGCAAATTCTTTCTCTGTCAGGATCTCTGGTATCTCATGCATTTTTTCTTACCTTCACGTAACTAATAGCGGTCCTGCCATGCAGCAGCAAATCATCAGTACTGCCAGAAGTATTCCTGTGAATAATAGCGCAAGCCCTATTTCAAAAAGCAGCACTCGGATAATCTTCTTCCTTCTGTTTCTCGGTCCTCTTCTTTTCATGCTTGTCCTCCCTTCTACCGCTTACGCGGTTTTCTCAATGGTGTAGGTGATTTCCTCGTAGATCTTTGATCTTCCCTCCCACAGATTTTTACCTTTTTCCTTTTGAATTGTGCTGAACGGTCCAACAAGTGCAAGAGGGTACATACTGAGGCTTCTTAATGTTTCTTCTCGGATCTTTGGATTCTCTACTTTTGTATTCCATTTTGTTTCATAGCAATTCGTCCCATCCTCTGCGTGGATAGCTTTATCTGCTACTCCCAGTGGTATTGTTTTTGTTCTTACACTGGAACCGATTCTGATCTCTCTTGTTTTTGTTTCCTGTTCTTTCATCGGTTCCTCGCAGATCGGGCAGTAATTTGCATTCTCCGGAAGTTCAGAGAAGCATTTGTAACACAGTCTTTTCATTTGATACCTCCTGATCATCTACAAAGAAAAGAGTAAGAGTTTTAACAGGATCATTAACACTTCGCCGATTACCGGTGTCAGCATTATAATGATTATGACTACTCTTGTTTCACGTCTGTACTCTTTTAATGCTCTGAACAACTGCTTTTCGTCTTTTTCTTTCTCTTTCATAATCGCTTTCATGGCTGTATTTTCACGTTTGCATACCGCTATTTCGCCTTTTAAATCAAGCCATTCCTTTTCTGAGATTTCCATCTTGTTTTCACCTCCTGTTTATTTCTTCGCAAGCTTCGTTGACGAACCTTCTCGTCTCTTTGCACACTTCATCTACATAGCTGTCTACAATTTTGAAATAATAAGCGGCTAATATTTTTGTTGTTGCAATCGAAACCGCAGCAGAAGCCGTGGCGCAGGCTATTGCCATTGCTATTACCATTTTCTTTGCCTCCTCTACTTATGCCGTCTTAGCTCCCAGCTGTCTGATCGTCTGGAATCCTGCAATCATGCCCTTAATGTAGATCTTTTCATCTGCTGTCAGCTCTTTGTACATCGGGATCAGTTCTTTTACATCTTCCAACTGGTTGTTCATGGTCTTTTCGTTCTGTACTGTTGTCATATGGTTTTCTCCTTTCTTAATGTGATTTTATGTTTATCTTATGACCTACCATCATCAGTACCGGGTAGTCATTCCCGGTAGACGGTCATTGCTGACCGTTTCGGTTGTTTTGTTCTTTGCTTGACTTTCCTCGTTTTGTGCTCCTATACTTTATTTACAGGCTCTGGCCGGAGCTGAGTATTAAAAGAAAGGAGTGGTTAATATGTTGAAATATTTGCTAATACTCTTTGGTATCATTTATCTTTCTGGTATCGTCTCCAGTATTTTCAAAATTGCGGAGACTGTTTCTCTTTTAGAAACTTTGGAAAAATATTTACAGTCCGCTACAGTCGAGTCTTATACATCTTTCATACCACATGAAGACTATTTTCCCGCTCGTCGCACTCTTTTGTTGCGATATCCACGGATCGTTCATCATTTAGGTGTCAATTGTCCGAATCTTGCTTACGGGCAACCCGATAATGAAATTTATATGAACGCTACTCGCATTTACAATGATTTGTCTATGCAGAGAAATTACTATCTATCTAGTTTCATTCGTTCATTTAACCCGCGAATGGCTTTTTGGAAACTTCTCCAAATTCCCACAACCATCGTAAGAGGAATAGGATTCTCTCCATCTCCCAAGAGTTCCAAATTTATTAACCCCTTGGGATGGATCATTACTTATATCCTTAATATGTATGCCGTGGAAATAAAGGCCTTAATTAACTCATTCTTCCACTAAAACCCGCACACATAAAAAGATTAGTGAGTATAAAACAGATGACTCCCACTTAGTCATTTCTGTATTCATCAGGATTCTTGAGATTTGCATAAGAATAAATGCTACTACAATCGAGATACTATTCTTTTTGCCTGTGGACACTTTTTTTCACCTCTTTCCAGATTAATTTTTATCTTGGGGACACTTCGATGTCTCCAAGATCTTTTTCATAATCTTTCTCCCATCTTCTCTTCAAAAATTCCCCTATTGGTGAATCTCTGTATGCTATCGCTTTTGCTACTCTTGCACATTTCTCTTTTACTTCCAGATAATTAGAAGATTCCTCTTTTATTTTTCTGTAATATTTATCAGCAACCGCTTCCATGTCTTCAATTAACTTGTTCAGTTCACTTAGTTTATCCATCTCATCACCTCCCTGTTGTTCCCTGTGTCTACATAATAATCCCCGACGCCTACTTTGTCAATAGTTTTTTGTCCCCTAAGTCTACTTTTTGTATTGACCTTTTTATATCGCTGTGCTATGCTACAGATGAAAGAGAGGTGAACAACCATTGACTCAAGGTGAACGAATCAAAGCAATTCGCAAAGAACTCGGTTTGACGCTTGAAAAATTCGGTGAAAAATTGGGTGTTGGAAAAACAGCCATTTCAAAGATTGAAAAAAACGAACGTAATCTTACCGATCAGATGGCGAAAGCTATCTGTAGAGAATACAATGTAGATTACGATTACCTGATGTATGGCGAAGGGGACATGTTTACAGATCTTCCGAAAACGATCGTGGATGAACTGTGTATGCAGTTTGATCTGGATGATTTTGATCGAGCTGTCGTAGAAATGTATCTGGATCTCCCAGCCGAATTACGGCAGGCGATAAAAGCTAAAGTTAAAGATATGGTACAGAAAGTCGATTGGGATAAATAGCAAGGTGGTGATTTTATGACACACGGCGAACGTGTAAAAGTGATACGTAATTCTCTAGGACTTACGCTCCAGAGTTTCGGGCGTCCTTTAGGAGTAACAAAAACTGCTATATGTAATATAGAAAAAGGGAACCGTAAACTTACCGATCAGATGGCAAAAGCCATCTGCAGGCAGTATAACGCGAATTATGATTACTTGATGTTTGGTGATGGGAACATGTTCCACGAATTATCAGAAGCGGCTCTGGATGAATTATGTTGCCACCTGGATGAATCCGACAGATCTTTCATCAAGACGTACATATCTTTGCCACCTAACATAAGAAGATCTCTAAGAGGGAATCTGAATGCTTTTGTAGAAAGCAATGGTGCTATATAGAAAAAAGGAATCCCCGACCGCATACATGTCGTGATTCCCTTCCAGTTACCGGTATATGTAGATACGTTTTACGAAATCATATACCCTCTTTAGTTGTCCAGGAGACAGCTTTTCCAGAATAATATTTATTTTTCTGATCATTTTGCATCACTCCTTTGTTGGAATGATTTTACTGCCTGGTACAGCGCTTTGCAATAGATCTAACTAATATTTCCGCATATACGGAAATATGTCCCGGATATCATCCGATGCCCTGGACAAGTGGTATAATCTATTTACGATCACAATCATACAGATCTGAGACATTACAGTCCAGCGCAGTTGCAATCGCATACAGCTGCCGAAGCGTTGGAGAAGTTTTCCCGTTTTCAATATTGTTAAGCGTGGTTTTACTGATTCCGGTCAACGCTTCCAGCTGTACGAGCGTCAGCTTCTTTTTCGTACGTGCCTGCCACGTCAGCACCTCCATGAGCATACTCCTCCTGATGTGTATTATCTGCACAGCAAGGCTATGTTATGTATGTATCATTGGTGTTAATTCGTAAAATAATAGAAGCCCCAGTGTTGGCGCACCGGAGCTCCTAGGTTGAAATACTATACAGGTATGAAACCTGGTACAATACCCACGCAAAGATATTGTACCACACTTTACACCTGTATAGGTGTTATTTTTATACTCTTTGTTTCAATTATTTCATACGTGAAACACGTATTTATACATATTTTCATTGACATACGTGTTAATACGTGCTATAATATAGTCATGATAAGGAAAGGAGATACGAAAGATGCCATTAACACCAAAAGAGATGATTAAGCTTCTCAAGAAAAAACGGTTTCATCATAGTTAGTCAGAATGGCTCACATGTAAAGCTGATGAATCCGGAAACTGGTAGAACAGTAATTGTTCCTTATCACTCCAAGGACTTGAAGAAAGGCTTGGAACAAGCAATATTAAAACAGGCGGGACTTAAATAGTCCTGCCGGCACAAATAATATATTATGGAGGTATTGTGTATGAACAGATTATTTTATCCGGCAATTTTTCATAAAGAAGACGGCGGGTTCTGGATCTCTTTCCCGGATTTTCCGGAATGTTTTTCTGACGGGGATGATATGCAGCAGGCATACGAAAATGCCGTTGACGCATTAGGACTTGCGATCACAAGCAGACAGGAAGAAAAGGAAACAATTCCTAATCCTACAGATATCAGCGAACTTAAAGTTGATAATGGTTTTCTTGTTGTCATTGAGTTCGATTTACTCGCGTATCTGAAGAAGCATAGTTCGAAAGCTGTCAAAAAGACGCTCACCATTCCTGAATGGTTGAATGAGTCCGCTACTGCTATGGGACTTAACTTCTCGCAGGTGCTCCAGGAAGCGTTAATGCAGAAAGTGCAGATGAAGTAGATTATGATTGAATCGAAAAATTGAATCGTAAAACCTATATATTATTGACTACGAGCGTAATGTAAACTATAATAAACGAACAGAAAAGATTATTCTTTTCTAATATCGCCTTTAGGGCATCAAAAGAAGATATAAGTTTATTGTGTGAAGGTCTCGTAGAAATACGAGGTCTTTTACGTTATCTAAAATAAAATAACAGAAGCCCCGGTGTTACCAGCACCAGAGCCTCTATCTTTGAATACTATACAGGTTCCAAGAACCTGGTACAATACCAAACCGCAAGTATATTGTACCACATTTTCTTAGCACCTGCATAGGTGTTATTTTTATACTCTTTTTTTCATATTTTTAGGAAAGGTGGTACGTATATGCGTGAACAATATCTAATCTATCTAAGAAAATCCCGTAACGATGCACAGCTTGAAGCAATGGGAGTAGATGTTCTGGAACGTCATGAGAAAACGCTTCTTGCTCTTGCAAAATCTATGAATCTTCAGATTGGCGCTATCTATCGGGAAGTTGTATCCGGAGATTCTATTGCAGCACGTCCGGAAATGCAGAGAACCTTAAAAGAAGTAGAAGCCGGACTGTGGAAAGGTGTTCTGGTAATGGAGGTGGAACGTCTTGCCAGAGGTGATACCGTTGACCAGGGAATCGTCCAGAGAACTTTTCAGTATTCGGAAACTCTGATCGTAACACCGGCAAAAATATATGATCCGAACAACGAATTTGATGAAGAATATTTCGAATTCGGACTTTTCATGAGCCGTAGGGAATATAAGACGATCCGGCGTAGAATGCGTGCCGGTGTGACTGCAGCTGTCCGTGAGGGTAAGTGGCCATTCAATAAAGCTCCTTACGGTTGGAAACGGGTAAAGCTTGAAGATGCCAGAGGCTGGGTGTTAGCTCCCGATCCGGATGAAGCTCCTGTTGTAAAACTTATATTCGACATGTTTACCGGTCCCGATCGTGTAGGGATTACCAGTATCTGCAAGTATCTTGAATCACATGGTATTCCGCCCCGTAACGGTGACCGTTGGCTCGAGTGTACTATACTTGGAATCCTTGGGAATATCGTAAATGATCAGAAAGTTGGAATTGGACATCGTAAGCAGATCACCACTGTAAAAGACGGTGTTCTTACTAAAAGCAGGGAATCCAGACTGAGCAATAATTACGATCTGATCGCTACTGGGCTCCAGCCACGATTAATTGATCATGATGTATTTGTCGAGGCTCAAGGATATCTTGGGAAAGGTACTCCAAAACCTCCAGAGTCCTACAGCACTAAGAACCCACTGGCCAGTCTGATCGTGTGCTCCTGTTGCGGTAAAAAGATGCAACGCCGCCCTAAAACAACTACTCCTGGGTGCCATGGTGCTCCTTATGATGTACTTATGTGCCATACCCGCGGATGCCCTACGATCGGTGCTCCGCTGGATCTTGTCGAAAAAGAGGTTATTAATGCCCTCTCTGATTGGGTAACCGGTTATCAATTGGATCCTTCGCAGGAAATTAAAAATAATGTAACCGAAAAGCAGGCTCTTCTTTCTGCTGCCGTCGCCAATCGTGATGCACTGCTTAAACAAAACGAAAAACTTTATGATTTATTAGAGCGTGAAATTTATACAACTGATATTTTCCTAGAGCGTTCCAGCACTTTACACGAACGCATTGAAGAAGCTGAATTATCCATTTCCGCTTTGGAAAAAGATCTGGAATATGAAAAGCAGAAGTTTGAAAACTCATCCCGTTTTATTCCGGAATGTAAAGAATTATTATCTAGCTATTGGGATCTCTCTGTTCCCGATCGGAACAAAGCCTTGAAATTATTGATTGATCGTGTAGAATATAAGAAGACAGTTAAAAACAAGCGGGGAACGGTCGATACCCCTACTTTTGAACTTACATTAAAGCCTCGAATCCCCCGGATTTAGGGGCTTTTCTTTTACTGATAACATTTTTGTACCAACGAACTGGCTCACCTTGAAATCATCTGTGCCATTGTGCATCAGCTTACCCGTAATCTTACACCAGAACAAATTGAAAAATCCGGCTTCGACAAATATTATGTAGACCACACACTCGCACTCTGGCCTCAGGCTGCCAGCGGAACTCCTTGGAGTGCTACAACATTCCAGTCCAAAGGTGATCCGATTACAGATCTGCATGAAGATATGGCTGCAGAACAAAAAGCCCGCACTACGTATGATAATATTCTGCGTCTGGTAAAAGATCCTGAAGTCTGCGATCCAATCCGCTTCCTCCGTGAACGTGAAATTGTTCATTATCAGCGTTTCGGTGAAAGTCTGAGAATTGTTCAAGATAAACTTGACAATAAGAACTTCTACGCATTCAATCCTGAATTCGATCGTAAGCCTTGCTGTAACTAAGTCTACTATATCCAAAACTTGCCATCGGCAACTTTTCTTGTATACTTTGGTATCTAAAGAAGCAATCAACATGTGGCTATTGTTGATTGCTTCTTACTACTTGACTAAAAAAAGAGAATTATAAATCTTAATATTATTTTAATTCATAAATTATATTTATATAACAAAAAACAACCAACATACCGTTGATTGCTTCTTATCTTTTATATACCTTCAAAACTGCATACAAGAAATATTTTCTTTCATCCT
>OCPX01000434.1_pt1 | contig 41833 bp, 41 predicted proteins | sample 1538771 | NCBI WGS metagenome assembly OCPX01 (sample SAMN04571725, study PRJEB22368) | human gut metagenome | biome: human gut; material: stool | host: Homo sapiens | place: Luxembourg | collected 2012-11-01 | reverse complement strand
GGCGGCGGGCATCTATATCCTTCTGCAAAAGCCCACCAAGCCGTGACCGGCGATCCCCTTCCACGACAAAAGACAGGCAGTGCCTCCGGCACTGCCTGTCTTTTCTTTGGTTTTCTATGCAGCCGTCAGGCGTCGATGCCCCGGCTGGTGAGGTACTTCTTCACCATCAGCGCTACCTTGAAGGTGATGGCGTCGTCAAACTCCCGCAGATCCAGACCCGTCAGCTTCTTGATCTTCTCCAGCCGGTACACCAGCGTGTTCCGGTGGACGAACAGCTTCCGGGCGGTCTCGGAGACGTTCAGGTTGTTCTCAAAGAACTTGTAGATGGTGAACAGCGTCTCCTGATCCAGCGCATCGATGGGGTTCTTCTTGAACACCTCCTGCAGGAACATCTCGCACAGGGTGGTGGGCAGCTGATAGATCAGGCGGCCGATGCCCAGATTCTCGTAGTTGATGACGTAGCGCTCGGTGTCGAACACCTTGCCCACCTCGATGGCGATCTGGGCCTCCTTATAGGACTTGGCCAGATCCCGCAGATGCAGGGCCAGCGTACCGATGCCCACGAACACATGGCTCTCGCCGTCCTCCCGCAGGGCCTCCTCGATGGTGGTGGCCACCTTCTCCAGATCCTTGTTGGTGGTGCTCTCCGGCATCTGGTGGATCAGCGCCACGTCCGTCTCACCCACGCTGATGACGAAGTCATTCTGCCGGTCGGGGAAGAGATTCTGCACCACCTCCAGAGAGATGGCCTCGCTGCGGCCCTCCACAGGCCGGATCACGAATACGCCGCGGGGTACCTCGGCGGCCACGTGCAGCTCTTTGGCCCGCATATAGATGTCGCTGATAAGGATGTTGTCGGAAATGATGTTCTTGATGAAGGAGCCCTTGTCGTGCTTTTCCTCATAGTACGTCTTGGCGGAGTTCAGGGCCACGCAGGCCATGGCGCACACGGTGCGGCCCACGCTGTCATCGCCGGTGGCGAACACGGCATAATCAAAATGTCCGCCCCAGCCGGGCAGCGCCTTGAAGGTCTTGCCCTCCAGCGCAATGCAGCCGCCCTCGGCGGAGTCGATGGCCTCCACATACTTGGCCCACTTCTTGCCGATCCCCGTCAGCTCGCTGCAAGCGATGACGGTACCCTCGGCGTCAATGACGCCCACGGTGCGATCGGTGGTATCCTTGAACTGTAAAACGACGTTCTGAAAAATTCTCCCGGACATAGTCAGTCCCTCCTGATATAGAGCTGATGGATATTTTGTGCAAACTACTTAGCCTCGTGCTCTATTATATCGTCAGAATCACGATTTTGCAAGTATTTTCTTGTATTTTTCACAAAAATTTTGGGGCATTTTTTGGCGTTATGTCGAGGGATTCAGTCCACATATGTCAAGAAGGGTGTGTATCTCCCCCTCGGCCAGGGGTCGGAAGGCCCCTGGCGCCAGCGCTTCATCCAGCCGCAGCGGCCCCATGGAAAGCCGCTTCAGGTACGTCACCGGTTTTCCGCAAGCGGCCAGCATCCGCTTCACCTGATGGAATTTCCCCTCCCGCAGCGTCACCAGCGCCTCCTGCGGCGAGAGGAGCTCCAGCCCCGCCGGCAGGCACTCCAGCCCGTCGGCCAGCACCATCCCGCCGGCGAAGGCCGCCGTGTCCGCCGCCGTCAGCACGCCCTCCACACGGGCGTAGTACACCTTGTCCACGTGATAGCGGGGGCTCAGCAGCCGATGGGTCAGCTCTCCGTGGTTGGTCAGCAGCAGCAGTCCCTCCGTGTCCTTATCCAGCCGCCCCACTGGGGATAGATCCCGTTTGCGCAGCTCCGGCGGCAGCAGGTCCAGCACCGTCTGCTGCCGTCCGTCCACCCGTGCCGACAGGACCCCGGCGGGCTTGTGGAGCATGAGATAGGTGTACCGGCGGCAGTCCAGTGACTGACCGTCCACCAGCAGGCAGGCGGCGTCGGCATCCACCTTCTCCTCCGGAGAGGAGGCCAACCGTCCGTCCACTATCACCCGGCCCTGCCGCACCAGCTCCTTTACCTCCCGCCGGGAGTATTTGCCCGTCCCGGCGATGATCTTGTCCAAGCGCTCCATAACCAGCCCTCCTGCCGCAGTTTTTCTCATTATAGCATATCCCACCGGGAAACGGAATAAGCTGAGGACAAAGCCATGGAAAAAACGAAAGGAGCTGCGTGCCTGTGAAGCGCTGTCTTGCGGGGCTGTGCCTGCTGCTGATGTTGCTGACCGCCTGTACCGCCCGTCCCTCCCAGACCCCGGTGACCGCCAAGGACGATGCCGCCCGCCGGGCATGGCTGGAGCAGCAGGGCTGGCAGACGGAGGAGCAGCCGATCCGCACCCTGACGGTGCAGCTGTCGCTGGCGGGGCAGGAGGACTATCTGGCCCTCCAGCAGGAGGCGGGCCTGCCCTTGGCGGACTACGACGGTCAGACCGTCACCCGCTGCACCTACACCGTCACCAATTACCCCGGCCGTACCGGAGATGTGCAGGCGAACCTCTATCTCTGCGGCGATGTTATCGTAGGCGGGGACATCATGGCCTTGGGGGAAAACGGCTTTCAGGCATCCCTCCTCTATCCGGCGGAGAACACATAGAAAAATGGGAGGAAGGGCCTTTGCCCCTTCCTCCCGTTTTTCAGTACTCCTCGCCCAGCGTAATGATCTGCGACCACAGCACCGGCCCCACGGCCCCGGTGGGGTCGAAGCCCAGCTGCCGCTGGAGGGTCAGCACCGCCTGCTGAGTGGCGGGGCCGAAGATACCGTCCACCACCAGACTGGGCAGAGCCTCGTCCTCCCGGCTGATCTGGTTGAGCCGCTCCTGCATCAGGGCCACCTGTTCGCCCCGGTCGCCCCGCACCAGAAACCGTCCCGGATAGACCTCCCCGGCGAACTGCCGGTAATCCTCCGGCAGCTCCGCCAGCACCTTCCGATAGGCCGTCTGCAGAGCGTTCCACGTCTCCCGGCCCACCACGCCGTCCACCGTCAGACCGTAGAGCCGCTGGAAGGTGTATACCGCATCCAGCAGCTCCTGGTCGAAGTCGTCGGACAGAGAGATCATGGGCAGCTCCGGCAGAAAGTACCCCAGAAACGCCAGATAGAACCGCACCGTCCGCACGCCGATGCCGCTGTCCCCCAGCCGCAGCTCTTCGGCGTACCGCCGCTGCAGCTCGGAGATGGTGAGTCCCTCGCTGCTGAGGTCCGACAGCTGCTTGACGCCGTTGTAGATCTGCTTGATCTTGTACCATGTGGCCTTGCCCACGATGCCGTCCTGCGCCAGATTGAAGATCTGCTGAAAGACCCGCACCGCCTCCTCCATGTCTCCGTCAAAGACGAAGCTGTCGTCCAGCGCCGGGATGGCGGGATAGTTCTTCCCGATGCGGTTGAGCTGCCGCTTCAGGGTCTGCACGTCGTTGCCGGCATCGCCCCGCCGCAGGGGCCGCCCCGGATAGGAGGCCACGTTCCCGCCCACTGGGGCATTCATCACCAGATTGATGTCTCCGCCGTAGTAGTACTGCAAAATTTCGTAGGGCGTCATGCCCTCCTCCGCCAGATCCACGCTGCCCCATTGGGACAGACCCCCGCACCGGGTCCGCACCCCGTCGCAAAACTGGGCGAACAGCGGCTCTACACTGCCCTGCCGCACGATGTAGTTGTTGAAAATATCGTCCACGATGCGGCTGATGTTCTCGAATATGTCGCCGCCCTCCACATAGGCCTGATCGTACCGGGTGGTGGAGGTGATGTCGAAGTCGTACCCTCTGGCCCGGTAATACTCCGTGTACACCCGGTTCAGGGCGTAGGAGATCTGGGCCAGAATGTTGGCTCGGATGGCACTCTCCGGCCAGGTAGGATAAATTTCGTGGGAGGCCACGTTCTTGATGTACTGGGCGAAGGGCACCACCACGTTCCGGGCGGACTCCCCCGGCGCCCCCAGATGCACCGTGATGGTCTCCGGCACCACGGGATAGGGATAGGGCATCACGCACGCTCCTTTCTCACACCACTGGCTCCAGCATCACCGGCAGGATGGTCTCCACCCCGTCGAATACCGTCGCCGTCCGGCCAGCCACCGGCTGGAACATGGGATGCTGTACCGACACCTGATAGTCCAGCCCGCTGAGGGCGGCGGTGTCCGAGGCTTGAGACCAGGCAAAGGGCGGGGCGGGCAGGCGGATGCCGGATAGGATACCGGAGCCGTCGGTGACGCCCCGGTAAAATATGTGCTCCTCCGTGCCGAAGGCCCGGCTGATGACCACCTGCGCCCCGGCCACGGGGAAGCGCCCGCCGCCGCAGGTGACCTGCACGCGCAGGCCGCCCCGGTCCGGGTGGGTCCTGAGGAAAACGTCCACAGGTGTTGGTTGTGCTGACTGCATAGGCAAAGACCTCCTTTTTTCCTATCCTATGCACCTTGCTGCGTCCCGTGCCAAAAAAATTCCCGGAACCGGGGGAAGTCCGGTTCCGGGAAAGAAAAGCGTTATTTCTGGGGCAGATATATCCGCCGTGTAGGCCGAAGCCCCAGCATTTCCCCCACGGGGACGGCCACGTCGCCGGTGGCCTCCTCCGCCAGAGTAAAGACCATCACCATCAGCGCTGCATTGGGGAAGGGGCAGAACTCGCCGGGGTTGGTCAGGGAGATCAGCAGCATCCCCAGATAGCTCAGAGCCAGCGCCCGGACAAAGGGCGTTTTTCTGGCCCGCAGCAGGGCGATACGATCCCGCATCAGCACGCCGTAGGCGGCAATGCCCACCAGACCCATGCTGCCCATGATCTGGGCGATGCTGTTGTGGTAGAACACCATGCTCCCCTCCACGCCGGTGAAGAGGTCGCTGTTGCGCTGGCTGATGAGGCCGATGCCAAACACGGGGTTGTGCAGGAAGTCCGTGATGCCCCGCAGGAACAGCTGCACCCGGACGGAGTCCCCCTGATGGAACAGATGACCGTCCTCCATGCGGCTGTCCATCATCAGCGACAGCAGCTCCGGGCCCACCAGCACCGCCAGCACCGCACCGGCCACGCACAGAGGCAGCACGGCCTTCCGGGGAATGAGGCCCCACCGCACCAGATATACGAAGCCCAGTCCCAGCAGCGCCACACCGAACAGCAGAGCGCTGCGGCTGCCGGTAAGGGCCAGCCCTGCCGCCTGCACCGCCACACCCAGCAGATGGGCGGGCTTTTTCAGCGACAGATAAAAGGACATGGGCAGGGTAGTCAGCAGCAGCGCCGTGGCAAAGTTGCGGTACTTGAGATAGAGGGTGGTATGTACCTGCAGAAATTCCTGCCACCGCGCGGCGTAATCCAGCATCACCAGACACGCCATGCACACACCCAGCGCGCAGAAAATGGCGGCGAACCGCCGGTGCAGGTCGTAGCCCTTGGAATAGGTCAGGCACGACCGCAGCAGCACATAGAAAACCAGCATCCCGCCGCCGAGACACCCGGCGTAGTACAAACTCAGCGGCTGAAGCAGCTGCTGCATGGACAGGATCCCGCAGCCCCCCAACAGGGTGGCCGCCGACACCAGCAGCAGCCCCGTGGCGCTGCGTCCCACCCGGAAGGTGACGGGCCAGACCATCAGGTGCCAGATCAGCGCCGCAAAGAACGGCGCCGCCAGCACGGCGCAGGGGAGGAAATCCCCCAGACTTTCATATCGCTGGGTCGACAGCAGAAATACCAGCAGGAACGGCGTCACCGACGCCAGCAGATCCCGGCAGAACACCAGCAACCAAATACAGATCCCCAGCAGGGCCATGGCCCCATAGACCGGCTGACGCAGAGCGGCAAAGCCCAGCGCCACCCACAGCAAAAACGGAAAATAGGCACGGCTGAGCCAAAACCTCTGGCTTAGGCCGGACAGACGGCGGAAGCCCCCATAGCAGCGGCGCTGCAGACGGGGCCAAAAGCCGCTGTCCTCGTTCAGTGCGCTGAAAGACAGATCCCACATAGAATTGTTTTACTCCTTTTTTCATCCAGACAGGTACATGGACGGCTTCCCTTCCCTCCATGCACATACCAAAACAAATGCTCCCTGAAAAATGTGAAATTTTTGTGAATAATAGGTTTTTTAGGGAACCTTTTTACCGAGGTATATACCGCCCTCCTCTGGGCGTAAGCAGCACTATACCACGTTCCGGCGGGAATGTCAACGGGAGAAGCAGTCGGCTTATGAGGAATGTCCGTCCGGCTGTACTAAGAAAAATCAACGTCTGCCGCAGACCGGCGGCAAAAGAGCCTGAAAATTCCCTGAAAGAAGGGGATTTTCAGGCTTTTCACAGAAAATCCACACGAAAATGGCTGGTTTGTATAACTGACTAACATTTTTGTCACTTTTGGACGCCCTGTCTGGTATCGAAGTACCTATAGGACATCCAGCTCCGGCAGCCGGTCCAGGGCATAGGTGATGAACCGCTTGGCGGCGGGGGAGACGTGCTCCTCCTCCGGCAGGGCGATGCCCAGATGCACCGACTGGGGCGGGTCCAGCGGCAGCACCGCCACCCCGTCCGCCAGATCGGCGGTGAGGATGTCATTCAATAAGGTGATGCCCAGCCCCGCCCGCACCATGGCAATGGCGGCCCGGCTGTCGCTGGTGGCGAAGCGGATCTTGGGCCGGATCTGCAGCTGCTGGAGCATCCGGGAGTTATCTGTCTCCTGTCCCGGCAGAAACTCGATGAAGGGCTCCTGCCGCAGCAGCCCCACGGGGAAGCGGTCCGCCTCCACCAGCGGGTGGGTAGGGGGGAGAATGGCCATCAGCTGGTCGTCCTTCAGCGGCACCCACTCGTGCCGTCCCGGCCGCTGGCTGATGAGACAGAAGTCCGCCCGCCGGTGATCCACCAGCTCGCCCAGTTGGGTAGAGCTGCCCTCCCGCAGCTCCACCCGGATGCCGGGATAAGCGTGATGGAACCCGGCAATGACCTCCGACAGCCACGGGTAGAAGGCGGCATAGTTGGTGCCGGCCACCACCCGGCCCACATCCAGCCCCTGGATCCGGTGGGCCAGCTGCTGGTACTGCTCGTCCAGCTCCGCCATTCGCCGCATCAGCGGCAGCAGCTCCTGACAGGCCCGTGTGGCGGATACCCCGCCCCGCCCCCGGTGCAGCAGGGGAAAGCCCGTCTCCCGCTCCAGACTGTCCACCAACCGGCTGATGCCGGAGGGGGTGTAGCCCAGCGCCTCGGCGGCAGCGGACAGACTTCTCTCATGGAGTACAGTGAGCAAAACCCGGCATTTTTCGGTGTCCATGAAATTTCACCCCTTCTTTGACATTTTGTCAAACAAAATTTGAAATAGTATCGCTTTACGCAAGGATACACCAAGTGCTATACTCTGTCAAGGGTAGGGGAGAAACCCCGATTAAGAACGGACAGAAATTTTCGGAGGAACAGGCATCATGACTCAGAAAAAAGCGGAGATCCTTTTGGCGACAGTTATCGCAGCACGGGCTACGTCCCTTCTGTTCAGCAAGATCGCCATGAACGGCATGGGGATCTTCAACCTGCTGGCGGCCCGGTTTTTGATGGCCTTTGTGCTGCTGGCGGTGGTGTTTTTCAAGCGCCTGCGCCACATCAAGCGCCATACGCTGGTGCGTGGCGCCATCATGGGCGGTCTGTTCTTCCTGATGCTCTCCACGGAGCTGACGGGGCTCAAGAGCACCCCCTCCTCCACCGTCTCCCTGCTGGAGAATACCGCCATCATTCTTGTGCCCATGGCGGAGGCCGTGCTGCGGCATAAGCTGCCCAAGGCCGCCACCGCCGTCAGCGCACTGGTGGCCATCGGCGGCGTGGCACTGCTGACCGGCCAGTCCGGCGGCTTCACCCCCGGTATGGTGCTGGCGGTCATGGCCGCCGTGCTGTACGCCGCAGCCATCATCACCACCGACCGCTTCTCCCACGAGGACGATCCCCTGACCCTGGGCATCGTTCAGGTGGGTACGCTGGGCCTGCTGGCGCTGGTGTCCTCCTTCGTGTTCGAGGCGCCACACCTGCCCCAGTCCGGTACCCAGTGGCTGATGATCGCCGGCCTTGCCGTCATCTGCACCGGCTTCGGCTTCACCCTCCAGCCTGTGGCACAGAGCCACACCACCGCCCAGCGTGCAGGCTTGTTCTGCGCTCTGAGTCCCGCCTGCGCCACCCTGCTGGGTGCCGCCGTGCTGCGGGAGCACATCAGCGTCATGGGAATGTGCGGCATCGCTCTGATCCTGCTGAGCCTGCTGGTACCGCAGCTGTGGCAGCTGGCGGAGAAGAAGGGCATCACCCTGCTGCCCCGTCATGCCGTCCCCGCCGTGCGCCGGGCCTGAGATATCATAAAGTATATACCATTAGGTGTCCTTTCGTTGGGAGGAGCGCCGGAAAAGCCTTTGCCTTTTCCGGCGCTCCTTCTTTTTGCCGGGAAGATCCCCCTCGGCCGCTTTTTTACATGGACTTTACACGAGGAGACTTTTGCCCTTTACACCGCCCCTTTATCATGGGGACTGTAGCAAGAAAGCAAGTCCAAACATGAAAAACGAAAGGAGATCTTCATATGAAAAAGATCATCAGTATCCTGCTGGCCGCCGTTATGGTCATGGCCCTTCTGGCCGGTTGCGGCAGCAAAAACAGCGGCAGCGCCAACGACAACAACACCCCTAATAATAATCAGAATACCGAGCTCAGCGGCTCCGTGTCCACGAACGGCTCCACCTCCATGGACAAGGTCATCGGTGCTCTGCGGGAGCAGTTCATGGCGGACCACAAGAACGTCACCGTCACCTATGATCCCACCGGCTCCGGCTCCGGCATCGAGGCTGTGAAGAACGGCACGGCGGACATCGGTCTGGCCTCCCGCAGCCTGAAGGACGAGGAGAAGGCCGACGGTCTGACCGAGACGGTCATCGCACTGGACGGCATCGCCGTCATTGTCCATGCCCAGAGCAAGGTCACGGACCTGACCGTGGAGCAGATCGCCAAGATATTCACCGGTGAGATCACCGACTGGAGCGAGGTGGGCGGCGACCCCGGTGCCATCTCCTGCATCGGCCGTGAGTCCGGCAGCGGTACCCGTGACGGCTTCGAGTCCATCACCGGGACCAAGGACTCCTGCAAGCTGGATCAGGAGCTGACCTCTACCGGCGGCGTCATCGAGGCCGTGGCCGGCAACCCCAACGCCATCGGCTATGCCTCCCTCTCCGCTGTGGAGGGCAAGGACACCGTGAAGGCCGTCACCGTAGGCGGTGTGGCCTGCACCGAGGCCACCGTGCTGGACGGCAGCTACGCCATTCAGCGGCCCTTCGTGCTGGTGACCAAGGACGGCACGGCCCTGTCCCCGGCGGCGCAGGCTTTCTTCGACTTCGCCACCTCCAAGGACGCCACCTCCCTCATTCAGAATGCGGGCGCCGTGTCTACCGCCAAGTAAAAACGAATCGGGGGACCCTCACCTGCTGCGGCGGATGAGGGGGCTTCCCCGTCATCGGGAAAGGAGAACTCTATGAAGCGGACAGCAGGCAAAAGTCTCCGCACCCGCAAAGCCATGGAGCAGGCCATCCACCTGATCTTCCTGCTGTGCGGCATCGTGGCGGTGGGCTTCGTGCTGTGCATCAGCGTGTATCTGGTGATCTCCGGCCTGCCGGCCATCCGGGAGATCGGACTGACCAAATTCCTCTTCGGCAAGGTGTGGGCGCCTACCAACGCCACCACCGGCCCGCAATTCGGCATCCTGCCCTTTATCCTCACCTCTGTCTACGGCACGGCGGGAGCGCTGCTGCTGGGGGTGCCGGTGGGCCTGATGACCGCCATCTTTCTGGCCAAAGCGGCCCCGCCCCGTCTGGCGGCGATGATCCGCACGGCGGTGCAGCTGCTGGCGGGCATCCCGTCGGTGGTGTACGGTCTGGTGGGCATGATCGTACTGGTCCCCGCCATCCGCCGTGCCTTCGGTCTTGGCTCCGGGGCCTGCCTGCTGGCGGCCATTCTGGTGCTGACGGTCATGGTGCTGCCCTCCATCATCAATGTGGCGGAGACGGCTCTTCAGGCCGTGCCGAGGGAGTATGAGGAGGCCAGTCTGGCACTGGGCGCCACGGAGACGGAGACCTACTTCCGGGTGAGCCTGCCTGCCGCCCGCAGCGGCGTGGCGGCGGCGGTGGTGCTGGGCGTAGGCCGTGCCATCGGAGAGGCCATGGCCATCATCATGGTGGCCGGAAACGTGGCCAATATGCCGGGGCTTTTCACCTCGGTGCGCTTCCTCACCACCGGCATCATCTCCGGAATGTCCGATGCCGCCGTGGGGAGCCTGTATCAGCAGGCGCTGTTTTCCATCGGGCTGGTGCTGTTTCTGTTCATCATGCTCATCAACGTCCTGCTGAATGTCTGCATCAAACGCAAGAAGGAGGATTGAGCCATGAAGCAGCAATGGACGCTTCGCCGGAGACTGTATAACGGCGGGATGCGGGGGCTGGTGTGGCTGTGCGCCGGACTGACCTGCGCCCTGCTGATCTTTCTCATCGGCTATATCTTTTACCGTGGCGTGCCGGGCCTCAGCTGGCAGCTGATCTCCGGCCAGACCAGCTATATCCGCAATACCGTGGGCATCCTGCCCAACCTATTGAATACCCTGTATATCATTCTCGTGGCCATGGTGGTGGTGCTGCCGCTGGGTGTAGGCGCCGCCATCTACCTGACGGAGTACGCAGCCAGCGGGCGGCTGGTCCGCATCATCGAGTTCGCCGCCGAGACACTGACGGGCATTCCCTCCATCATCTTCGGACTGGTGGGCATGATGCTGTTCGTGCAGAAGCTGGGCCTTCAGGCGGGAATTCTGGCCGGCGGCCTGACGCTGGTGATGATGATCCTGCCCACCATCATCCGCACCACGCAGGAGAGCCTGAAGACCGTCCCCCAGTCCTACCGGGAGGGGGCGCTGGCGCTGGGTGCCGGCAAATGGCACATGGTCCGCACGGTGGTGCTGCCGGGAGCGGTGGACGGCATCGTCACCGGCTGTATTCTGGCCATCGGCCGCATCGTGGGGGAGAGCGCCGCCCTGCTGTATACGGCAGGCTTCGGCATGGCGCTGGTGAGTCTCTTTGACTCCCTGCACACCTCCTCCGCCACCCTGACGGTGGCCCTGTACGTCTACGCCACCGAGGGCGGCGAGACGGCGCTGGCCTTCTCCATCGCCACCATCCTCATGGTGCTGACCCTGCTCATCAACCTCACCGCCGGGATCATCGGGCGGAAGCTGAAAAGGAAGTGAACGACAATGGACCCCATTCTGCAAGTGAAGGACCTGGACCTGTGGTACGGCGCTCATCAGGCGCTGCACAGCGTCTCCATGGACATCCCGGAGAAGAGCATCACCGCCTTCATCGGCCCCTCCGGCTGCGGCAAATCCACATTTCTGAAAACCCTGAACCGCATGAACGATCTGGTGCCGGGGGTGAAGATCACCGGCGAGGTCCGCTATCGGGGCGAGGATATCTATGCGCCGGGAACGGACGTGTGCCGCCTGCGCCGTGAGATCGGCATGGTGTTTCAAAAACCCAATCCCTTCCCCATGAGCATCTACGACAACATCGCCTACGGCCCCCGGACCCACGGCATCCGCAGCAAGGCCAGGCTGGACGAGCTGGTGGAGCGCTCCCTGCGGGGCGCCGCCATCTGGGACGAGGTAAAGGACCGGCTGAAGAAGAATGCACTGGGCCTTTCCGGCGGCCAGCAGCAGCGCCTGTGTATCGCACGGGCGCTGGCGGTGGAGCCGGCGGTGCTGCTGATGGACGAACCCACCAGCGCACTGGACCCCATCTCCACCTCCCGCATCGAGGAACTGACCATGGAACTGAAGGAGCGCTATACCATCGTCATCGTCACCCACAATATGCAGCAGGCGGTGCGTATCTCCGACCACACGGCCTTCTTCCTGCTGGGTGAACTGGTGGAGTACGGCGCCACGGAGCAGGTATTCTCCGCCCCGGCGGAGAAGCGGACAGAGGACTACATCACGGGGAGGTTCGGATAATGAGAAGCCGGTTTGATGAACAGCTGGCCCAGCTGGAGCGGGAGCTTATTGAAATGGGCGCACTGTGCGAGGAGAGCATCGCTCTGGCGGCCAAATCGCTGGGAGACGGCAGTCTGGCCCGTCAGGTGGCCCCGCTGGACACGGAGATCGACCGCAAGGAGCGGGACATCGAGTCCCTGTGCCTGAAGCTGCTTTTGCAGCAGCAGCCGGTGGCACGGGATCTGCGGCAGATCTCGGCGGCCCTGAAAATGATCACGGATCTGGAGCGCATCGGGGATCAGGCGGAGGATATTGCCGAGATCGTCATCAGCGGTCAGGTCAACGAGGGGGAGGAGCTGCTGCGGGATATGGCCGCCTCCACCATAAAAATGGTGACGGAAAGTGTTGACGCCTACGTGAAACATGATACAATGTTGGCGGAAAAAGTCATCGCAGAGGACGATATTGTGGATGGCTGGTTCGACAGGGTGAAGCATACGCTGATCCGCCGCATGACCACAGACCCCGGTGAGGGGGAGCGGGCGGTGGACCTGCTGATGATCGCCAAATATTTTGAGCGCATCGGGGACCATGCGGTGAACGTCGCCCAGTGGGTGATTTTCTCCGTCACCGGTACGCACAAGGAGGGATAGCATGATCTGGTGCGTGGAGGACGATGCCAGTATCCGGGATATCGAAGTATACGCCCTGCGTTCCACCGGCTTCGAGGCCTGTGGCTTTGCCGACGGTGCCGCCTTCTGGCAGGCCCTCCAGACGGAGGAGCAGCCGGAACTGGTGGTGCTGGATGTGATGCTGCCCGGCGTGGACGGCATGGAGCTGCTGCGCCGGATGCGGGCCTCGGCGACCCTGCGCCGCATCCCGGTGGTGATGGCCACCGCCAAGGGCGCAGAGTACGACAAGATACAGGGTCTGGATCTGGGGGCGGACTACTATCTGGCCAAGCCCTTCGGGGTCATGGAGCTGGTGTCCTGCGTCAAGGCGGTGCTGCGGCGCTGCCGGACGGAGCAGGAGCCGGTGCTGCGGGCCGGGGGCATCGTACTGCACTCGGAGGAGCGCATCGTCACGGTGGAGGGTCAGCGAGTGACGCTGACCTATAAGGAGTTTGAGCTGCTGCGGCTGTTTCTGTCCCATCCGGGCATGGCCTTCACACGGGACCAGCTGTTCAACGAGATCTGGGGCATGGATTACTGCGGCGAGACCCGAACGGTGGATATGCACATCCGCACCCTGCGCCAGAAGCTGGGCAACTGCGGCAGCATGATCCAGACCGTGCGGAATGTGGGATACCGGCTGGAGGTAGGCGCATGACAAGAAAAATTTTCCGTTCCATTCTGCTGGTGGCGGGCGTAGTGCTGGCGGCGGGCATGGTCATCATGACCGGCTGCCTGTACAGCTACTTCGGCGGTGTGCAGGAGCAGCAATTACAGGATGAATTGAGCCTCGCCGTCAGCGGCGTGGAAAACGGCGGTACGGCCTATCTGGAGCGCCTTCCGGCGGAGCGGTTCCGCCTGACGTGGATCGCCTCCGACGGCCGGGTGCTGTATGATACGCAGGTGGTGGACGTGGCCTCCATGGAGAACCACGCCGGCCGTCAGGAGGTGCAGGAGGCCCTGAAAAACGGCAGCGGCGAATCCAGCCGCTACTCCGATACCCTTCTGCAGCAGACCCTGTATGTGGCCCGCCGCCTGACGGACGGCACGGTGCTGCGTATCTCCGTCAGCCGTGCCACCGCCGGGATGCTGGCGCTGGGAATGCTCCAGCCCATGCTGGTGGTGCTGGCGGCGGCGCTGATCTTCGCCGGACTCATGGCCGGGCGACTGTCCCGCCGCATCGTGGACCCCCTGAACCGGCTGGATCTGGAGCACCCGCTGGAAAATGACGCCTACGAGGAGCTGGCCCCTCTCCTGAGCCGCATCAACTACCAGCACAAGGAGATCGACGCCCAGCTGCGGACCCTGCGGCAAAAGACCGATGAGTTCACCCAGATCACCGGCAGTATGCAGGAGGGTCTGGTACTGCTGGACGAGAAAGGGACGGTGCTCAGCATCAACCACGCCGCCTGCAGGCTCTTTCAGGCGGACGACGGCTGTGTGGGCCGGGACTTCCTGACGGTGGACCGCAGCCATGAACTGAGCCTTGCACTGGAGACGGCCCGGAAGGAGGGCCACAGCCAACTGCGCTGCCAGCGCAATGGCCGGGAGTACCAGCTGGATGCGAGCCGCATCCAGTCCGGCGGCGAGACGGTGGGTACGGTGCTGCTGACCTTCGACGTGACAGAGCAGGAGTACGCCGAGCGCAACCGCCGGGAGTTCACCGCCAACGTCTCCCACGAACTGAAGACCCCCCTGCAGGGCATCGTGGGCAGCGCCGAGCTGATCCAGAGCGGCATGGTGAAGCCGGAGGATATGCCCCGCTTTGTGGGCCATATCCACGACGAGGCCTCCCGCATGGTGACGCTGGTGGAGGATATCATCCGCCTGTCCCAGCTGGACGAGGGGGATGCCATGCCCACGGAGACGGTGGACCTGCTGGCCCTGAGTCAGGAGGCCGTGACCAACCTGCAGGATGCCGCCGCCAAGCAGCAGGTGTCCCTGTCGGTGGACGGCGGCCACGCCCCGGTCATCGGCGTGCGGCGGCTGCTGTATGAGGTGATCTTCAACCTCTGCGACAACGCCATCAAGTATAACGTCCCCGACGGCGCCGTAAAGGTGCAGGTGTCCTCGGAGAACGGGATCTCCTCCGTCACGGTGTCGGATACCGGCATCGGCATCGCCCCGGAGCACCAGAGCCGGGTGTTCGAGCGGTTCTACCGGGTGGATAAGAGCCACTCCAAGGCCTCCGGCGGCACGGGGCTGGGCCTCTCCATCGTGAAGCACGCCGTGCAGTATCACCACGGCGACATCCGCCTCACCAGTAAGCCCGGCGAGGGGACTGTCATCCGCATCACCTTCCCCGCAGCGGCCCGGTGAGCCGCTGACCCGACCTATATAAAAATCAAAAAGAAATGCGCTGCATCCGCCCTGGCGGAGCGGCAGCAGAGGAAAGTCCTATGGAAAAAACCACACCGTGTATCGCAGGAGGCGGACTCCTTGCCGCCATCGCTGCGGTGCTCCGGCTTGTGGGCAGCGCCATCCGTTTCGGCCCCTTTTCCGTCTCCCTGGTTCTGATCCCCATTGTGCTGGGCGCCGCCCTGTACGGCTGGGGCATGGGCTGCTGGCTGGGACTGGTATTCGGGGCCGTGGTGCTTCTGTCGGGGGATGCCGGCCTCTTTCTGGCGGCAGATCCGGGAGGGGCCATTGTGACGGCGCTGTGCAAGGGCATTGCCTGAGGCGCAGCGGCGGGCCTGTGCTGCCGGTGGCTGCACCCACGGTATCCGAGACTTTCCATTCTGCTGTCGGCTCTGGCCGCCCCGCTGGTCAATACGGGGGTGTTTCTGCTGGGCCGCCGACTGTTTTTCATGCCCCTCATCCATCAGTGGGCGCAGCAGGCGGCTATGCCAGCGCCGGAGCTTATCTGATGGTGGGCATGGTGGGCTGTCCCTGCACACTGGCGATCACCGGTGGCTTGGGCCGCTTCGTGGCGCCCCTGTGCCGCCGGGGGCCGTCTACGACGAGGATCTGCTGCTGCGTAGCCTGTGGAAGCGCTGCACCGCTAACTGCCCATCGGCAGATAAGCCCTGAAAAACGATCGAGATACAAAAGGAGGCTGGGGACTACGAGTCCCCAGCCTCCTTTTTTCTGCCCCACCACCGGGAGAGCCGGCCTTACGGAAAGAACACCCGCACCGCCCATGCGGCGGCGATGAAGGCCGCCGTATCCGCCGCCAGCGCCGCGGGGACGGTGTGGCGGGTGCGGCGGATGCCCGCAGCGCCGTAGTAGACCGCCACGGTGTAAAACGTCGTCTCCGAGCATCCCAGCATCACCGCCGTCACCCGCCCGATGTAGGAGTCCGGCCCGTACTGCTCCATCAGCTGGCTGCCCACCGCCAGCGCCCCGGAGCCGCTGACGGGCCGCACCAACAGCAGCACCGCCGTCTCCGACGGGATGCCCAGCCCTTCCAGCACCGGCGACAGCAGCCCCGTCAGCAGCTCCATGGCTCCGGAGGCCCGGAACATCTGCACCGCCGACAGCAGCACCACCAGTGCCGGCAGGATGCGCCCCAGCACCCGCAGCCCCTCCGCCGCCCCGTCGGTGAGGGCGCCGTAGACATCGGTCCTCCGCCCCATGGCTGCCGCCGCCACCCCTGCCAGCAGACAGGGGATCACCCAGTCCGTCATGTCCGCCGCCTTCCCAGCTGCTCCAGCAGCTTCGCCGCCGCCAGCCCCGCCGTTACCGACAGCAGGGAGCTGACCCACACCGCCGGCAGGATATCCAGCGGCGCAGCGCTGCCGCAGACGGCCCGGATGCTGGCCACCGTGGTGGGCAGCAGCTGGATGGAGGCGGTGTTCAGCACCACCAACCGGCACAGCTCGTCGCTGGCCACGCCCTCCGTCCCCCGTGCCATACGGCAGGCCGCCCGGATACCCATGGGCGTGGCGGCGTTGCCCAACCCCAGCAGATTGGCCGACACATTGGCCGTCACCGCTGCCAGCGTCTCCGGATCCCGGCTGGCCCGCCGCAGCACCGGACGGAACAGCCGTCCCAGCCGCCGGGACAGCCCGCACCGGTCCATGACCTCCATAAGTCCCGTCCACAGGCACAGCATCCCCGCCATGGAGAGACACAGCCGGACCGCCTGCCCGGCCCCCTCCAGCGCCGCCGCACTGACGGCCTCCATGCGCCCGTATACGGCGCCGCACACCACGCTGACCACAGCCATTCCCGTCCAGATCCACGCCATCGCCATCCTTGTCACCTCATGGATGTATACGCCGCCCCGACATATTTTATTACATCTATCCAGACAGATTTTATCATTTGGTTGACAAGCGTGTAAATTTACGGCATAATATAAACGAATCCCACGTAGACGCTAAAATTGAGGAGCAAAGAAGGGGAGATCACTGTGAAAGCAACCGGTATCGTCAGAAGGGTGGATGAGCTGGGACGCATCGTCCTGCCCGTAGAACTGCGGCGCACGCTGGATATTTCCGAGCGCGATCCGCTGGAGATCTATGTGGACGGCGCATCCATTGTCCTGCGAAAATTCCGGCCCAACTGCATTTTCTGCAACAGCAGCCGGGGCGTATCGGAGTTTCGGGGGAAGAACGTGTGTCAGAAGTGCCTGAAAGAGCTTCAGTCCGTCACATTCTGACCCCGTGTACCGCACACGGTGAAGAAGGCCCGCCATTCGGTGGGCCTTCTTTCCTTTGATAAGAATGGCTCCTGCGGCCATCCCGCAGATTGTCGAGGAAAAGGGGTGGTATTTTTTGCCCGCCTGTGGTATGATAAAACGTACCCCTTCCAACAATACGGGGCCATACCCCCTGATAGAACTTCAAATAAGGAGAAAACCTATGACCTTTCTGCAATCTATTCTTCTGGGCTTGATCCAGGGCGTGGCGGAATTTCTGCCCATCTCCAGCTCCGGCCATCTGGCCATCGCCCAGAATCTGCTGAACATCAACGCCGAGGTCCCCGCCTTCTACGACGTACTGCTGCATCTGGGTACGCTGGTGGCGGTGTTCGTGGCCTATTGGCAGGACATCTGCGACATGGTGCGGGAATTTTTCTGCGGCATCGGTGATCTGGTCCACCACAGCACCCCTACGCCGGTACCCCCGGCCCGCCGCCTGATCCTGCTGATCATTTTGGGTACGCTGCCTCTGTTTGCCATCCTGCCTATCAAGGACACGGTGGAGGGTCTGAAGAACAGTATGGTATTCATCGGCGCCGCCCTGATCGTCACCGGTTTCCTGCTGTTTTTCAGCGACCGGGCCCGCAAGGGCCGCAAGGATGCCCGCAGCGCCACGGTGCTGGACGTGCTGGTGGTGGGCGTCAGTCAGGCTATCGCCACGGTCCCCGGCATTTCCCGCTCCGGCATGACCATCACCACCGGCTGCTTCGTGGGTTTCGAGCGGAGGTTTGCCGTGCGCTTCTCCTTCCTGCTGTCCATCCCCGCCGTGCTGGGCGCCAACATCCTCAGTCTGAAGGATGCCCTCACCGGCGGCGTGGACTGGAGCCAACTGCCGGTGTATCTGGCGGGCGTGGCGGTGGCTGCCGTCTCCGGCTACCTGTGCATCCGCCTGCTGAAGATGATCGCTGACAAGGGCCGCTTCGGTGCCTTCGCCTACTATTGCTGGGCCGCCGGTCTGGCTACCCTCATTCTGAACGCCGTCAAGTAACACCCGTTCTCTTGCACGAAAGGAAGTCCGCATGGCTGCTGCACCCAAAAAGAAGAAAACCTCGCAACCCGCAAAAAAGAATACCCGCACGCCGCCCCCTCCTGCCCCTACCTACGGCCGGGAGATCGCCGGCGGTGTCTGCCTGCTGCTGGCCCTGTGCGCCGTCGTGTCCTATTTTCAGGAGGAGGCCCTGTTCATCACCTTCTTCGGCGGCCTGCTGAAGGGGCTGCTGGGTTACGGCTACTGGCTGTCGGCCCCGGCCCTGCTGCTGACGGGCCTCCTGCTGCTGACCCACCGGGACCGCCCAGCCACCCTGCGCTCCGTATGTACGCTGCTGGTGCCGGTGCTCACCGGCTGCGGCCTGCATCTGCTGCTGTGCGCCCGCTCCTATGAGCCGGGCCTCACCGGCCTGCGGGAGCTGTGGCTCTCCGGCCGGTCCCTGCAAAGCGGCGGCGCCCTGTCCGGCGGTTTGGCCGTAGGCTTCTCCGCCGTATTCGGCAAGGTGCTGTCTCTGATCCTGTTCCTCCTCATGCTGCTGGTGGCCCTGTGTCTGGCGCTGCACTTCTCCCCCAAGGACGCCGTCCGCCGGGCGCAGGAGCGCCGGGAGGCGGAGCGGGAGGACATCCCGGAGGAAGCCCCCTCCGTCCGTGAGAAGGAGAAACCGGCGGAGAAGCGGCCCCGCCGCCGTGCCGTCATCGATATCCCCCTGGACGACGAGCCACCCGCCAAGCAGCCGCAGCCCCGGCCGGAGGAACCCGCCTTTGCCCCCAAGGAGAAGAAGCCCTTCTTTTCCCGTAAGAGCAGCACCGTCCGCACCCCGGATCAGGTGCTGCGAGGGGAGCCTGCGGAGGAAGCCGCCCCCGTGGCCCCCGCCGCTCCCGTTACTTCCCCACCGGCAGCGTCTGCTGCCCCCGCCCCTGTGGCTAAGCCCCGTGAAGCGGACAAGCCTTCCGTCACGGCGCAGGAGGTGCAGGACGCCACCGAGGAGGTGACCGCTGCGGTGGAGCAGGAGCTGGCCCAGCCGGAGGAGGCGTACCAGTATCCCCCCATCACGCTTCTGGATGAGAATACCGCCGACAACTATACGGAGGTGGGGGCTGAGCTGCGGAGTAACTCCCAGCGCTTGGCACAGACCCTTCAGAGCTTCGGTGTGGACGCCCGCCCCGGCGCTGTGGTCCACGGCCCCAGCGTCACCCGCTATGAGTTCACGCTGGAGCAGGGGGTGAAGCTGTCCAAGATCACCAACCTCGCCGATGACATTGCGCTGGCACTGGGGGCCAGCGGCGTCCGCATCGCCCCCATCCCCAATAAAATTTCCGTGGTGGGCATCGAGGTCCCTAACCGGGCCGTCACCCCCGTCCGCATCCGGGACGTGGTGGAGTCCCGCACCTTCACGGAGCATAAGTCCCCGGTGGCCTTCGCCGTGGGCAAGGACATCGGCGGCAGCTGCATCGTGGGGGATATCGGCAAGCTTCCCCATGTCCTCATCGCCGGTACCACCGGCTCCGGTAAGTCCGTGTGTACCAATTCCCTCATCGTCAGCATCCTCTATAAGTCCACCCCGGAGGAGGTCCGCTTCATCATGGTGGACCCCAAAATGGTGGAGCTGGCCCCCTATAACGGCATCCCCCACCTGCTGATCCCCGTGGTGACGGACCCCAAAAAGGCCGCCGGAGCCCTGCAATGGGCGGTGTTCGAGATGATGAAGCGCTATAAGCTCTTCTCCGAACACGGGGTCAAGGATCTGGCGGGTTATAATGCGCTGGCCCGGCAGGACGAGGAACTCAAGACCATGCCCACGGTGGTGGTGGTCATCGACGAGCTGGCGGACCTGATGCTGGTGGCTGCCAAGGAGGTGGAGGAGTCCATCTGCCGGGTGGCCCAGATGGGCCGTGCCGCCGGGATGCATCTGGTCATCGCCACCCAGCGTCCCTCCTCCGACGTCATCACCGGCCTGATGAAGGCCAATATCCCCAGCCGCATCGCCTTCGCCGTGGCCTCCTCGCTGGAGTCCCGCATCATCCTGGATACCACCGGCGCCGAAAAGCTGGTGGGCAAGGGCGATATGCTCTATGCCCCGCTGGGGGCCGGAAAGCCCACCCGTGTGCAGGGCTGCTTCATCACTCCGGAGGAGATCGAGCGGGTGGTGGGCTTCGTCAAGACCACCGGCGAGGCGGAGTACTCCCGTGAGGTCATGGACAAGATCGAGCAGGCGGTGAAGGAGAAGGAAAAGGGCGGCGGAGGAAAGACCTCTTCCGAACCCGCCGAGGCACAGGAGGATGGCGACGAGCTGCTGCCCGCTGCCGTGGAGGTGGTTCTGGAAACGGGACAGGCCTCCGTCTCCATGCTCCAGCGCCGCCTGAAGCTGGGCTATTCCCGTGCCGCCCGTCTGGTGGATCAGATGGAGGAGCGGGGCATCGTCGGCCCCTTCGAGGGCTCCAAGCCCCGCCAGCTGCTCATCGACAAGGCCAAGTGGCAGGAGCTGCAAATGAGCAAGCAGCCCCAGCCGGAGCCGGAGATCGACCGCAGCGGATCCATTCGTGACGTGTTCGAGAGCCGTGACGCACTGGAGTAACACCCTTGGCATGAAAACCGTATATCCTTTACCCAACAGGAATCAGGAGGACAGGCAAACGCCTGTCCTCCTGATTCCTGTTTTATTCCTGTTTTGCGTTATCGGATTCACTTTCCAAGATAAATATATGGGGAGCATCTTCCTGCAAATAGGCCTCTTCACACGCCTGCTGTGCGGCGATCAGAATATTGATCGCTTGTTCAGCTGCCCACATCATGGTCAAATACATCTCTTTATAATCAGCCAAAATAATCACCCTTTTCTATTCTACCATATTGTGGCTATATCCACAATATGGTTTTTCTGCTTTTCTTTCTATAATGATTTGAGAAGAAAGGTGGTGACCGTGATGTTTGATTACAGCCCCCTGTGGGAAACTATGCAGCGCCGTGGCGTCTCCCAGTACCAGCTGCTGAAGAGCGGCGTGGACAACAAGACGCTGGACGCTTTGAAAAAGGGCCGCAACATCACCATGGTCACGCTGGAAAAGCTCTGCCGCATTATCGGCTGCACCCCCAATGACGTCATCCGCTTCTCCGATGAGCCCCGCTGACGGAGTTACCTTCTGACTTCAAAAGGAGGACAGGCAAACGCCTGTCCTCCTTTTCCGTGTATCTGCAAGAGTTTTCCCCGCAGGCCGCACCTGTTTTCTCCTGCGCCCCGCCCTTGACGGTAGGGCGTTTTTCCGCTAAAATAGGACATACTGGAGTAGAATACACATTTTCAGATAAACGAGGTAGCATTATGGCAAATGGATTCATCGATAAAGCCCGCATCACCGTCCGGGCCGGCAACGGCGGTAACGGAGCCGTGGCCTTCCACCGGGAGAAATACGTGGCCGCCGGCGGCCCTGACGGCGGCGACGGCGGCGACGGTGGCAGCATCATCGTGCAGGTGGATGACAATATGTCCACCCTTATGGACTTCCGCTACAAGCGCAAATATGTGGCGGCCCCCGGTGTAGACGGCCAGGGCGGCCGCAAGAGCGGCAAGGACGGCCAGAGCCTGACCATCCGGGTCCCCAGAGGCACGCTCATCCGGGATGCCGAGACCGGCGAGATCATCAAGGATATGTCCGACAGCGAGCCCTTCGTTCTTTGCAAGGGCGGCCGGGGCGGCTGGGGCAACCAGCACTTCGCCACCCCCACCCGGCAGGTACCCCGCTTCGCCAAGGCGGGCCTCCCCGGCGAGAGCCACGACGTGGTGCTGGAGCTGAAGCTGTTGGCGGACGTGGGTCTGGTGGGCTTTCCCAACGTGGGCAAGAGCACCCTTCTGAGCGTGGTCAGCAAGGCCCATCCCAAGATCGCCAACTACCACTTCACCACCCTCTATCCCAATCTGGGCGTGGTGTATGTGGATGAGGGCGTGTCCTTCGTTATGGCGGATATCCCCGGCATCATCGAGGGAGCCAGCGAGGGGGCCGGGCTGGGCCACGACTTCCTGCGGCACATCGACCGCTGCCGTCTGCTGGTGCATCTGGTGGATGTCTCCGGCAGCGAGGGCCGGGACCCCATAGCGGACTTTGACGCCATCAACGCCGAACTGAAGCAGTATAGCCCACAGCTGGCCCAGCGGCCCCAGATCGTGGTGGCCAACAAGACGGATCTGTTGGCGGACCCTGACCAGCTGGAGACCTTCCGCTCCCATGTGCAGGAGGCGGGCTATGAGTTCATGGCCATGTCCGCCGCCACCCACCAGGGGACCCGTGAGCTGGTGCAGGCCATCGCCCGCCGCTTGGCGGAGCTGCCGCCGGTGACTGTCTATGAGCCGGAGTATGTACCCCGCCCGCCGGAGGTGGATACCACCGCCCCGCTGGATATCCACCGGGATGACCACACTTGGCTGGTGGAGGGGCCGTGGCTCCAGCGGCTCATGGGCAACATCAATTTTTCCGACTATGAGAGCCGGATGTACTTCGATAAGGTTCTGCGCCAGTCGGGTCTGTTCGATCAGCTGGAGCAGATGGGGATCCAGGACGGGGATATCGTCTCCATGTACGATCTGGAATTTGAGTATCAGCGCTGAGAGCTTGGACATTTTTTGCTCGTCCACTCGCCCCATATCGGACCGGGACCTGACGTCCGAAGGAATACCGTTTTTGTCCCATGGGACACGCCGCCGTCTCCCAAACCGGGACTTGTTCCACATAGAAAAATTTGTCCCGCCGGTGAGCCATTTTCCCACGGAGGATTTTTTCTGCGGTGGAAGATCCTCCGTTGGGAGAAAAAATTTCGTGGAAGAGAAAAAGCGGCATAAAAAACGAAAAGCAAACCCAAGGGAGGGAGGAGCAGCGCTCCTCCCTCCCTTGGGTTATCTGCAATGATTGGATGAACGCATCATCCATCTTCTTTCTCCTGATCCTTCTTTGCAAAAACAGGGTACAGTCTCTGAAAAAGGCGGCGGTCATCAAAAGGCCCAAGTGCCATTGCGGAAGATGGGGACCACCTTGCCGCCGTCGCACACGGCGTCGATGGAGAGGTCCGCCGAGCCGATCATGAAGTCCTCGTGGATCATGGAGTCGTTGACACCCAGCGCCCGGCACTCCTCCAGCGTCTTGTTCTGGAAGTCCCGGATGGTATCGGCAAAGCCCATGCCCAGCGCCAGATGGCAGCAGGCGTTTTCATCAAAGAGGGTGTTATAAAACAGCAGGCCCGTCCGGTTGATGGGGGAGTCAAAGGGGACCAGAGCGCACTCGCCCAGATAGCAGCTGCCCTCGTCCATGGTGATGAGCTTGGTCAGCAGGTCGTTGTTGACCTCGGCGTGCCACTCCACCGCCTTACCCTCGTGGAAGCGGATCCAGAAGCCGTCGATGAGCTGGCCCTGATAGCTCAGGGGCTTGGTGGCGTAGACGATCCCCTCGGCCACGCCCTTCATGGGGGAGATGAAGCACTCCTCCGTGGGGATGTTGGGATTGAAGAAGATGCCCTGCAGGCTGGTCTCGCCGCCGCCGCAGAACTGCGCCTCCGGGATCATGCCCACGGTGAAGTCCGTGCCGTTGGCGCTCTTGTAGCGCAGCTCCCGGATGCCCAGACCGCTGAGGTACCGGCACCGGTCATGGAGATCCTTGTTGTGGGCCTCCCATGCCGCCACGGGGTCCTCGTCCACCCGGCTGGTGGACAGGATGGCCTCCCACAGCTTCTCGATGGCCTGACTGGTCCGCAGCTCCGGGAACAGCTTTTTAGCCCATGCGGCGCCGGGGACGGCGGCGATGCACCACTGGTACTTATTCTCGATCTGATCCCGGTATTTCTTGATGACGGGGTACAGCCGCTGCTGGCTCTTGGCCATCTTCTCCTGATTGATGCCCTTCAGACCGTCGGGGTCCTCGCTGAGCAGGTAGATGCGGCAGGGTATGGTATCCACATAGTGCTGCCAGCGGGCTTCCTCGTAGTTATCAAGCTTGGAGAGGGTGGTCAGGGTCCGATAGCGGTAGTGGAGCTTTTGCAGGGGCTGATAGCTCCAGTCCACCACCACCTTCTTGGCCTTGCGCTTATAGCACTCCTCCACCAGCAGCTTCACAAACTCCGGCTGATCCAGATCGGCGGCGATGAATACCTCCTGACCCGGCTGCACATTGACGCCGGAGGCGGCGATCAGCTGGGCATATTTCCTCAAAACGGTCTTTTTCACGGCAATCCCCTCCTGTATTCTGATGGTTTGGTGCCATTATAGCACGCCTGACGGCAGATGGAAAGGGCTTTCTTGCAAGCGGAGACGGGATGTGGTAGGATAGGGGATAGAAGATGAATGGTAAGGGAGAGATGCCCCATGGAGATCGTTTACGCAGACCCACGCATCGTGGTGGCGGTGAAGCCTGCCGGGGTGCTGAGCACCGACGAGCCCGGTGGGATGCCCCAGCTGCTGCGGCAGGAGCTGGAGACCCCCTGCATCCGCACGGTACACCGGCTGGATGCCGCCGTCAGCGGGCTGATGGTCTACGCCCGGTCGGCCAAGGCGGCCTCCCTGTTGTCGGAGCAGCTCCGCAGCCGTACCTTCGGCAAGGAGTATCTGGCGGTGGTCCACGGCGTGCCGGAGGGGGGCGTGATGACGGACCTGCTGGGGCGGAATCCCGTCCGGCGGCGTACCTATGTGGCGGCGGAGCCGGGGAAGAACGTGCGCCCGGCGGAGCTGTCCTATGAGGTGCTGGGGAGCCGGGAGGGGCTGTCACTGGTGCGTATCCGGCTGCACACCGGGCGGACCCATCAAATTCGGGTGCAGTTTGCCTCCCGTGGGTTTCCACTGGTGGGGGACCGGAAATACGGCGGGGGAGAGGAAGGGGAAAGCATCGCCCTGTGGTCGTGGCGGCTGGAGTTTACCCATCCGCAGACTGGGGCGGCCATGCGGTTTTCCAAACTGCCGCCCAAGGAGACCCCGTGGCTGGGCTTTCCCATGCCCCTGACAGGGAGATAGACAGAAAAAGAGACTGCCGAAGGGGTTCGGCAGTCTGAGACTGTCGGAAAAACCCTCCGGGTTTTCCGACAGAAAGCTTGCAGTCTGCTGCGTGCATAATTTGTGCGCCTATGGCACACAAATTCCACACTTGCAGCCTGAGAAGTATTTTCTCTCACGCACATATCGTGAGAGAAAATGATTTTACTTCTTTGCCGCCTGCGGGCGGCAAACTCTGCGAGGCTTTTTTGACACGCTGAGACTGCCGAAGGGGTTCGGCAGTCTCTTTTCATGCGGAAAATTACGGCTCCTCCCGGTGCTTTCTGCGGCTCAGGAGGAAGGCGATGCCGCCCATGGAGAGAATGGCCATCAGCGGCCACAGGAGGGGAGCGCAGACGTCGCCGGTGGGGGGCGTGGGGTCCTCCAGCTCCTGGGCCTTGAACTGCCAGTCCAGACAGCCGATAGCGGATCGGAGATCGTTGCCCATGGTCAGGGGGACGTTCAGGGTCACGGTGAGCTCCAGATCGCCGCCGGGGGCGATGGTCCCCAGCTCCGTCCAATCCGTCAGCTGAGCCGTCTCATGGGCAGGGGCATCGAAAAGGGTGGAGGTGGGAGCCTGCACCGTCAGGGTCATCTGAGAGAGAAATTCCTCGGAACCGGACTCGGACCCCAGAGAGCGCAGGTACAGCCGCACCCGATGGCCGCTGTCGTTTCGCAGACGCAGGGTCTGGGTAAGCCGGTCGCCGGGCATGACGCCCTTAAAGTCCGGGAACAGGTCGGAGGGGGAGTAGTCGCTGCCGGGAAGGAACACGAAGCTCTGAGCGTCGCCGTCATAGGTGACGGAGCCGGTATCGGCGTAGGCGGCGCAGAGACAGGACAGGAGCATCAGCAGCGTCAACGCCAGAGAACAGATGTTTTTTCGTTTCATGCCGTCCCCTCCTTACTGATACCGGGCCACTCGGCCCGGCGTGATGGTGACGCCCCAAGCCTGCCCCGCAGCCTCCTCCGGGGCGCTCTGGATCGCCTCCGCCATGATCTCCAGCGCCTGCTTGCCGCCGTCGGCATCGTTGTAGCTGCCGGTGAGGGTCAGGCTGTCAATGAGCGGGGTTTCGGGCTGCTGACCGGGGGCCACGGGGTAGGTGCAGTAGTAATAGTCGCCATACTTTACCCAGCCGTCGCCGGGGGTGAAGGCGGGGATGGCTGCCGTGCCGCCGATGTGTTGGCCGTCGTCATTGACCCGGTAGGTCACCAGCTTCACCCGGAGGTAGGCGTCAATGTCACCGGTGTTGGTGACGTTGACGTTCTTCTTGGTCGTGCCGTCAAAGTCCTCCGTGACGTTGCAGGACACATGGGCGGGAGTGAACCGGTTGGGGACGGGGTCCGTATGGGTGATGAGATACGCCAGCGTGGCGCCGGTGAGGGCCAGCGCCAGCAGAACCAGCGTCAGAAGCAGCGCACCCGGCTTCCGGGGCGAAGGATATTTTCTGCGTGCCACAAACAGTTCCTCCTTTCTCAGTGTCGGATCCCGAAGATATTGGCGATAACATCACTGAAGCCGTTGAGCCAGCGGTCATTCTTCAGGGTGTTGGTGCAGGTGATGCTGCCGCTATTGCGGCCGGCGGTGAGGGTGCAGCCGTCCGGCTTATCGGGACTGTAGGCGGCGTCATAGCGCCAGCTCCAGCCGGTGTCCTCCGCAATGGTGTATTTGCCCACCGGAAGCTCATAGAGGGAGACACTGCTGCTGCCCACCACCGTGACTTGGGTGTAGAGATCACCGTTGCGGCAGACGTTGAACACATAGGGTTCGCCGTCAGCGCCGCCGGTCTTGGTGACGGTCAGGGTGCAGGTCCTGACGTGGAGCAGGAAGGCGGGGTCGCCGCTGGTGTGGCTCCAGATCTCTCCGGCGCAGTCCGTGTGCAGGAAGGTGGTGTCGCCGGTGATGTTGGTGTCACCGATGGAGATGGTGGCCTTCACGGGGATATCCTGCTTGGTGTTCACGATGTCCGTCAGAAGGGTGGTGTCGTAGGTGTAAGCAGAGTTCAGCTTGGGTTCGGCGCCGGTCATGGATACGGTGGCAGCGTCGGTGCCATTGTGGAACCAGCTGGTGGAGGTGCGGTAACCGGGCAGCGTGGCCCTATCGAAGGTATCGCCGTAGCAGACGGTGCCGTCCTCGTAGGTGAGCGTCGGCTTAAAGACGTTGACCTTGCCGGTGGCGCTGCCGCTCTGTTTGGCGGCCGGTATGCCGCTGGAATCCGCCTGCGGCTCCGTTTTGGGGGATACCGTGACGGAGACGGCGCAGGAGGTGTCCGCCCGCAGCTGGGCCAGGTCGGTGACGGGGCTGCCGTCCGGGCCGGTGAGGGAGACGGTGATATCCACATAGGCTGTCTGCCACGGCTCCAAGCCGTAGGGGTGATCGGAGTCGGTGGCCTTGGTCAGATCCAGAGAGACGCTGCCCACCTGCACGGTGGAGCAGCTTTGCAGCTGGCTGGCGGTGAGACTGCCCAGCAGATAGACGTTATAGTCCTGCGCTGCAACGGTGACGGGCTGGATGGGGACGTTTACCGTGGGCTGGGGGAACTCCCGGACAGGGGTCTCGGAGTCTTTGTTTTCATAGACGCCGGCCCCGGCGTTGGTGGGGACATTGTTGCCGCCCAGAAAACCGGGCTGAGGCTTGACGCTGAAGCGGATGACCAGCTTATGACCCCGGTAGCTGACGCTGCCGTGATTGGTGACGGTACCCACGTAGTTCTCGGAGAAGTCAAAGCCTGTGACGCTGACGTTATTGCCGTCTATCGCGGCAGTGGCGCCCATGGCGGTGTCGTTTTGGCGCCATGTGTAGGTGTCGCCGTCCTTACCGGTGCAGGCGTAGGTCTCCAGCGTGATATCAGAGGCGGTGCTTCCGGCCGGAAGGGTGAACTGGGGGGAGATGATATCCCGGACTACGGATTCCTCCGTCAGGGTGGAGGAGGAGCCGCCGGTCTCGATGTTGTCGGAGATCTGCTGGAAGATGTTGCTGAGAGAACCGGCGTCCGCCGCAGACAGGTAGTAGCTGGGGGTGCGGGGCGTGCCGTTGTTGGAGGACACCTGCTGCATGAACCAGTTGCAGGCGCTGTTCAGGGAGCGGCTGTTCTGATCGAGGTCGCCGCTTGGCTCCGTGCCGGCACTAGTGGCGTCGGCTCCGGCGAAGATGCCGATGGTGTAGACGGTGGCTCCGGTGGTCTTGATGGTGCCGGCATAGGTGATGGCGTTGTCGGCGACATCTTTCTCGAAGCCGTTGAAGCTGGTGGGGGCACCGTCCGTAAAGACGATGACCACACGGTTGCGCTTCTCAGTAGCCTGCACGGGGTTGGCGGAGAGGATGCGCTGGGCCATGTCCAGACCCAGATCCGTCCGGGTGGCGCCGCTGGCGGCCAGAGCATCAATGGCGGTGGAGACCATAGTCTGACCGGCGGAGGTGTCCACTTTCTGAAGAACGTCCTTGAGGTTCTGGTCGGTGATGTTGTGATAGGCCACGCCCACGCTGCCACTGTTGCTTCCGGCGATGGACAGCAGCTCCGTGTTGTCACCGTAGCCGGACTTGCTGGCGAAGCCCACCACGGCGATGCGGTGGGAGATGTCGTCCTCGGTGCCGAGGACACCGTCAGCGCCCTTGGCCTTCTCCTCCACGGCATTTGCAAAGGTGGCGGCGGCATTTTTCAGGGCTTCCAGACGGGTGATGCCGCTATCTGTGGTGCTGCGGCTGTAAAGCGTGGCAGCCGTGAAGTTGGTGCTGTCGCCTGTGGAGGTGCCGATGGTCTGCACCGTGCCGTTGGCATCGGTATAGGTGTAGGTATAGACGGTCTGAGTGGTATCGATGGATGCGAGATAGAGATAGCCATCGTCTGTGCTGCTGATGGTAGGTGCTGCATCATCGCCTCGACTGGATGCGATCTGCGTGCCATCCGGGAGGGTATAGGTGTAGGTGCGGTTGTTTCCGTAACCGGAACGACTCACGGTGACCTTCTGGTATTCGCCATTGATCTTGGCGTAAAGGTCATCTTTGTTATCCCAGAGATTTGTGTACGTTGAGTCGGACCACCAATCATGATCCTCGTTATTTCTTCCGTTGGTGATGGGGGTGTATTGGATGCTGTCGTTCCGGGGGGTGACGGTAACGGCGACATAGCTGCCATCGGAGAGCTTATACCAGAGGTTATCCTGCTTCTCATGGAGATTGCTGTTCTGACGGGTATTGCCGGAGTAGGCCGTGTAGACCAGTTGCCCCATATCATCCTCCATAGAGCCGGACTGGTCCAGGACCAGAATGACGTCCGTGGGAACGTCGCTGGTGACGGTACGGATGATCTTGCTGCCGGTGGCGTAGGCCTCCAGCGTGATGTCATAGGCACCGGTATCCTCGTTATAAACGGAGGTCTTGTTGACTGCCATGCCGTTATTGCCGTTATCGCTGCCGGTATTGGCATCACCGGCGGCACGGGCCGGGGAGCGCCGGGGGGCGGCACCGCTGACCGGGGGCAGGAAGGGGGCCACGTCGGTGAAATTCACGGTGGGGTAGTCGATGGAGGAGCTGACGGTGTCCGGGGAACTCTGGGCATCGGAGACACCAAAGACCAGACCGGGCATCAGGGTCAGCAGCATGGTAACAGACAGCACCAGCGCCACAAGGGCTTTCCTCTTCATATGCCGCATTTTTTTCATGTGCCGCACCTCCTTAACCCTGCGTTGGCCAGCCCAGCGCCTCCAGAGCGGTGACGCCGTTGTTGGCAGTCTGGACAGCCTCGGCGGCCACATGGACTGTGGCGGTGGCGTTCTGATACTCGTTGCCCATACCGGCGTCAAAGGTGACGCAGGTGAACAGAGGGGCGGTGGTCTCGCCGGGGCGGATGGCCTTGTTGCAGTAGAGGTAGCCGTCGGCGGCCAGCGTCCAGTCGGTGGTGTTGAGGTCAGGCTTTACCAGCGAGGGATCCGGCGTGCCGTCGCCGGTGAGGCGGATGTCACCGGTGAGGCGGACACGGATCCATGCGTCGGCTTCGCCGGTGTTGCGGACCTCGGCAATTTTGGTGACGGTGGTGCCGGGCATGATGCCGGTAAGATCCTCGAAGGGCTGGGTCTTATCCGCATCCGCCCACTCCTCCACAGCAATGGAGACATTGCCGGTGGTGATGACATTGCGTGCCGTTCCGTCGGCGCTGAAATACGCCAGCGTTCCGGCTGCCAGTGTGGCCACGCAGATGGCCAGCACCGACAGTAATAACAGCTTTCGTTTCATGTGGTTGCTCCTTTCCTGTCTATGGTCAGCCTCCATAGGGAGGACAGAGAAGGTGGTTGACCGCAACGGTCAAACCGGTGCAGCTGCGGTAACAGCTGCACTGGTTTGGCCGGGCCTCCGGAGAGGCCACAGCCGCCGGTGTTCCCGCTGGTAACAGGTTCACCGGGGCGGCAGGATCCTATAGGGGACTCTCTGCCACCCGACACGACCCGCTGGTAACAGGCGTGTCGGGGTTGGTCGGGTCACAGGACCCGAGCCGCAAAAAAATAGGGAGGAGATAGTAGAGTCAGGGAAGCCGATCTGCTTCCTGTTGGGGGGAATTACTGCCAGTTGGTGGCGGTACCGCCCCAAGGATTGTAGTTGGCGCCGAAGGCAGCATCCATAGCAGCTGCGGCAGTGTCAAAGCCGTCAGCCTGCACAGCAACCGCAAATACGGGATACTTGACCGTGCCTTCCAGAATAGAGAGGTCGGCGTTGGGGTAACGCGTATCGATGTACTTGCCGTCCTTCATATCCACGTTCTTGTCCAGATACACGCCGCAAATGAGCTGCTCGGTGGTCTCATTGGCCGCAACAGGCTGGTAGTAGTCAGCGAAGTAGACGTTGTAGTTGACGCCGTCCATGGTGGTCTCGAAGTAGTTCCACTTGCCGTCATGCATCCAGTTCCACTCCGCGCCGAAGGTGGTGTAGACAGTGCCGTCAACGATCTTGTTGCCGAAGTTGCCGTGCAGGATGTTCGCACCGGCGTTGAAGGTCTCATAGCCGTCATCCAGATCGGAGGGAACCGCATAGTAAGCACGAATCCAAGCGGCAGACTTGCCGGTATTCTGAATCGTTACGACCTTGTCGATGTAGTTCGCAGCCTTGGGCTGGCCGTTGGGGTATTTTTCTCCCTGAGCGGAGCCGACGATGGGCATGAGAACCTTATCTCCCGTATAAGGAACAAAGCCGGTATGGTCCTCATTACTCTGCTGCTCGATCAGGTCGATTTTTACGCCGCCGGCGGTGAATGTGTTGGTCTTGTTGTCGGTGTCGGTGAAGTAGGCCAGAGAGGCACCGACGATGGCGATGGCGGCCAGCGCCACGCACAGGAACAGGGCAGTGATCTTCTTTTTCATGTAATTGCTCTCCTTTTTGTTTGATTTTTTGGGTATCAGAATGTGCAAGGGATCACTTGGTTAGGGGTTGACCTTGGCCCAAGCATCGGAGGCAGAGGCAACATTGTCCTTCTGCACGGCGTAGGCCTTAAAGGTCAGGGTGGGATTGGCGAAATCCTTAGCCGTGAGCATTTCCTTGGTAACATCGCTGTTCACAGTGACGGCATCACCTTTCAGCACGGGGAAGGTCTGGTCAGCGTTGGAGGCAGAGACCTCACGATAGTAGACGCCGTCTTGCAGCTTCGTCCAACCGTCTGCGATGGCATAGGTGATGAAGGTGTCCAGATTCTCGGACTCCGTGACCTTCACGAAGAGCCAGCAGGCTTCGGAATTGGCCTTGACGGTGACGGTGGGGTCCTTGGCGATGGTGTTGCCGGGAACCATCTTGTAGTCTGCGGTGGTCTCGGTGAGGCCGATGTTGATATCGCCCACGGTGAAGGTGTTCTTCACCTCGGCGGTCCGATCGGTCAGCCAAGCCAGCGTGCCGCCGACGATACCGGCCACCAACAGGGTCAGAGCCAGAACCAGCGCCAGAGTTTTCTTTTTCATACTTGCTTCTTCCTTTCTTGCAAACTATAAGTTATTTCCACGGCGTGGGGCGCAGCCCATGTGCCGTCGAAACCGGGGGGAAAATCAGCCATGGAAGGCGGCCCAAGCGGCGCCGGCATTGGTGAAGCCGTCGGCCTGAATGGCCTCGGCCACCACGGTGATCTGGAAATTCTCCAGAGTGGCCAGCTGGTCGTTGGTGACCCACTCGGGCAGGGTCACTTTGTCAAACAGGACAGGCAGGACCACATCACCGTCGGGGGCGGCAACGGTCTCGTTGTAATAGAAATAGTAGGTCAGAGTGTCAGTGGGCTTGTCGTAGACGAAGTACTTGGCATTGGCCAGCATTTCCTCGGTGTCCATCATGTTATCGGGGATGATGCCGTCCCACTTGGCGGCGTTGGCTTCCACGAAGTTCACCATGCGGATCAGGGGATAGGCGTTCTCCACACCGGTGGGGCCGTCCTCGGCAAACTCGGGGTCAGTACACAGGGCGATGATGTCCGTGGCGTTGTTGAAGGTGACCTTCATGCGGACGTAGCTCAGGTCGCTGCCCTCCTCAACGGTGACGGTGGGGTCCTTGGTGTAGGTGTGGCCGGGGAGCAGATGGTACTCGTTGGCCTTCACACGGTCAGCGCCCTCCACAGGCGTGCCGTCGGTGGTCACCTTGGCCTCGTCCAGCGTGATCTTCACGTTGCCGACGGTGAAGGTGTTGTTGACCGTGTCTGTGCCGGTGAGGTAGGCCAGCGTGCCGAACACACCGGCGGCTACCAGCAGCAGGGCGCAGCACAGGGTCAACAGGGGTTTGATGCGGTTCCTTGCTTTCATGGTTTTTCCTCCTGCATAAAATGATAACAAATGATATGGTGAGCCTTGCGGCAGGACCGACGGATCTATGCCTTTTGACTGTCCTGACGGATGCGCTTGCCCTGCTCCTTGTCGGAGCCGCCGGAGAACAGGTCCGGCAGGAAGGTCAGCAGCAGCAGGACGGCCCCGGCGGAGATGGCCACGTACAGGCCGGGGGGGTGCTGGATGTAATTGGCTGCGTAGCCCAGCTTGGGAATGGCAAACACCGGGGTGCCGATGACGTTTTTATAATGGACGAGGCTGCCGTCCTCGGCGTCGTTGGCGTCGCCCTTGGTGCGGAAGCGCAGGGTAGAGGGATCGTCCTCGTCGGGGACCACCTCCACCACCCGGTGGGTGGCCACGGTGTTCTCATCCAGCATGAAGGTGATGACCTGCCCCGGCCGGATGGTGGTGGAGTCCACCTTTTTTACGTAGATGAGGGAGCCCACATGGTAAGTGGGTTCCATGGATCCAGATAGAACGGTGAAGGTGCGGATGCCGGCCAGCCGGACGCCGGCCAGCGCCACGGCCAGAAGTACTGCCAGCGCCACCAGAATGGTGCTGATGATCTGTAAGAGCTTTTTTGCGGTCATAGGGGGTTCCTCCCGAAGATAGCTTGGAGTACTTGGTGGGTGCAGGACTATTAAAGCATCTTTTGCTCGTGTAGAACGTCGAAACAGAGCAACTGTCCTGAAATTTCCAGTCATATTGCGTGGGGAATGTCAAACAATGACGGTGATGGGGCAGAGAGGATAAGCGGACAGGTGGAGACATATATGTCTATACACATTATAAACGACATATATGTCCAAAGTCAAGACGAACGTGCCATTATGCGTGTAAAATTCCCGACATGATTCGACAAAAATCGCCGATGGAGCATAGTAAGGAACCATAGGGAGGTCGCGCATGAAGCAATATCCAAACATTGATGCCATTATCGAGGACAGCGACACCAAGGTGCAGGATCTGGCGAAGGTCATCGGCGTCAGCACCAAGCAGATCCGGCGCTGGCGGGACGGCACCAGCGAAATGGGTATTGAGAAGCTGGAGAAGCTGTGCCGGTATTATCACGTCAGCGCCGACTACATTCTGGGGCTGCCCAGAGATCTGGACTGGCCCAGGGGCTGACGAGGATCCGGGACAGCTCTCCATCCTGTGAGGATGGGGGGTTCTCCCGCAGCCTTGGCGAGTAGGTGAGGCGTCAAAAAACAGGACAGGGTCCGGTTCCCAAGGGAACCGGACCCTGTCCTGTTTATAAAAGAGGGAAGAGGTCAGGCTTATTTCTGCTTCCGCAGGACTACGGTGACCATGGCGGCGGCTGCACCCAGCACCGCCACGGCGCCCAGTGCGATATACAGGGCGGTGTGGCTGTCGGAGGTCTGGGGGGTGTCCGCTGTGTCGGCGGAGGTGTCAGGGGTGGTGACGGCGGCAGTACCGGTGCCGCCTGCGGTGGCGGTGGCCAGCTCCGTGCCGCCGGAGGTGAGGGCGTAGGTCTCGCAGGAGGTCATGGCCGCCGAGGAGAAGAACACGAACCGGGCGTCGTACACGGCTTCGCCGGTGTAGACGGCGGTACCGTCGGAGGACCGGATGGTGAAGGTGCTGCCCTTGGAAATGCTGATGCTGCTGCCGGACTGGCCATCCATCTGACCGGGCATCTGGCCGCCGGGTTGGCGGGAGTCCTGGCTGGGTGTCTGGCCGTCAGGGAGCTCCGGAGGCGTGGTGCCGCCGCTGCCGTCGGGAGGTGTAGGCTGGCTGCCGTCGCTGCCGCTGGGAGGCGTGGGGCGGGAGTCACTGCTGCTGTCGGAGCCGCTGGGCAGCTGGGGAGGCGTGGTGCCGTCGGAGGAGCCGCCGTGCTTTTCCGGGGGTGTGGTGCCGTCGGAGGAGCCGCCGGGCTGACCGCCTATGCTGCCGGGCCGGCCGCCGCCCATGCCGCCCATGCCGGTGGAGCCGAACATGACGTAGGGCTGGGAGTCGCCGGAGAGGGTGATGCCCATGCCGGCGCTGCCGCCGGCGGCCAGCACGGTGCCGCCTGTGATGGAGAGAGTGCCGTCGGCGTCCAGCGGCTGGTTATCGGCGGTGCTGTTGGTCCAGACCACCACAGTGCCGCCGGAGATGGAGAGGGTGCCGTTGGAGTCGATGCCGTCGCCGGAGGTGGTGTCCATCACCAGCGTACCGCCGGAGATGGAGAGGGTGAAGGCGTAGCCGGTGAGGTCGGAGTTGGCGGCATTGAGGCAGTCGTCACCGGCGTGGATGGTGATATTGCCGCCGGCGATGCTGAGGTCTGCCGCCTCCAGTCCCTCGTTGCAGCTGTTGACGGTGATGGTGGGGCCGTCGGTGCCGGCGGCGCCTACGGTAAGGTAGTAGTCGCTGTGGACGGCGTCATCCCCGGCGTCCATGGTCAGGCCACCGCTGAGAATGGTCAGGGAGGCCTCGGCGTTGATGGCGTCGTTGACGGGGGCGCTGATGGTGAGGGTCAGGTCACGGATCACCAGCCACGCCTCCCCCTCCTCATCGGTGGTGGCGCCGGACTTGATGCCGTTTTTGCCGTTGGCGTTCACCGTCAGGCTGCCGCTGCCGCACAGGGTCACCTGAGAGCCGTCCTTGCACTTGATGACGGCGTTTTCGGCGTCGGTGTTATCGGGATAGCTGTCGTCGTTGTTGGTCTCGGTGTCGCTGAGGATATTGGCGGTGCCGTCCTGAGCCACGATGGTGACGCCGGAGGACTTATTGCAGGCGATGGCGGCGGTGCCGTCGGCGGTGAGGGTCAGGCCGCTGAGCACCAGCGTGACGCCGGTGACGCCCTTCTTCACGGTGATGGAGCCGCTTTGGCAGCTGCCGGATACGATATAGGTACCGGCGGCTTCAATGGTCAGGGCCGTGCCGTCGATGTCGTAGCCGGTGTAGTCGCCGTCCTTGGCGGTGATGGCGATGTCGGTGAAGGTGAAGGCGGTGGCCCCGTCGGTATCGTATGCGGTACTCTCCGCCGCCCACACACGGGCGGGCAGCAGGGCCAGCAGCATCAGCGCCGCCATGGCGGCCGCCAACCAACGGGAGAGAGAATTTGCTTTGGCCATACAGATCATCCTTTCTTCAAAAGCGTTCCCGCCGGTTCCCCCGGCGGATGAGCAGAGTATAGCCGCCGTGGCTAAAGCCCGGCTAAAGGAAAAGAGGAAATTTCCTTTAGGTAGGCTTTAGCGTCCCACGCTATCATAGGGGCATCCAACAAAAAGGAGGTGCCGGTATGGGGATCCAATATAGCTTCCGGCGGTATGAGAAGAAGTATTTCCTGTCACCCCGCCAGCAGGAGCAGCTGCTGCAGCGCATCGCCCCTTATATAAAAGAGGACGCCTTCGACAGCTACACCATATGCAACATCTATTATGACACGCCGGACTGGCGGCTGATCCGGGCCTCGCTGGAAAAGCCCGCCTATAAGGAGAAACTCCGGGTCCGCAGCTACGGCGTTCCCACGGAGACGGATCGGGTGTTCGTGGAGCTGAAGAGGAAGTTCGATGGCGTGGTGTATAAGCGCCGCATCACCACGGAGGTGCCGCAGGTGGAGCCGCTGCTGTGCGGATCGACGGAGGCCAAGTGCCAGATCGGCCGGGAGATCCAGTGGTTCCAGCGGCAGAACTGCACCCGGCCCCGTGTGTTCATCGGCTATGACCGGCTGGCCTTTGCCGGGCAGGAGGATCCGCAGCTGCGGCTGACCTTCGACACGAATCTCCGCTGGCGGGACACGCAGCTGGATCTGTGCATGGGGGACTGGGGCGCACCCATTCTGCAGGGGGAGGATATCCTCATGGAGCTGAAGCTGCCGGAGGCGTGCCCCCTGTGGCTGACCCACGCACTGACGGAGGTAGGGGCTTTCCCCGCGTCCTTCTCCAAGTACGGGACCTGTTACAAAGAACATATTTTGAAAAAGGAGGCGCTTTTCAGTGCTTGATTCTATCCTCACTTCGGGCTTGACCCTTCCGACCTTCCTCATTTGTACGGCGGCTTCGCTGATTTTGGGCCTGCTGACGGCGCTGGTGTGTATGTACCGCCAGCGGTGCAGCCGAGGCTTTGCGGTGACGCTGGCCATCCTGCCGGCGATGGTGCAGATGGTGATCCTGCTGGTCAACGGCAACATCGGCGCCGGTGTGGCGGTGGCGGGAGCCTTCAGTCTGGTGCGGTTCCGCTCCGTTCCCGGCACGGCCCGTGAGATCGGGGCCATCTTCCTGGCCATGGCCATCGGCCTTGCCACAGGCATGGGCTATGTGGCGCTGGCGGCCATCTTCTTCGTCATCGTGGCGGCGGCGCTGCTGGCGCTGACGGCCATGAGCTTCGGGGATCGCAGTCCCCGTGAGCGGCTGCTGAAGATCACCATTCCGGAGAATCTGGACTACGACGGATTGTTTGACGACATCTTCCGGCAGTACACCTCCAGCCACACGCTGGAGCGGGTGAAAACCACCAATATGGGGACCCTCTATGAGCTGCAGTACCACATCACCCTGAAGGAGGCGCAGGTACCCAAGGCGTTTCTGGATGCCCTGCGGTGCCGCAACGGGAATCTGAACATTCTTTGCTCCCGTGAAATGCAGAAGGAGACACTTTGACGGCGGGGCGCAGATATTGTATAATCAGGCTGGGTGATATATATGCGCTTATTGATCGCAGAGGACGAGCTGGATCTGGCGGAGGCCCTCACGGTATTTTTTGAAAAGAATCAGTTTTCTGTGGACACCGTTCACGACGGCTTTGCCGCCTATGACTACGCCTCCACAGGGGAATACGACGCTATTGTGCTGGACGTGATGATGCCCAAGATGGACGGCGTGCAGGTTTTGCAGCGGCTGCGGGAGGAGGGCGTGCGGACGCCGGTGATGATGCTGACGGCCAAGAGCGGCAAGGACGACCGCATCACCGGCTTCAACGCCGGGGCGGACGATTATCTGCCCAAGCCCTTTGAACCGGATGAGCTCATCTGCCGGGTACGGGCCATGCTCCGGCGGGGCGGGACGTACCAGCCCACAGTGCTGGCCTTCGGGGATGTGACGCTGGATCCCGGTTCGGGGGTGCTGACCTGCTGCGGCCAGTCCGTGCGGCTCAGCGGACGGGAGTTTCAGGTGATGGAGCTGTTCCTGCGCTCGCCGCAGGTGGTGCTGTCGGCGGACCGCATCATGGAGCGGGTCTGGGGCTGGGACAGTGAGGCGGAGATCAATGTGGTGTGGGTCCACATCTCCAACCTGCGGAAGAAGCTGCGCTCCATCGGCTCCCATGTGACCATCCGGGCCAGCCGGGGGCTGGGGTATCTGCTGGAGGTAGAGGTATGATCCGGCGGCTGCGGGGCGAATTCATCCGCATCGCCATGCTGGCGGTGACGCTGGTGCTTCTGCTGCTGACGGTAAGCGTCAATGCGGTGAACTATATCTCCGTCAGCAGACAGCAGGACAGAACGCTGGAGATGATCGTCTCCCATCAGGGGACCATCCCGGCTATGCCCAAGGAGGCCAAGAGCGGCCCACGGCCGAACGGTCACTTCAGCCCGGAGACTCCCTATGACACCCGGTTTTTCGTCCTCCGCTATACCGACAGCGGGGACCTGACGCAGTCGGACCTGACCCACATCGCCTCCGTCACCGAGGCGGATACGGAGCCGTATTTGCAGGCGGCACTCTCCCATGGGGAGGGGAGCGGCTGGCAGAGCGGCTATCGGTTCCGGGTGGTGCGGACCGGGGAAAACCGCTGGATGGCGGTGTTTCTGGACTGCCGGAAGGAGGTGCGCTCCCTGTACCGGCTGGCGGGGGTCAGCGTGGCGGCCATGGCGGTGTGCGTGGCGCTGGTGTATCTGATCGTGGTGCGGCTGAGCCGACGGGCCATGGAGCCGGTGGTGCAGTCCGTCCAGCGGCAGAAGCAGTTCATCACCGATGCCGGGCATGAGCTCAAGACCCCCATCACCGTCATTGCCACCAGCCTGCGGCTGCTGGAGATGGAGGTGGGGCAGCAGAAGTGGCTGGAGAAGGCACAGAACCAGACGGAACGGCTGAAGGAACTGGTAAATTCGCTGGTGACGCTCTCCCGCATGGACGAGGAGGAATCGCCGCTGAAGCTGTCGGACTTCGCCGTCAGCGAGGCGGTGGAGGAGACGGCGGAGTCCTTCCGGGATTTTGCCCGGTCTCAGGGCCATCCGCTGGAGCTTGCTATCGTGCCGGGGCTTACCTACTGCGGCGACGAGTACGCCGTGCGGCAGCTGGTGTCTATCCTGCTGGATAACGCCGTGAAGTATGCCCTGCCGGAGACACCCATCCGGTTTGTACTGGAGAAGGGAAAACGGGGCGTCGTCCTGCGGTGCAGCAATGCCTGTACACCGCTGGCCGAGGGGGAGACAGAGAAGCTCTTTGACCGGTTCTATCGGTCGGATCAGGCCCGCTCCGCCGACGGCAGCTTCGGTGTGGGGCTCTCCATCGCCCGGAGCATTGCCGAGGGACACCACGGCTTCATCCGGGCCCAATGCCCTCAGCCGGGGGAGATCGTGTTCACGGCGCAGCTGCGGTAATGGCAGCGAAGTTCCCAGAAAAATAAGGGCCTTGCGGCGAGGAGCAAGGCCCTTTTGTCGTGCCGGGGAGTGGGATGCAGAAAATTCCAGAAAAAATGACAGTTTTTGACAAAAAGGGACTTGCATTGTGTCCATATAAGTGGTAATATGCCTGCGTAAAAGTGTGCGCCGGGACGCCCATGGGCGTCTATCGTTTCAGAGAAACGATAAGGAGGGGTCAAAGAAGGTGTCATTCTGAGAGGGGCGCAGCCCCGACGTGGCAATCCGTACTCCCCGCATCCCCCACAAAGCCCAACGGCCAAGACCCGCACACGCAAAAAATAGGAGGCAGATATTATGACAAACCGCAAGAGCACCAAACGGGCCTTGCTGGGCAGCGTCATGGCCATGGTTCTGTGCCTGGCTATGCTGGTAGGCGCTACCTTTGCATGGTTCACCGACATCGCAAGCACCGGTGTCAACAAAATTCAGGCCGGTAATCTGGATGTCCAGCTCCAGTACGCCACTGCATGGGACGAGAATGGCAACGTCACCAGCTGGGCCGATGCACAGGGCAGGCAGCTGGAATTCAAGAAGGCCGCTGGCGCTGAAAACGAAACCATTCTGTGGGAGCCGGGCTGCACCTATGAGCTGCCGGAGCTGCGTGTGGTGAACAAGGGCAATCTGGCTCTGAAGTACAAGGTGGCCATCACCGGCATCAACGGCAGCGCCAAGCTGAATGATGTCATCGACTGGACCATCAATGATGCGGATATCAACCTGACCGAGATGCAGCTGAAGGCCGGGGAAGAGGGCGCCGCCTTCACCATCAAGGGTCATATGCAGGAGTCCGCCGGCAACGACTACATGAACGAGTCTATTGACGGCGTCGCCATCACCGTGGTGGCCACCCAGAACACCGTGGAGAGCGACAGCTTCAACAACACCTACGATGCCAACGCCACCTATCCCGTGGTGGCTGTGGGCGATGTGAATACCGACGGCGACACGGTGATTCAGGACCGTGAGAAGGACCCCACCGTAATCGCTACCATTCCCGCAGGCAGCACCGATGCCGGAAAGCTGACGCTGGTCAAGACAGAAGGGCAGACTCCGGCCAACATTGAGATCGTCACCGGCACCAACGCCGTTACCACCGAGGTCCGTCTGGAGGATCAGAACGGCAACAAGGTCACGGCAGCGGACGGCAAGTTCTTTACCATCGCCCTGCAGCTGGAGAAGAAGCTGAACGTGATCGGGTTCTATCACTCCGAGACACCGCTGACCAAGGCGGAGAGCGCCGAGGCGGTCAAGGCGGCCAACGACACCTACTATTATGACGCTGCCACCGGCCTGCTGACCTTCAGCACCGATGATTTCTCCCCCTTCACTGTGGTGACCTCCAGCAGTGTTTTCAACGGCGGCAAAGGCACCAAGGCGAACCCCTATCTGGTGGCTACCGGTGAGCAGGCGTTGAAGATGGAAAATGCCAAGGGCTACTTCAAGCTGGTGGATGATATCGTGGTCACCGATGAGATCTATCTGTCCGGCAAGACCGTGACCGTGGATCTGAACGGCCACTCCATCCGACTGGAGTATGCAGCGGGCGCAAAGCCTAATAACGGCAGCGTGTTTTATGTCGGCGGCAAGAAGGGCAACCTGACTATCAATGACAGCAGCGAGGGCCAGACCGGTGCGGTATACGGCTCGGATAAGACCTACACCAACAAGGTGACCTCTGCGGTTCGTGCGGGCAACTATGGCAGGCTGACCATCAACGGCGGCCATTTCTATGGTACCAGCGAGGGGACCTCCTGTATCTTCGTCTACACCAGCATGAGCAGTGGAAGCAAGGCTACGGTGACCATCAACGGCGGTAAGTTCGAGACGGCCACCCCCAGCAATGGGACGTATTATGTGCTGAACCACCAGGATAATGTTACCGCCGGCTGCACCATTACGGTAAACGGCGGCAGCTTCAAAAACTATAATCCCGGCGTGACAACGGTAGACCCGGTCAATGCCAAAACCGGCAAGATCACTCTGGGCGCCGGCTGCACCACGACCTCCACTGTTGACGGCAGCGACACTTGGTACACGGTGAGCAAGTAAGCGCTCTCCCGAAAGTACCTGAGAAAAATAAGGGCCTCCGGCATTGCCGGAGGCCCTTTTGTCGTGCCGGGGAGTGGGATGCAGAAAATTCCAGAAAGAATGACAGTTTTTGACAAAAAGGGACTTGCATTGTGTCCATATAAGTGGTAATAT
>OCPX01000397.1_pt1 | contig 45121 bp, 40 predicted proteins | sample 1538771 | NCBI WGS metagenome assembly OCPX01 (sample SAMN04571725, study PRJEB22368) | human gut metagenome | biome: human gut; material: stool | host: Homo sapiens | place: Luxembourg | collected 2012-11-01 | reverse complement strand
TCGCTGTATTCGCCCGGATAAGGGACCGCAGCGAGATTGGGGAATTGTTTCTCAAAGGATTTCGCGGTTCGTGTCGGCAGCACCAGCGTGTACTCTGTGCCTTCGAGGAAATAGGGGGCTCCGAGAAAGTAAGGCAGCTCGATAAAGGCTTCGCCTAAGCGAGGATCGGGTACCGTAACGTCATAAATTGGCCCGCGGCTTGAATCTTGAAGCTTTACAAGAAGTCTCGGATCTTTGCGGAAGTCTTCGGCTTTGAGCGTTTGTCCTGCTGCGTACGCTTTGATGAGCGGATGAGCCCGGTTCATCAGTACCGATCGCTCAATGCGAAAAAGATTAAGACCAAAAAAATGTGTCGGAAGATCCGGCAGGTTCTGCGTCGGGTAGAGAAGAAAGTCCATGCCGCCGTCAGCGAGTTTTTGAAACTGACGGCTCTCGAGCGGAAGTATTCGGAAGTTTACTTTCGGCGCTTGTTCGCGAATGGCACGTACGACTGGCGGAAGAATGCTGATGACGGAATTGTCGGCAGCGCCGATGGTGATGGTGGCGGAGAGTTTTGCCGGCGTGAAGGATTTTTGATATTCCAGCCGCTCCATTTGGTCTAGGAGCTCTCGCACCACCGGCAGCATCATCGTGGTGGTGTCGGTAGGCGTTAATCCGCGCCAAACCCGGATGAAGAGCGGATCATTCATTTCCGTTTGGAGCTTCTTGAGCATTCGGCTCGCGGCTGCGGCAGAGAGTCCGAGATTCTGAGCCGCTTCGGTGAGTGAGCCCGTCGAAACAATTTGTGCAAGCAGTTGGAGGTGATTGATTTTCAGGTCAAGCATGGCGTCAGGTGTTTTCCGATCAATTCCGCAAAACGTAAAAGACTTGTTGAGCCATTTTACGAAAAAGAGGTTGAAAATCCGAATGGGTTAGTTCGAAAGATCTACTTAGACTGTGAACCTGTGGATGGAAGACAAAGCGCAGTGACTGCACTCCGTACTTGTTGTTTTAAGGCGCAAAACGCCGCCCTCAAACGCTCGACACCGTTGAGTTAATCCTTTCATCCTCACTTTGGCAATGCGGTTCTGTTTGGGGAATCGCTCCTTCATAGGAATTCAAATCATGAAGAACATCACGATCGGTCGCCGTTCATTCTTCCTTGGCGCCGTTGCAGCTGCTGTCAGCAGTGCGCTGCCCGCTACCGCCGCACATGCCTCTGGCGGCTCTTCGGGACCTCACGTGTCTTTCGCGACGCAGGGTCACATCGGTGAAGTGATTGTGAATCCCTACAGCATTGCTCCGCTCACGGCCATCATCCGCAACGGCGGCTATGAACTCACCGAAGCGACGGTGCGCATTGTTCCGAAACCTCAGGGTCAGGAAATTAAGTACAAGGTGAGCCGCTCTGAATTGCTCACGCATGCAGGCATTCCGGTTTTCGGTCTCTACCCGGACTACATGAATACCGTGGAAACGACTTACACCCGGAAGTTCCATGGTAAGACCGAAAAGTTCACGGACACCTACAAGATCTACGCTGCGCCCGTCTACCACGAAGTGAGCGGCTCACCGGGTCTTCATCACAATATGTTTGAGACGAAGGTCACTAAGGTTGATGCGAAGTTCTCCGACCGCCTTTATCTCGTCAACAATCTGATGCAGCAGTACGCCAAGGCCACGCGCGCAGTTTGGAACAATCCGATGGGCGGTGCGATGGAGTGGAACTTCTATCCGCAGAATGCCATTATCGACACGAAGGGCGAAGTGCGCTGGTACATGCACGTTGAACCGATCTACAACGTCGAGACCATTTATCACTCCGGCGTCATGATGGGGTTCCAGCAGGATGAGGACGGCAACCTCACCTGGGGTTACGGTCAGCGCTATGTCAAGTACGACTTGATGGGGCGTGAGATTTACAACCGCCGTCTTCCGGTCGGCTATTCTGATTTCTCGCATTCGCTCGACAATGCACAGAACGGTCATTCGTTCATCCGTGTTGCGAGCTCTGACCACCGCCGTGCCGACGGCAAGCGTGTCCATACCGTTCGCGACGTAATCGCTGAAATCGATCAGAACGGCAAGGTTGTCGATGAATGGCGTCTCTGGGAGATCCTGGATCCGTATCGTGACAACGTTATGAAGGTGCTCGACCAGGGTGCTGTCTGCCTCAACATTGATGCGTCGCAGGCCGGCAAGACGATGTCGGCAGCAGATCTTGCAAAGCTTGAAACGAGTGATAAGTTCGGCGATATCGTTGGTACGGGCGAAGGCCGCAACTGGGCGCACGTCAATTCGGTTGACTACGATCCGACCGATGACTCCATCATTATCAGCTCGCGCCATCAGTCAGCCATTATTAAGATCGGCCGCGATAAGAAGATCAAGTGGATCTTCTCCTCGCCGGAAGGCTGGCGCGACGGCTGGAAGGAAAAACTCCTCACGCCGGTGAAGGACGGCAAGCCGATCGCTTGCCATGGCTCGACCTGCGAAGGGGATTTCGACTACACGTGGACGCAGCATACGGCCTTCCGCATTGACGAGAAGTCCGATAAGCATGTGATTTACGTCACCGCCTTCGACAACGGTGATGCCCGCGGCATGGATCAGCCGGCGCTTGCCGAAATGAAGTACTCGCGTGCAGTGGTCTACCGTATTGATCAGGATAAGAAGACCATTGAGCAGGTCTGGGAATACGGCAAGGAGCGCGGCTTCCCGTGGTACAGCCCGGTGACGTCGCTCACCAAGTACTGCGCGGACAAGGATTCGATCATGGTCTATTCGGCCACTGCCGGTATGGGACGCCGTCCGTCTGAATTGAAGCCCGGCGAAAAGGCTGGCAGCGCTTCGCCCTTCATCGAAGAGTTCAAGTGGGGCGAAACCGAACCGGCCGTCGAAATCCAGCTGATCGATTCGATGGGCTATCAGGCAATGCCTGTGAGTCTTGATAAGGCCTTTAATCAGTAACTTCTGATGGATATCGGCCTCGTTGGCCGGCATCATCTCAAATCCAAACGAGGCAGGTTTGCGGATCTGCCTCGTTTTGTATTAATGCAGTTTACGAATTGCTGAATCTATCTACTCCTGAACATCGATTCTGATATTGTCCTCAGCAGTTTTCTAATGGAGACTCATTGCATGCGTCAGGTTTTCCGTATGCGGCCGTGGATTTTCCCGCCCGAACCTCAGGCAATTCAGGAAATTTTTGTCCGCTATGGTGTGATTCGCGAGTTTGCCAAAGGTGCCGTCATGGAGCACGGCGGCAAGGGAGATGCGGCCCAAGTCGGCTTTCTCACAAAAGGATTGGCCACATTCTCTTGTCTGGACGTGCAGTCGCAGACGCATATCTTCGCTTTGCTTGCTCCGGGCCGAGCCTTAGGTGACCTCGATGCACTTAACCCGCACCGCGTCGCCGTCCAAGTCGATTTCATCCGACCTTCCAGCGTCTTGATTGTTCCGCGCGCACGTTTTCTGGAGTCACTGCGTGCGTCCGTTGAAATGATGGAAATTTATGCTGACCTCGCCATCCTGAAGCAGGAGTCCGCACTGGAAGGCATGCTTGCTAACTTCACGCTTGATCTTGAGGCGCGTCTGCGAGTTTTTCTGTTGTCAGCCATAACCAGCTTCGCTGAACTGCAGCGCGGCGGCTGGAACTTATGTCCGCTCGGGCTCACCATTACGGAACTTTCGCGGATTTTGTCAGCGGACCGCAGTTGGGTGAGCACGAAGGTTAATGATTGGATAAAGCTTGGCGACGCACGAAAAGACGGCCGCAAGCTTTATCTGCACGGCCGTCTCTTTGATTCGGTTTGGGATTGGGGCTGCGGAAAACAAAACCTGCGTTCCTCTCCTGAAGGCCTCAAGGCTGAGCCCAAACCGATCGAGCACTACGCAGAACTTCGAAGAAAGCGGGCAGGACTGAGCTGAGCGGCTCAAAAGCGGATGACGCATGCCGGCAGAGTTCCCGGTCAAGCCGCCCGAAGTCAGCGCAGCGGTCGTTTGTCGCCCATATTGTTGACCGCCGCATAAAGGTCGACGGCACCCTATACCAAAAGGCCGGCCCCTAAGGTCAGCCCGGCGGTCAGCACCAAGCACCAAGCAGGCGGTACATACGGATTTGACGGGTGCGGATGTCGGCATTTTTTTAGCTCAAATTGATCCAATGAAGCGGGTTTCGTTCTGAAGTTCCGCCGTATGGGCTTAGCCGACGCTTGAACGGCAGCTCTTGATTGCTCAGCAGTGCGCAAGGTGCTGTCAGCGGCATGCCGCAAAAAAAAACGCCCGAATTGTTGAGTGCTCAACAACGGAGCGCTTACGGATGAAGTGAAATTTTTAGCGCGCCAAACTGAGCGTTATCAAGGATGACGGTGCTGTTGTTTTCATTGTTGTCAGCTTGGCAGCTCTTTTTTATTCATGACTTGCAGACCTGTCGGTTGGCGAGCATTGCAGAGGTTCATTCGAAGGATGTTGATTGTCTCTCGACGCACTTTGTCGCCGCACTTGCTGCCGGATTTCTCTGCACAACAGTTTGCGGTCCGGCCATTGCACTATATCTTTCTCTCAGACCGTAAATACTCTCGGTCACGAGACTTGGTCTATTTTCGACGAGTCTCAGGTTGACCATGTGATTGAAAATGGCGCCCAACTCACGAAGCTGAAGAAGAAAATCAAACCGCATTGAATGCGGTTGAAAAGACGGGTCTCTAAAACATTTTCCTCTCCTTCAGTTCATATCCAGCGACTCCATGGATTCCTCCGCTGAAGGTTCTTTTCCGCCGACCTCTCGGAAATTTTCGAGTTGTCGGCGGTTTTTCTTCCATTTCTTTTGAGCGTATTTCAGCATTCCATGACCACTATTCGTCGTCAGCGTTTTAAGCACATCATCGGCCGCACAGTACTGCTCATCTTCGGCATGTTTCTTGCCGCTTTCGGCATCGCCTGTACGACAAGGGCAGGATTAGGCACGACGCCGATCAGCACAGTTCCCTATACGGCCTCTGCGATAACAGGGCTGTCGTTTGGCACCTGTACGGTGATACTCAACTTCTTTTTCGTTGCTGGGCAGATTGTGGTGCTGCGCAGCCGGTATTCGACATTTAATCTGCTGCAAATTCCAATTGGTTTCATCTTCGGCGCTTTCATTGATCTGTCAATGCATCTCATAGGCAATGTTCAGATGCCGAATTGGTTTTTGGCGGCAATGCTTTCTCTCTTTGGAAATCTCATTCTGGCACTCGGCACTGTCATTCAGATTCGCTCCAAAACGATTGTCCAGCCAGGAGAAGGTTTTGTGATTGCCATTGCGGCACTTGTGAAGTCTTCATTCGGATCAATGAAAATTGCCAATGATATTTCTCTCACAGCAGTTGCAGCGCTGATGGCATTGCTTGAGATGGGTCATTTGATCGGTATTCGAGAGGGAACGCTGGCTTCGGCGCTGATGATCGGACTTTTTGCCAAATGGATTGACCAGCTGATCAATCGGCGTGCAGTTAAAGTTCAGCCTGCTGAACCGCACGAAGTGCCGCTCGATACCGCAGTGCCGACCGGCATCGAGAAGCCTGCTGAAGTGTCAATGACGGAAGCCAAGCAGGAAGCGGCGAGTTAAGCATCAAACGCTAAGATGATGGACTGCGCTCCTATGGTTTGGGCGGCTGCGCAAGAAACGGTACGGCTCTGCCGAGCTTAAGCCGTACCGTTCTGAGAGGGGACTTTTCTATTGTTTTAGATGAGAATTCCCAGTTCTTTTTTGAACCTTGCAACAATCGGAGCCATCTTTTCAGGATTAGCCATAAGGGATGGATCAACCAAAATCTCTGCTTGTTCCTGCGTCATAAGTCCCATCGCGACAACAGCGTCCTTCACATTGCAGCGGTGCTTTTCACAGTAATGGGCGACTTCAACGCCTTGGGGATATCCAAAGGTCGCTGCGACTACCGTCGAGAGGGCAATGGAACTTTCGGCTTCTTCTTTGCAGCGAGATTCGTTGGCGGTGATGCCTTCGACGCAGTCGCGGCGCAGGATCACGATTTCTTCACCAACGAGCTGGAGATTTTCAAAGAGGCATTTGTAGAACGTAGCGTCCCAAACATTCAGGTCGAGTTCACCCTCATCAATAGCCATCGTGATGGCGACATCATTGCCGCAGACCTGATGTCCGATCTGGATGACCATTTCAGGCACGGTTGGGTTGATTTTTCCCGGCATGATGGAGCTGCCCGGAGCACAAGCGGGAAGGTTGATTTCCATCCAGCCTGCCCGCGGACCGGAGCTCATAAGCCGCAGATCCTTGCAGATCTTAGAGAGTGTGGCGGCAATGGTTTTCACGGCGCCGGAAACGGTGAGAATAAAGTCTGAATTCTGGAAGCCGTCAAAAAGGTTGGGATTGGGCCTGACAGATTCGCCCAGTTCGGCTGAAATTGCCTTATAAAAGGCCTCCATGTAACCCGGTTGGGCTCCGAGACCGGTGCCGACGGCGTTGCCGCCCATGATCAGTTCAAAGCAGCCCGGGCGCAGAGCCTTCAGTGCTCGTGCCTGACGCCGAATCGCAGAAGCAAACCCAGAAAATTCCTGTCCAAGGGTCACTGGCAGCGCGTCTTGCCAGCAGGTACGTCCGACTTTGACGATGTGTTCGAAGGCCTTCGCTTTTGCCTCGAAGGCGTCGGCGAGCTTTTCGGCTTCGCAAACAATTTTGTCAAGCCGCGGCGCAATCGCCAGGTGCGTTGCGGAAGGAATCGTATCGTTAGTGGACTGCGCCATGTTGACATGGGTGTTGGGATGAACCATGTCCTGTCCTTTGTGACCGGTGAGCATTTCATTTGCCAGATTGCCGATCACTTCATTGACATTCATATTGACGCATGTGTAGCCGCCGCCTTGCCACATGTCGAGCGGAAATTCCTTTTCGTAGCCGCCGGCGATCACCTTGCCGCAGGCTGCGGCAATCGCTTGGGCGATTTCAGGCTTCATAGCGCCGATTTCGGCATTCGCTTTGGCACAGGCCTTTTTGATTTGGCACAGTGCTTTGTGCATGTCAGGATAGGCAACGACAGGAAAGCCTGCTGCTCCCGATACTTTCATGTTGCGGATGGTTTGAATGCCGTAATAGCGGTCGTTGGGAATTTCCATTTCGCCCAAGCAATCGCGTTCGATTCGCATATTGGTCATTTTCGAAAAACTCCTGTAGAAAACAAGATGAGCGGGTTATTCCGGGTATGTCAGAGCAGCATGCGAGCCAGCATTAAGCCGAAAGGCACCGCGGCTGCAAGACTGATGCACCCAGGAATGAAGAAAGGGTGATTGATGACAAACGAACCGTTCCAGCGGCGGCCCATGAAGGAACCCGTGTCGTCGCACGAAATTGCAAAGGCCGTTGTCGGGTAAACGTTCGTGATGTAGAGAGCAGAGCAGGCAACGAAGGAGCCCACGATGGTGGCGGCGTCAACACCCAGACTTGCCGCAACGGGACAGATCAAGGCAGCGGTTGATCCCTGACTGAAGAGGACGGCAGACGCCAAGAAGAACACCACGGCCAAGAGATACGGATACTGTTCGAGGAGTGCTACTGCAGATTCCTTGACCTCCGGGAGGTGCGCATTGATGATGGTGGAGGAAAACCACACAATGCCGAGTACGACAATCAGGCTTTCGGCTCCGCTTTTAAAGATGGGGGCGTCTTTGACCGTGGCGAGATCTACTTTGCAAAAGAGGTACATCAGCCAAGCACAGAACATCATGATCATGACGATGAGGTCCCGGCTGCTGAGCGTGTGACCAATTTGATTTTTAAAGAGCAGCAAAAGAACAATGACCGATACGCCGCTCAAAAAGATCAGCACGGATAGTTTTGCTTCGTGAGTGGCAGGCTTCACTTTGTCTTCCTTGGACTGCATGGAGACCAGTCCTTTTTTGATCCGTTCCAGGAAGATCGGGTCTTCAGAAAGATCTGTTTTGCCCTGCAGACTCGAAATGACCGCACAGATGGCGGCGGCGAATGCACTAGTCGTGATGATGACAAGCAGTACTGCAGCGAAAGAAACATGCATCGGTTCGACCACTGCAAACATCGCTGCGGTAGCGGCAGAAATGGGGCTCGCGGTACACGCAATTTGGCTTGCAATGACACTGCTCGTCAGGGGCTGGGCAGGCCGAACATTATTTTCCTTGGCCACTTCCTGAATGACGTTTAAAACGCTCATTGCCATGTAGCCCGTACCGCCCAAAGTCGTCAGCATGAAGCAAACAGCCGGTGCAAGTGCGTTGATGTATTTCGGATTGTTCCGCAGCAGTTTCTCGGCGCATTTCACCATGAACGCAAGGCCGCCGGCGCGCTACATGACGCTGATGGCCAGAATGACGGTCATGATGATGAGCATGACGTCTACCGGAATGAATCCGGGTTTTAGCCCGAAAACGGCGGTTGCGGCGATCATGCCGACAGCGCCGGCCATACCGACGCCGATGCCTCCGAGTTTGGCACTGTAGGCGATGATGCCTACGAGCAGCAAAATTTCTAGCCAAAGCATTTGATTGCTCCTCTGGTTGTCAAGAAAATGGGCATTCTTAAAGCGCACCCAATAGAGAAAGTTGATTTGGAGACAGCAATTCAAGAGTGCTTAGCTCGTTCCACCAGCGTGCGGCAGTTTCGCTGCCGGCAATAGGACTGACGCAGGATGAAAACTTCGCTTTTCGATCGCTTTCCGAAAGCGGTTTTTCGGGATTGCCTTTAGCGAGATCGTTGGCTAGGCATACGACGCCGGATTTGGTTTTTATGCGAATTCGAACGGGCGCTGTGCCGATGAACCCCAACTTGGCTAGGTCGGGATCTATTTCCATCGTCATCTTCTTCATGAGAGCTTGAATTCGAACATCAAGCACTTTGTCGTCAGTGAATTCCTCAATGCCGGTTCTTTGGTAGACAAGACGAGATGCCAGAGCAAATTCCATAGAAAACTTTGCTTCAACTGCATTTCGCGGGCAGTGACTGATCAGTTCTCGAGGACCGAGAAGACTGACCCCCAGGTGTACAGCTTCAATATCGTCCAGTTTGGGGTGCACTTTATCTACCCACTCTCCCCAAACGTCTAAAGCGGGATGCGTGCCGGAGCAGCAGGGATATTGTTTGAAAACGAGTCCGTTTTCCATTAAGTCCCAACGGCTGCCTAAATCGACGGTGCATTTTTCTCTTGGAAGACGGGCGGCAAAGCATGCCGCATAGCCGTCCGAAGCTTCAAGAGCGTCGTCTTTGCCGGTGATTCCTGCCGCTGCGAGCTCAACGGCCATCATTCCGTGTAGATTGGAGAGCCCCGCGTGGATTGCTTTGGTTTGTGAACCAAAGTTGGCACGAATGCCTGAAGCAAGACTGGCTGCTATCGCCAAGGCATTGGTCGTCGTTGACACATCTGTTTTCAGCTGCCAGGCTGCTGCTGCTGCTGCTCCGAACACGCCGTTGGCTAAAGTGGTGTGCCAACCGTGCTCAGAGAGCTGGGGCATTGTCCAGCGTGCGATCTGATGTGCACACTCCGCTCCGACAACATATGCAGTCAGAAATTCACGTCCGCAGAGTCCTTGAGCAACGGCAAGAGACAAAGCGGTCGGTGCAATTCCAACCGTTGGATGACCAATGGTGGTCCAGCTTACGTCATCAAAATCGAGTGCATGAGCCGCCGTGCCGTTGAGGAATGCAGCAGTTCGAGGACTGAAACGTACCGTGCGTCCAAGCTGCTGCACGCAAGTGCCTGCTCTTTCGTTTTGTGCGGCATACAGAGCCGCATTTCTCACCACGGGCGTACCGGATCCGGTTGCGGCAACCGCAACAAAATCCGCCAGAGCTGCACGCGCCGCGGCTATTTCACCGTCCGGAAGATCCGGAAAGTCAGCGGAGACTATCCATCGTGCTATGGCTGAAAGAAGTGTCGGTTGATTCATGCTTCTGTCTCACAAGACCTAGAGATGCTTTCTGAATGAACGACGGTATCGTTGCGCGGAAGCTCTTCGAGAACCATCAAATGAAGTAAAACTAAAAATGTGGTTTAGACTCTCTGCAGATGGAGGGCAGCAGCATGGGTATCCGGAACCTAGGATCTTTAGAAGTTTTTGTGGCCTTGGCAGATACTCAAAGTTTCACTGAAGCTGCGAAGCGCATGGGAATGACGACATCGGCCGCTTCTCAGGCGCTCAAAGCCTTGGAAAAAGAGTTGGCGGTTGCGTTGATCAGTCGAAAAAGCCGCCCGGTAATGCTTACGGGAGCGGGGCGTAATTTGCTCGACGGTGCGAGAGCACTGCTTCGGGATGCTCGAGAGTTGGAAACGGCGGTTACGATATCTTCGCCAATCCTCCCGCTTTTGCGGCTTGGGCTGGCTGAGAGCGTCAGCTGTACGGTCGGGGCAGATATCGTGGGAGCGCTTTTTCCCTGCACGAAGCAATTGTCGGTACGCACGGCCATGGCACTGCAGCTGAGTGAACAGTTTAAAAACGGCGATTTCGACTTGCTGATTTCACCGGTTAGCTTCCCGGATATGGATGGAGTGATGGAAGAGGCGGTCGTTGCTGAATCTTTCTTCCTTGTGACGCCCGCATCAAATACGAGGTCCGTTTCGACGCCGGCGGATCTTCTTCAGCTTGCGCGCGATTTGCCATATTTTTCCTATACGACAGCGGCAAGCGACAAGCTGATTTCAGAACGTATTCTGCGCAGTGCCGGCATCTCGCCGCAGCGAAGCGTCTTAGTAGAGTCCTCGACAACCATGATGGGTCTTGTCGCTCAGGGACTCGGCTGGGCATTGCTTTTGCCGTCCAATATTTGGATGGGACGCGATTTTTGCGCCGACCTGCGTTTCACTCAATTGCCTTTCGTCTCCGTGCAGAGACGGCAGTATGCGGCAATTCGGTCTCAAGGATTCAGCCGGGCAGCCAAGCAGGCAGTCGAGGCTCTCCAAAATGGCTTGAGGAAACGCGTTATTCCTCAGCTCGCCAATATCCATCCTATGCTGGCCGAAGGCCTGACGATCTTATGATCTTCATTTAAGCATCACTAAATCTGTGATGCGCTTTAAGTCCGCTGTCTTTTTTCGTTAGTGAGGCGAGGCATCCATAAGACGTTTGGTCTTTGGATGCCCGGTTTCAAATTTCAGATCAGTGTGGACAGGTGATGCAGTCCTTTTATTTTTGCAATGCCCAGGGACAGGCCAGACGTTCGAGAAGACCAATGCCCGCGTAAAGCGCAACGCCCAGCACGCACATGCCGAGAATTCCGACGAACATGCCGTCCATATCGCCCAGTCCCCAGGCATTCATGATGTACCACCCTAGACCGGCATCGGTAGCAAAACTTTCTGCGAGAAAGAGTACGGCAACAGCGGTGCTGGAAGCGGCCTTCAAAGCCATGAAAAGTGAGGGAAGCGCCGCGGGAATGTAGACATGAAGAACGCGCTCGGCAGTGCTTGCGCCCATTGAACGCATGGCAAGTTCATAGGAAGGGTTGAGTGCCAGAGCGGATTCGCGCACGATCACCAGAATCTGATAGCCCGTAGCCAGCGCAATCAGCAGAATGCGTGACGAGTCGCCCAGTCCAAGGATGGTAAAGAAAACGGGCAGCAGCACGATTTTCGGAAGCGGCAGCGTGATGAAGGTTACCGGTGCGCCCAGCCAATCAGCGGCTTTGCTGTGCCCCAAAAGGACGCCGAGCGGAAAGGAAACCGCAATGGCGAGTGCGAGCGCGGTGAGGAGCCGGTAGAGACTCAGACCGATGTGACCGATGAATTCTGGATCTTTGAGGGCATCCCAGAAGCCGCCGAGCGCCCGCAGGGGATCGGGCAGAATGTCCGATCCTAAAGTCACGCTTCCGAGCTGCCAAAGCAGCAAAACAGCAACAGAGCCGCAAAAGTAGCGAATAAAGATGGAGGCTTTCATCAGGCGGCACTCCCAGCAGGATCACAAGACGCGGCATTGTGCGCGGCGCACTGCCGCAGTACATTGTGAATGTGGTATACAGATTCGACAAACTCTGGGGAATCGCGGTCAGCGCATTGTTCGGACGAGCGCCAGGCCGGGTTGGCGTAATGCTCGAGCAGTCTCGAGGGGCCCGCTCCCAGCAGCAGAATATCCGAAGCAAGGAATGCCGCTTCACCAATGTCGTGCGTCACGAAGATCATGGTGGTTGGCCGGCGGCGGCGCATGCCGGCCAAAAAGTCCTGAAGGCGTTCGCGGCGCAGTGCATCGAGAGCGGAGAACGGTTCATCCATAAAGAGCACTGCAGGCTGCGCGATCAGCGCGCGACCCAGTGCGAGGCGCTGACGCTGACCGCCGGAAAGCGTTGCCGGCCAACGGTTTTCAAGTCCGCTCAAACCCAATTCTTCAATCATGGCTGCCGCGCGGTCGGCGCAGTCGGCTGCCGGGATTTTATGCTGCGAGAGCAGAAGCGGGAGCGTCAGATTTTTCTGCACCGTTTTCCAAGGGAGCAGTCCAAGCTGCTGCCAGACGAAGCTCGAATTCGGGTGCTTGAGCACGCTGCCTTGCGCATCACGCCAAGACAACTCACCGCCGAGCGCCGGCAGGAGACCTGCCAGCGTCGTCAGCAGCGTACTTTTGCCGCAGCCGGATTCGCCGACAATGGCAAGCGAGGAACCAGCCGGCACAGAAAATGTCAGATGCTTAAGCAACGTTTTGCCATTATGGCCAATGGCAAGATCCTTGACATTGAGCTCTGCTGCGCAGGTTCGGGCTTCAGGAGCAATGGTCATTTTTTATAGCCTACAGATGGTTCCTGTGATGTCGGGTGCCTGGTTAAGGATGCCGACTTTAACCAGCCAGTCAGCCGCCTCCTGAACGAGCGTATCGGTTGGGAGCGGCGGCAGTCCGTCCGGCGTTGCGAACCCAGAGAATTTGGGAAGTTTATAGGTGTTTGCAACAGCCGGCGGCACAAGACCCTTCTTTGAAAGGATGGGAACGTATTTCTGCGGGTCCTGATCAATCGCCTTGGCAGCTTTGGCCAGTGCTGCACGGAAGGGCAGCACGAAGTCAGGCGTGAGATAGGGCGTTGTGAGCGCAACTTCGGAGAGCGGCTCATTGAGCTGACGGTCATCCCAAATGACGCGTCCGCCTTTTGACTCAATGAGGGTAAGAAGCGGCTCGTAAAAGAGGGCCGTCTGCATTTTCCCGGTGAGGAGCATCTGCAGCCGGATCGGAATCTGAGCGACTTCGATTTGGTCGAGCGTCTTTTCGGGCAGATTGACGGCATTTTTCATGCGGTAAATCATCCAATCGATAATGGTGCCGCGGCTGCGCGTTGAACTCACGCCCGTGAGGCCCTTCAAGACTTCAATGGAAGTGATTTGATCGGCGAACTTTGGTGATACGGCAAAGCCGAAGGCGCGCTGCGCAGGCGAAGTGTGCCAGGTCGTCGCGGCAAGCGAGAGACCAATGCCGTTTGCTCTTTGCGCAATCGTGCCGAGAATGTTGGCGTACTGGCCAATGATTTTTTCTGCACGGATGGCCGCAGTCATTTCAACGCTGCTTTTGAAAGGCAGAATTTCGATGTTGAGACCTTCAGACTTGAAGATGCCGTCAGCTTCAGCCGCATAGAGAATCAGCGCGTCAATGGCCGGCAGTGCCGCAATACGGAGTGTTTTCGAGCCGACGGCAGCCGCGCGAACGGGTTTGGGCGTCAATGCTGCGCCCGCAGTGAGCAATGCTGCGGAACCCGCGGCAGTAAGCAGCCGGCGGCGGCTGATGGTCTGCGCTGAAGCGGGCAGGACGGCTGCCGGCGCGGCAGGTTTGATGGTGGTGGCGGGCATGGTCAATCCCCTTAAAAAAAGAAACGGTTGTTTGACAATACCTGCCGGAATGTATTCGGGAGGCTGTAAACTCATTGACCTATGAGGTATTGCCGAACAGTGCCTCTTTCCGGGTGTAGCCGGCCGAACCGCGTCAGCACCAGCCATGGTCTGACGGAACAGCAAATCTATAATTTATCAGCTAAGGCCGGCCTAGTCATTTGCCGAAGCCTTCTTCACCTTTGATCGGATTTTTCACAGCCATGTCATTCACCTGGGAATGGGCGCTCGCCATATTTGTTTTTCTGTTCGCGAACTTATTCCTTGGGGTGCAGCTTCTGAAGCTCTTTTGGCCCTTGAGAATGCTCAAACTCACGGCCAAAATGCGTAAAGAAGCCGTGGATCCGCAATCCTGGCTTGGTCTGGTGGCAGACGAAAATGCGGTTCGGGCTGCTCTGCCGATTCGCGAAGCAATCTTTCTGCTGCAAAAGGGAACGCTCTCCAAAGACGAGGTGAAGTACCGCAAACTGTGGTTGCGCAGCTGGGTCTATACGATTGCAACACTGGTGTTGGTTTATGTGCAGCCACAGTTGGCGAGCGGCAGTGAAGCGGCCATGTCGCTCACATTGGTACTGTGCCAGTCGCTCGCAGCCTATGCTCAGGGACTGCTGATCAAAGCATTGGCGGACTTCCGCAGAACTCGAATCCAAAAGGTTCTGGATGCAGGGGCGAGCAGCTCGGCTGAGACCGATCATGGGGAGCAATCTGAATCGGGAGTGCTCAATCATGATTCAAAACCGACTGATGCGGATGCAGCGAAAGCCGAATCGGCCGGAGCGCTTGATCAGGCCGACCGCGAGGGGCGTCCGGAAGATTCTCGGCGTCCATAAAAAGAGCCGCCGTTCCTTCTCATCCTGAAATCATCAATTATGAGGACTATCACTAATGGCTCGGATGTTTAATCCCCCGCACCCGGGGAGAATGGTTGCAGAAACTTTAGAGTATCTCGGAATCAGTGCCAGGGAGTTTGCTCGTCATATCGGCGTGGCTCCCAGTACTGTCACTCGCATCATCAAAGAAAAAAGTCCGATAACTCTGGAAATGGCTGTTCGAATTTCTGCGGCTATTTCTGGACCGAGCCCCGAGGCATGGCTTGCCATGCAGGCGGATTACGACGCTTGGCAAGCTGAACATTCAATTGATATCTCCCATATAACCCGTATATCAGAGCCTAAAAAGAATCATCTTCAAGTTGCTTTTCCTGTGTAAAGAAATTTGTGGCATGTCGTGAGAATATAGGGCTTCAGAAATGAAACCCTTTTTCTTCTCATACTCGGCGGCAACTGGCGCCGCTCTGATAGGTGCTAGTCGACCGCGCGGCATAGAGTACGGTCGCGAAATCCGCTGCTACGAAGATCAGCATCCAGATCAGGAACGGCATCATGTCTACGAAAGCGAAAGAGATAGCCGCTCCGAAGATGCCTGCAACGGCAATTAGGACGCGCTTGGCACCCCGCAGCAAAAAGTCGTGTAAGAGCACAATCATCATCTCCTCCTCTTTTTCCTTCGCTCGACCGCGCCCAAAGTGCGGACGGCCGAAAGCGCGATTTCGGGCCCTTTCATCTGAAGAAGCGGGTTCCGGCGCACCCGTCTGGCGCGCCGGACCTTTCGAGCGCTAAGCCCTGCCTCCTTCGCTGCTCGCGCTGAAAGCCGACCGTAGTCCACCTCGCCGACCGCAGCTTTCAGCTGTGCAAGCATGCTTCGGTAGATGCTCGAATGCTTTGCATGCGCCAGTATCGAAAGAGCGCTTTCAAAGCGCTTCCGGCGCAGGGAGCGCTGAAAGTTCCGCACACTGCGCCGGCGCAGATGTCAACAGTCAGCTAAGCTGCCCCCCCTAGCGGACAAATTTTGCCCCCTACAGTTATGCCACTCAGGTTTTAATTCCTTGGCAGCTTGTAGGTTATTGGTTAAGCAATTATTTAGCTTGTGTTCTTTCAGTCTGTAGCTGTCGACATTGATTGCAATGGCAGTGCAGTGATACATCAAACGTTCGATGATTGCGGTTGCAGCCTACGCATGAGTGGACCCCACCATTACGAAAAAGCAGCGCGATATGCTCGCGCTGCTTGGCTTAGAGAATCCGCCCCGGGTCCTGAAAAATTAGGGACCAATTATCCGGGAGTTCCGGTCTCATCAGAACGGCGGCTCATATGCTTTCAGCAGGCGCTGAGCGGCAGTCAAGCGCTTAGACGCCTTGCTTCCATTTTGATCAAAACAGAACGTCGAAGCATTCGAGGTGCGGGTGCTCAACATACATCTCGCGGTTCGCCACACCCGTCGCGTGCGACTTGCGGAAATGTTCAGACTTCGTCCAGGCGAGGAATTTTTCCTTGTTTTCCCAGACGGCATAAGAGGAAAAGAGCACATAGCCTTCTTCCTTGCTGTCAAGGCGGAAGAACTTGAATTCGAGGAACCCGTCCACATCCTTGGTGCGGACACCAGCATCCTTCCAAACCTGAATATAGGCATCGGCGAATTCCGGCTTGATTTTGAAGCGGTTCATTGTTACGTACATGATCGAACGTCCTGTAGTAGAGGTGAAAGGGCTGGATGCCCATTAAAGTTGGCCATATCCTACAGGCCGTTTGCCGCCGAACGAAGAGGCTGCAACAATGAGAATCATTTCCAACAATCTGAAATAGCGATTCGATAGTTAACTTCTATTTCATTAATATGATTCAACGGTGCAGTCCGGCACAATCTGCTGACCGTTGATTCAGCGATTCGATGGCAGATGCTGGGTTTTAAGCAGCGCGTGCAGCCACTTCAGATGCTGTCATGATGCGTGCACCCTTAGCACGCATTTCATTCAAGATGTCGGTTTCCTGCCCGACAGCAATGGCTGCGCAGGCGTCCGGAATGACGATGGTTTCATAACCGGCCTGAAGTGCGTCAAGCACACCAAACTTGACGCAGTAATCGAGAGCGAGCCCGCAGACGAAAACCCGGTCAATATTTAAGTTCTTTAAGAACCCGTCGAGGCCCGTCGGGGTTTTGCCGTCAGCTTCTATAAATGCGGAATAGCTGTCGAGCGCCGCATTCATGCCTTTGCGGAGGATGAGTCTGGCGGGCGAGGTGTCAAAATCAGGCGGAAAGGCAGCGCCCTCTGAGCCCGCGACGCAGTGATCGGGCCACAGCGTCTGCCGGCCATATGAAAGCGCAATGCTTTCAAAGGGTTTGCGGCCGGGATGGCTGGATGTAAAAGACACATGATCGGCAGGGTGCCAGTCCTGCGTCAGCACAACTGCACGCCAATTCGGCAGCGTCATCAAACCGCGGATGGGGTCAATGACTCGGTCGCCTCCCGGAACGGCAAGGGCGCCGCCCGGCAGGAAATCGTTTTGAAGGTCGATGACAAGAAGGGCGTCCTGACACATGAATGAATCTCTGTCTGAGGAATGGCTGTCAGCAATCTTCTATTTGCTTTTCGATCAAGCCGGCTGTGCTTCCGTGTCTGCAGCGGCCGGCTGAATGAACATATCTTCATCGGTAAAACCGGCTTCCTTGGCTTTGATGTACCAGGCAGGACGCTTGCCGCGGCCGGTCCAAGTCTCCGGTCCGTCCGGATTTTGGAACTTCGGTGCCCCGACATTCTTAATCACGGGTTTGGCTTGACGGCCATCCTTGCCGAAGTTGAGTTCAGATGCACTGAATTCAAAGGTTTCGATCAAACGCAGGCATTCCTGAAGCGCTTGTTCGCGCAGCTGACCCCATTCTTCTTCGAGTTCACGCTGCTTCTGGCGGTGATTGGCAACTTTGTTGAGGATTTCGTCCGTGGTCATGCTTTAGCTCGATGCAAGAGGTTGATGATCAGGAAATTTTACGCGTGAAATTCCGCCGAGAATACCTGAAAGCCTGTTCAGTTATACGGGAAAACGCTAGGCAATAGACGAATTACGCTGTAAACGCATGAGGAGACTTGAAACAGCAGGTCTCCTTGATTTTTTCAGGCCGAAAATCATAAAATGTAAAATAGATATGTGTAAATACATCTTGTTCAAATCTCGTATAGTGTAAAATAGATGTGTCAACCTAATTGATGCAATGGAGCTTAAGATGATTAAAGTGAATGACATTGTAGAACTTAATTCAATTGAATATAGAGTCATTCAGCTATTTGGATGTTTAGCTCTCATCCTTCCAATGAAAGGGCAGTCAGTAGACTTAATCAGTATGGATGCAGATGATCTGAATGATGGCCTTTTAAAAGGAACGGTCCTTCTCAAAAAAGATCCTTGGATTGACATTCAGTACAGAAAGCTAACAGATGTCATGCTGAAGACTGCTAAAGAGAACTATGAGTTGATTAAGTCTATTATCAGCACGCCGGATCTTTATAAATTAAATGGCCGAAAGAGATTAGTTCAGGCTTATTCCAAGGGGGATAAGCACTTAGAAAGAAGAATGAATATTCTGATTGGAAACTACTGGCGCAGAGGACAAAGCATATATTCACTCGTTCCTGACTATGGCAAGAACACTGGCAGGACATCGAGCGGCGCTAAACGAGGAAGGAAAGGGAAATCGGATAGTGAAGGTGCAGCACTGACAGATGAGTTATTGAGTAATATGGAAAAGGCAAGTATTAAGTATCGAGATAGCGATGGAGAATTGACTTTACGAGAGGTTTATGAATGGATGTGTATTAATATTAATAAGGGTGATGATGATCGTACTCATTCCAGTGCTGAGCAAATGAATGACGAAGATACTGCAGCTGACTCCAAAGCATCCATACCAACCTATCATCAATTCTATTATTACTATCGTACTCGATACGGCACGCTTTCTAATAAATGATGGCGAATGAACTTAGTCGTATATGACTCACAAACTAAATTGCATATTGAATCTGTTCAGAATAACATCATGCGGAATATGAACAAAACTAAATTGCATGTATCAGGTCTGAGTAGCGTCATTCAATAATGGATTTAGGTATTCATTTCGCCCAAATTATTACGCCATATAATTGCAGTTATCGTGCATAATGTTGCTGGAATTCGTGTGAACGAAAGAGTTCAGTGCGGCACTCGGGGGCGAGTGACGGATGACGGCGTCTGGACAGCATTTCGGGTTATTTGTATCAATGAGGAGGCAAAAGTATGGAGACGCACTTTGAAGTCGTTTCACCTTCGCTCCATGAAGGCGGGCAGGACGAATCGCGTCAAAATTCACTTTTGCAGAAACCCCTTGATTCTTCCGGAGATACTGTGAATGCGGCGGCTGCCTATCTGGCAGAACTGCATTCGGGGGATTCCAGACGGGCAGTTCGTTCGCGGCTTAACATTGCGGCGCGCTGGCTTGGCGCCGCCGATGCCTTCAGCTGCGAGTGGGGGCGGCTTCGATATGTGCATGTGCTCGGGTTTATGCATGCATTGGCCGATAAAGAAGGCTTGGCCGCCGCTTCAGTCAATGCATATCTCTCGGCACTCAAAGGGGTGGCGGAAACGGCCTGGCGGCTTCGACAGATCGACTTGACGACGTACGCTGAAATTAAAGCCGTCAAACAGCTTCGGGTTCACCGCGAACCAACTGGCCGTGCGCTTCAGGCCGATGAGTCTCAGAAGCTTTTGGCTGCGGTCGATGAGGACACCGGACCTAAAGCGGTTCGCGACCGTGCACTGATTGCGCTCTTGCTCGGCTGCGGACTGCGCCGCGCGGAAGTGACGACTTTGAGAATGGAGAACCTGGAACGGTCCTCGGGTACGCTCCGAGTCATCGGCAAAGGGAATAAGGAACGGAAAGTCTTCTTTACGCCGGAAGTTGCACAGAAGGTGAATGCCTGGCTTGATCTCCGCGGTACTGAACCGGGGTGGCTCTTCGGTCGTCTGACCAAAGGCGGTCAGCTGATTTTGACAAATCCGCTCGATCCGGCATCTATCGGACGGGTCGTCAAGCATGCTCAGGATTTAGCGAAGATTGCTCCCATTACGACCCATGACCTGCGGCGTACTTTTGCGACACGTCTGCTCGCTAAGAACGTAGATATTGTCGCGGTTAAAAATCTCATGGGACACGCCAACGTTTCGACCACAGCGAAATACGACCGACGCAGTGAAGAAGCGCTGCAGCAGGCTGCGCAGCTCGCGGAACTCTGACCCCTTCATTGCCCAAAGCCTCGCTGCATACGAGAGTATCTGAGACCATCCGACCTGCATTAGTGAAGTAACCTGCACTATTTTGAGGTTGACGAAAAGAAATGAAGTAAACTTCACTAAAGAGACAAAATCACTCTAAAGTGCAGAAAAGTTCATCTGTGGGGGCTGCATGAAACGTGTGTTTATGAGGTTTGATGCTTTGACGCCTCAGGCAATTGGCGAGGCTGTCCGGCTTCGACGCAAAGCGCTCGGCAATACTTTGGATGATCTGGCTGAGGCGAGCGGTATTTCAAAACGTACGCTGATCAAGCTTGAGCAAGGTCAGGATGTACGGTTTTCCACACTGACGACAGTATTGAGCTGGCTTGGGCTGTCATTGGATTTCTCGGCTGCCTCCAAGAAAGTGCTTGAAGCGGCAGAGCATGACAAGCTCAAAGATGGCCGAAGAGAGGAGGCTGCGGATGATGCCCAGTGGTTCTGAACTTCAGGTGCTCCTTGGGAATGTTGTCGTTGCCCAGCTTTCAGGAGATCTCTCGCAGCCCGTTCTCAATTGGACATCGGAGTGGCGACAAGGTGGTTTTCTGCTTGCGCCGTCCCTTCCATGGGAGGTAAATGGGTTGCCGCCATCGGGTGCTGCGGTGCGTAATTTCTTCGAGAACATGCTGCCCGAAGGAACGGCTTTTGATCATCTGCTCGAATATGCTCAAATTTCCCGCAGCAATAGTATTGGATTAGCACTCCATCTGGGCAATGATCTGCCGGGTGCAATTCGACTGCGTACCGAGAACCAGCTTCTTCAAGGGCATCCCGATGTTTTTAGGATCATTGCGGAGGATGAGCTTGATGACCGTATTGGCCGGATGTCTGCTGTCCCTATTGATGTTTGGGACGGCAAACCGCGGCTCTCTGTGGCTGGCATGCAGCCGAAACTGAATCTGCTTGAACTTAACGGCCATTTGGGACTATGTGATGGTGACCGATTGGCCTCAGACCGCATCCTGAAATTTTCTTCTGCCGCGCGTCCCTTGCTGCTCCTGAACGAATGTATGACGATGCGGCTTGCAGCTGCCGCAGGATGGCCGACCGCCAAGGCAGGAATGAGGCAGGTCGGTGTGCATCAAGCACTTGAAATCATGCGTTTTGATCGGCAGGCTGTTGCAGGAACTGACGGCAATATGGTGGTGAAGCGGCGGCACGTTATCGACGGATGCCAGGCACTGGGACTGCCGTCGGCATATAAATACGAACGCAATTATGGTGATGGCCGCGACGTGCGGCATATTCGCGAGGGCGCCAATCTTTTAAAACTTTTTGGATTGGCAAGTGATGCTGATAATCCGCAAGCCTTCATTAACAACCTCTACGATTGGGTGCTTTTTTCCATCGTTGTCGGCAATGCAGATGCCCACGCGAAGAACATCAGTTTTTTTGTCGGGCCAAATGGTATTCGGCCGGCACCTTGGTACGATCTTTTAAGCGTCGTTTTGGTCCCTGATGTCTCCCGTCAGCTTGCAATGTCGGTGAGCGATGAATTTGAATGGGATCAATTGCATGCACTGCAGCTCCTCGAGCTCGCTGATGAGATCGGCCGGCCCCGTAGTTGGGCACAAAGGCGGCTTGAGCGTCTGCTGGATCATCTAGCCAAGGCGCTTCCTCAAGCCGCAGCTGCAGTCATCCCTCAAAATGCTGAGGAGAGTGATTTCCAACAGACATGGATGAAATTCATTGATGAAAGAATCCAATATTGGCGTAATGAGGCTTCCCTGATACCAAAAATAAAACTTTGATTTGTGCGGCATTGTCCGTCTTTTCAATGATGCCTGTAATTATTCATTTTTTGTGATGAAAGTAAATTTGCCGTCTGCGCGAGATGGATGCCTGCATGGCGGACCAGGGAGTTATTCGTTGAGTGAATCTTTACTGTAACTTATTGATTTGTACGATTAATTTTGTGTGTTTTTGTCCTATTTGCCAATAAATGCTCATCTTCTTTGCGGATGAAATGCTTTTATTTGGCGGGTCAAATTTCAATGTCGATGAGGCCTTGAAAAGACGGCTGATCGTTTGTTTCTCGAGCAGTGCGTGCAGCTAACTATTTGTAGTGAATGAAGTTTCAAGCGAACGACCTGATGCGCTTTTATATTTGACAAACGCGTCTCCTCTATAGCGTATTTAGTTTTAATGCATCGCCGCTTTGAACGCACAACCGGTTATATCTATCTTTGTATAAAGCGGTATACAAAATAAATATATAAGTTTTCATATTGGCATACGAATTTCGTCCGCTGAATTTAATCTTCAGATTGCGGATCTCTCAGGCATAATGCAGTCAACATAGACATTCGAACTTGTCAGCATTTCAGGATTTAATCCAAATGATTGGAGCTGCCGCATAAACGCTGTTTGATTTTGAGTTCGGGTTGTCTTCTTATATGAGACTGGAGATAAACATGCCGTTGCTTGCTGCTCGCCGTACTGTCCTTTCTGCCGCCGCTGCGGCTGCTCTTCTTGTCCTAACGGGCTGCTCAAAGAGCGATGATGCAAAGTCTTCCGTCTCATCGGCTTCTGCTCCATCGGCTGATACGCTTGAAAAACCGACGCTTGTGGTCGGGATGGAGCTCGCTTACCCGCCCTTTGAAGGCAAGGATGAACAGGGCAATCCGGCGGGCGTCAGCGTCGATTTCATGAAGGATTTCGCGAAGAGCGCAGGCAAGGAAATCAAAATTGAAAATATTGCCTTTGACGGTTTGATTCCGGCGCTTTTGACGGGGAAAGTCGACATGGTGATGAGTTCGATGACCGTCACCGATGAGCGCCGTAAAACCGTAGACTTTTCCGATCCGTATGCCAACGCGATGCTCGGCATCCTGACACACAAAGGTAGCGGCATTAAGTCCGTTGAAGATCTCAACCAGAAGGGGCGCCGCATTGCAGCGAAGATCGGGTCAACCGGTTATCTCTATGCACAAAACAATCTGAAAAATGCCGCCGTGACGGCGCTGCCTGATGAAAGTGCGTGTGTGATGGAAGTGGCTACCGGCAAGGCCGACGGTTTCATCTATGATCAGCTCACCATTTACCGCAACTGGCAGAAGAACCCGGAGACGACGGAAGCCGTTTTCATTCCTTTCCAGAAGGTTGAGCCGTGGGGTGTTGCCGTCCGCAAGGGTGACGCCAAGCTCCTCAATGCGCTCAATGCCTTCATTGCAGACTATCGCAAGCAGGGCGGTTTTGATCGTCTCACCGAAAAGCACTTGAAGGCTGAAAAAGCGGCCTTCGACCAACTGGGCTTTAAATGGTTCTTCGACATGACGCCTGCTCAAAACCAGTAGACTTCAGTTTTGACACAGCCGATTTGCGCTGACAGCTGCAAATCGGCGCGGAGATTGAGTGAAGAAGGATTCGGGCAACTTAAAAATGGGCGCTGAACGCGCAAGGAGCGGCTTCAATGCACGCTGCCTTTGGTCGTGGCTGCTTGCCGATGAGGATGACCAGAGCGGGCAGCCGGATGCATCTGATATCCGCCGTCATCCGTGGAAGGAGGCGGCGAGCTTTGTTGCAGCTGCCGCGCTGGTCGTTGCCTTTTTCTGGTATTCACTCGCGCAGATTGACTATCGGCCGGATTTTTCGTTTCTGCCTGATTTCCGCATTCGCATCTGGGACGGTTTCCTGCTGACGATCGGTGTAAGTGCAGCGGCCATGGTGCTTTCGCTCCTGCTCGGCATTCTCTCGGCGGCGGCCAAGCTTTCCCGCGTGCTCCTGCTTCGCGACCTCTCGAGCCTTTATGTGGTCTTTATCCGCGGGACGCCGCTCATCATGCAGATCTACCTTTTTTTCTATCTGGTAGGGACAGCATGGGGCGTTGACGATCGTTTTTGGGCGGGCGTCATCATTCTTTCGGTTTTTGAAGGCGCCTACATTTCAGAGATTATTCGCGGAAGTTATCTCTCGATCGATCCCGCTCAGATTGAGTCAGCAAAAGCGGTGGGCTTCACGCGGCTGCAGCAGCTGCGCTTTGTGATTGTCCCGCAGATGGCAGCCAGAACACTTCCTGCACTGGCCGGCCAGTTTGCGTCGGTCATCAAGGATTCGTCGCTGCTCTCAATGATTTCCGTTGTGGAACTTACGCAGGCCATGCGCGAAGTGAGCGCGGTCAATCTTAAGCTCGTGGAGTGCTACCTTTTCCTCGGTGTGCTTTATCTCATTCTCACGCTTCCCGTTGCGCTTGTGAGCCGGCTGCTTGAAAAGAGGTTCCGCTATGAAGGTTGAGCTTGAGCATTTGGTCAAGCGTTTCGGCGGCGAAAACGTTATTGACGACGTGTCTTTTTCGGTGGAAACGAGCGCGCTCGCACTGATCGGTTCGTCCGGAGGCGGGAAATCAACCCTCCTGCGCATGTTGGGCGGACTGCTGCCGGCAACGTCCGGATCCATCCGAATGGACGGCCGCCTCGTGCCGAAGACGGAGCGCGAATGCATCGCTTTCAGAAGAACGCTCGGCTACGTTTTTCAGCAGGGCAATCTGTTTCAGCACCTGTCGGCTCAGGAAAATATCGCCTTGGTGCTGCGGGAGGTACACGGATGGACAAAGGAGGCGGCTGATGCTCGGGCTTTTGAGCTTCTGGCGCATTTCGGTCTTGCCGAACATGCCGATAAGCATCCCTCCGAACTCTCCGGCGGACAGCAGCAGCGTGCCGCCATCGCCCGTGCGGTGGCTCCGCGCCCGAAACTGTTGCTGCTCGATGAACCCACCTCTGCATTGGACCCTGAGTACACAGCGGAAGTGCTCGATCTCACAGCACAGCTGCGCGGTGAAGGGATCGAATTTGTGATTGTCACCCATGAGATGGGCTTCGCACGCCGAGCCTGCGATGCGACAGCTTTTCTTCATCAGGGACGAATCGTCGAAGCCGGACCGAGCGAAGCCCTTTTTGCTCATCCTCAGACGCCGGAACTTCAGCGGTTTTTCGGCCGCCTGCTCGAGTGGCATGCGTGAACGCGGCGTTCGGGCGAGTCAGGAGGCGGCGGGCTTCCTGACTGTCGGCCTTTCGCCGGCCGTATCCACTTGCTCTTCGTGCTGATCGACGTAGTTCACTTTCCAGACCTCATCGATTCGAGTCGTGAAGCAGGGCGACAAACTGCCGCGGCGCATTTCCCATCCTGCGGCGAGGCTCGAACTGGCTGTCTTCACGACGTCTCGGCTGTAACTTCGGCAAAGCGCATCAATGGTTTTCATGAGTTCGGCTCGGCGGCGGTCAGCTGCCGCTGAGCTCGAGGCGTCCGCGTCATCAAAGAGCGAATCCGATATCGTCGGCACTGAAAGGGTTCCCGAAGCAGGATGCAGGTCTCTGAGCACAACTCCTGCGCGCTGATAAGCGCACGCATGCCTCAATGATCCGGACAGCGGTTTGCGTCAGTTCAAGCGTGTCGCTGGTGGGTTTCGGGAGTTTTACGGTGGGCGCAGCATTGTGCTGCGGCAGGTCGGGCCGGAAGAAGTTGGTTTGAAAGAAGACCGTGAGTTCGCCGGTGAGGCTCTTTTGCCGGCGAAGCTGCCGCGCAGCTTCGCCCAGATGCGTCGAGACGGCAGAAATCAGCTGATTGAGGTCGCTTGTCGGGTGCCCGAAAGAGCGTGACCGGCAGATCTCCTGTTTGGGGCGGCGCGAAGGGTCAAACGGGATGCACGGCACGCCGTGGAGTTCCCGCCAGGTGCGTTCGAGCACCACGCCGAAAGTTCGCCGCACAAAGGATGCATCCATGCCGTAAAAGTCGAACACAGAATGAATGCCCATGCCGGTGAGTTTTTGAGCAGTGCGTCCGCCGATGCCCCAGACCTCCGATGCCGGGGTGATTGACATGGCCTTTTCGCGGCGGCTGGGGGCGAGTTCTGTCCAATTGAGCACGCCGCCGAATGCAGCCCATTCCTTGGCAAGGTGATTGGCTAATTTCGCCAAAGTCTTTGTTTCTCCGATGCCGACACAGGTTGGAATGCGCTGCCACTGCCAGATGCGGTCTTTGATGCGGCGGCCGAGGTCGGTAAGCGGTTCATTGAGCCCAGAGAGATCGGCAAAGCATTCATCGATGGAATAAACCTCGATAGCCGGCGTCATGCCGGCGATGATCTTCATCACGTGCCGCGAGATCGACGCATAAAGCTCGTAATTGGAACTTCTCCAGGCACATTGACCGGACTTCAGCAGATGAGCGATCTGAAAGGCGGGCATGCCGCGGCGGATGCCGAGCGCCTTGGCTTCCGCAGTGAGCGTGACAACGCAGCCGTCATTGTTCGAAAGAACGACCAAAGGTTTCCCGCGCAGTTCCGGCTGGAAGACCCTCTCACAGGAAGCGTAGAACTTGTTGCAGTCAATCAGCGCGAACACAGGGGCAGTCATCAAAAATACCTCAGGAGACCCCTGCCTTCAGGCAGGGGAGGAATGAGGCGCGTGGCCGAGCCACGCGTACCCATATCCGTCGTTGTGTGAAATCAGTCGGCAATGCTTCCAACCGACGCCTTGAATGACGCCCTTCGGCGTCTGAATGTTGAATGAGCCCGAGACGCGGACCGCAACGCGTCCGCGCCACAGTCCGGCCTTCTTTCCCTTGGGGACGTTCGCCTCCACCATGTCCCCGGTCGCGAAGCCGTGGACGCACTTCTGCCGCATCAGGTACCCGCGCGGGAAGCCGTACTTCGTGAGGCGCGTGCGTTGACGGCTCCCCCGCCCCATGCATCTGATCTCCAGGACGTTGAGTCCCTTCCGCGTCACTACGCCGTTGAGCCGTCCCACGCAGAGCGCATCGAGCCAATGCTCCTTTTCCACGCCGAAAGCATGGCGGTTGAGCTTCGTCAGAGCGCCGCTTCCCGTCTCGACGGGTAGACCCGTCGCCTTGAGCTCGTTGAAGAGCACCCACCGCGTTGCGTTCACCGCAGCGGCATCACGCAGCGGCGTCTTGAGCTCCCTGCGGACGCGCGCGAGCACTTCCGGCTTTCCCTTGAGGAAGTCCTCCAACGACCGCGCGCCCTTCTTCTGGTTGCAGCTCACGCAGGCGAGCACCAAGTTGGAGACCCGGTTGGAGCCGCCCTTGGCGCGGGGAACCACATGGTCGATGTTGAGCGGCACGCCTTCGGCGCCGCAATAGACGCACTTCCGGCCGAACTTCTCAAGAAGGTATTCGCGCACCTCATACTCAAAGAGCGTGCCCTGCTGATACTTGACCCCCGAGACCTCCGGGTTCTGGAGCTTTTGCGAATCGAACTTCACCAACTCCGTCGCGATGCCGCTTACCGGCAGGTACCGGCACATCCTCCTCACGAACGAAAGGGTCGTTTCCACGCGGTGCCGCAGAGAAGGCGGGAGCCACCCCTTGGGCTTGACGCGGTTCAGAAAGCGCGGCGACCGACAGCGGAAATTCTGCGACCTGCGGCGGCGACGAAATGCGCTTCGCGCCTTGAGCGCGTCGCGGATGGCGCCGCCCCGATGCTTGATGACGAAGAACGCGAGCGCATGATGCCGCTTCTTCTCGTCATCCCGCACGACGGCGGCGCCCGTCTCCCTTGAGCCGGGATCGAGCTTGATGAGCACGGGTTGAACCTCGGACTGCTCCACAGTGCGGTCCACGAGCCGGATGACGAAGGGGAAGCGCTTCACCACCCGTGCGCGGCCCGCCCGCAGAAGCCGTCTCGCCCTTGCCGGGCGGCACGGCATCAGGGGCCGGTGCTTCTTGTCCAATACGAAAACTGTTGTTGACATGAAAAATGAACCTTACGATTCTTCGGGCTGATGCCCGTGACATGCTCCGCCCTTGCGGGCGGAGCAATTCCCCTCGCCAATGTTGAACAGACCGGCATTTTGCCTCAGACCGTTTCGTGCGTACCCAATGCTTGTCTGCTTCTGAGGCTTCCAGAGCTCGGAACTGAGGAAGCATTCCGAGGTGGGTCTTGAACCTGTCTGCAACGTAGTTCTCGAAAAACTTAGGCTGGTCAACCAGGCCTGCTTTCACAAGCCTCGGCCTTTAGGCCGGGGTAGTTGACCGGATCTCATCCGTCGTTTCCAAAAAATAAAACCCCAGCTTTTCTGTCGGAGTTTTGCCTGCTGTTGGAGTGCGGCTAAGCATAGGTTTGAGATCTGGTCTCAGCGCAAAGATGGGAGCAGCAATGACTGTTGACAGATGAAACGGGCGAAAGGCGGCGGGTGAAAAGCATTCACCGACAAAATAGACGTTTATTATATTGCGGAAATGTAATACAATTAGAGAACTCTCAACCCGTCAACATCAAAGCATTTCAAAAGACTACAGGGGATGCCATGCTGAAAACAAAAAGCACAACAGAGACGATGGGCAGTTCGGAGATTTCTGATCAAAATGACGGGCTCGAAGGATTCAATGAACTCGAGCCGACGCTGCCGCCGCGGAGAAAGGGCAGCCTGCGCAAAGCCGCTTTAGAGGCCGCAGCGGAGCACGGTGAACGCGACGAAGATGCGCCCAAGCGTAAGCGCGGCCGCCCCAAGGCTGACAATCCTTTCAGCGTTGTCTTTACGCTTCGCATGCGCCCGAGCATGGCTGAACTTTGCCGCCAAAAGGGCGGCAGCAGCTTCGTGCGTGAACTCGTTGAACAGCATCTGCTGCAGCCTCGTCCGGTTCGCTGCGCCAACAAATCGACGATTGAAGCCGACGGCATCGATGCTTCACTGATTCGTCCGGAAGACTTTGGGCAGATTTATCGTCCTGCGGCCTCACCCGCTCGATTCCGTATGAAGCGGATCGGCATGCGTGCGGCCTGCGGCTTCCCGTCGCCCGCTGCTGATTACGAATCCGAAGATATCGATTTGAGCGCCTGGCTGGTTCGCAAGCCCAATTCCACCTTCATCGTGGAAGCGTCAGGTGATTCGATGATTGATGCGGGCATCAGTGACGGGGATATGCTGATTTTCGACCGTGATGCTCAGCCTCGCGGCGGAGACATTGTGCTGGCGCTCTATGACGGCAATATCACGGTGAAACGCTTGAGAATCGTTGACGGCCGTCCGGAGCTTCATCCTGAAAATGCAGCGGCCCGCTACAAGGTGATCTGTCCGAAGTCGACGGAACAGTTTGAAATTGAAGGGGTGCTTCGCGGTCTTTGCCGCCGTTACTCCTAACGCAATATTTTGCATTTGCAAACTGTTCGATGCAGAGCTATATAGGGTAAAGTACTTAGACATGCCCGGGATAAAGCCCGGGCTTACTTATGTTTGTTTTGGAGAACAAAAATGAAGATTTCCGCACGCAATACGCTCGTCGGCAAGATCGTTGAAATTCACGAAGGCCCGGTGTCGACTGAAGTCACGATTGAAACCGCCGCCGGCGAAAAGATCGTTTCGTCGATCACCACGACCTCCGCTAAGAACCTCGGCCTCAAGGTCGGCGGCAAGGCCTATGCCGTCATCAAGGCTTCGAGCGTGATGGTTGCTGTTGACTAATGTTTTCAGCAAAAGCCAGCAGCGCTGCTGAAGGCTTTTGAAGCGGACAAAGTCCCGAAAGATGCGTTGTCTTTCGGGACTTTGTCTTTTTAGAGCTCTGCGAACGTCTGAGCAGTCAGACTCACCGAGTCTTCATCGTTTTTTAGGGATTATTGTTGGTCGGCGCTTTGCGGACGAGCCAGAGCGCGAGCACCAGCACAAGGATGGAAGACGAAGTGAACAGCATGTAGTTGGGCGAGATGTGTTCCACATCCACGACGATATAGCGGGCAACCGCCACGATGGCGAGTGCAATCGGCGTATGGATTGGAATCTCACGGGTGCCCAGGGCTGCGCCCTTCACCATGGAGAGGATCTCCACATAGAGAAACAGCATCAGCAGATCGCCGAGGCTGATGGAGCGGGCGGCAATCATTTCCCAGCCGGCCTGACCGATGCCGCCGATGGCGGCGACAGCGATCGCAATCAGCGCTGCAGCCTGACCATAGGTGAGCCATTGATTAAAGGTTCGGCTCACATCGGCCAAACGCCGGGTGGCAGTCGTGCAGGGCGTAGAGGTGCGGTCGACGTGCGGGTCATCATGAACGCAGCCGGCACAGGCTGCGGGTGCGCCGGCACCAGTCTTTGAGTGAGCGGCAGCGGCATCAGCGGGCGCCGCTGCGCTCTGGGATGCTGCAGCCGGCGTCTTCTCGTTGGGGAACGTCATAGTCCTTTGAATAGAAGGTACGAGGGAACGTCATCATACGGATGAACTGAGCGGCTGCGAACTTGATTGGGTTTGCTAATTTGTATCAATAAAAGACGGCGTATAAATAGACGTCCGCTATTGCCGGAAGCCATAAGCAGACCGCTCGGCTAAACGAGACGGGCAGCCAATGGTTTACGAGTGTTTGAGCGTCGCGCAGAGCCCTGGCGCGTCCTGATTTTCTGGGCGAGCGTCGGAGAGCGTCAGGTTAAGTTTCCACCGGTCACAGATCGTTTTGACGATGGCCAGACCCAAGCCGGTACCCGACACATTGGTGCCGAGCCGACGGTAGAAGGGTTCCAGAACGCGGGCACGGTCTTCTTGAGGAATGCCGGGGCCCTCATCCATGACGCAGAGCACCGGCGGCTCGATCTGCGCGAGCTTGACCGTGACGGTGCCGCCTTTGGGCGAGTAGCGTACGGCGTTCTCCAAAAGATTGCGCAGAATCGTGAAGAGGTCGTCGGGCTTCATGGCAAACGATGGATCAGCATTGACCGGCAAGTCTTCAAGCCCTTCGACTTCAATCGTGATGCCCAGGCGCTCAGCTTCCCAATAGACGGATTCGACGGCTTCGCCAATGGTCTGCGGAATGGAAGCATGGGGCGGAGCGGCATTTGCCGCTTCGGCATTGGGCGAAGCCGCGCCGGATTGCGCCCGCTTCAAAGCGAGCAGCTGGCTAACCTGTCTCACAGCGCGATCAATACCGGAGCGCAGTGTCTGCACTTTTTCGCGTGCTTCTGCTGAAAGATTGGTTTTTTCCAGCGCTTCGGCCTGCAGCGACAGTGCGGTGAGAGGGGAGCGCAGTTCATGCGCTGCATCAGCAACAAAGCGGGCTTCTTGACCTCGAAGCGCGTCAACGCGTTTCAAGAGTCCGTTAAAGGCAGTAATGAGCGGCAGAATTTCATTCGGCACGCCGCATTCACTCACCGGCGCATAGGTCTGACCGCTGCGCTCTCCGATTTCTCGGGCCAGTGTTTTTACAGGGCGCATCGTACGCCAGACGATCCAGCCGATGGCAAAACCGAGGAAGAGCGATAAAAGCGTGAGCGGAATGACGAGGTTGAAGCTGTTGGCGGTCGCCGCATTGAAGACGGCGGAGGTGCGTTCAGCTGCAATGACGTGGGCACCGTTTTTGAGCGTTCGCAGCAGAATGCGGTATTCCTGATGGCGGCGCAGCGTCATGGTGTGATAGCCGTCGGGCAGAAAATTCCGAAAGCGTGCATGCACCGCGCGGCCGTTTTTATGCAGCGTTTGGATGATGACGTCGGAGCCGGCGGGCAGTCCGGCTCTGGGGTCGTCTTCGTCAAGCAGCCATTGGCGCTCAAAGACATCGTCATCCATGAAGAATGCTTGGAAAGAGGGCGGCTGACGTGAGAAAGCAGCTTTGGTGCGGGCAAGCATGCCGACGACTTCTTCCAGACGCTCATCCTGAGCCTCCTGCGCCTGCTCGTAGGAGACGGCAAACGTGATGGCGCCGGAGGTGAGTGAAAAGAGAAGCACCACCAGGGCGCCCGAGAGACTGACGCGCAGCGTGATGGAGGGGTTGTCCGGGCGAAAGAACTTCGCGAACCACGATTTTGTGAACTGCCAGGGATTGGCGCCGCCCTCACTGGTACGGCTGCTCTGCGGGGCGGAATCGCCGGCACCGCTCTCAGCAGCCGACTGCGGTTTCTTTGAGGCCGTGAAGCGCTCAGAGAAACCGCCAAGCTTATCCTGAACTTGGGAAACCGCAGCGGAAAAGCGTCGCGGAATGCGTGCCATGAGGACTGCTCCTGCCTTATTCGGGTTTGGTGTCGCGGCCGGCAACCATCCAGCCCAGGCCTCGGACATTCTTTACCGCATCGGCGCCGAGCTTTTTGCGCAGGGCGTGAATGAGATATTCCACGGCATTGCTGTCGGGTTCTTCGCCAACGGCATAAATGCGGTCTTCAAGCGCGCGGCGCGAAAGAATGGCGCCCGGGCGGGCGAGGAGGGCTGAAAGGAGTGCGTATTCGCGCTTGGTGAGCGTGTAGGTTTGGCCTGCGCGTTCGACCGTCTTGGCCGCTTCACTCAGCGAGAGGTCGCCGTTGGAGAGCACATTGGCGGCAGCGCCATTGCGCCGGCGCATCACTGCGCGCATGCGTGCGAGCAGTTCACTCATGTGAAAGGGCTTCACGAGATAGTCATCCGCACCGGCGTCCAGACCGTTCAGTCGGTCTTCGAGCGCATCGCGGGCTGTGAGGATGATGACGGGAATGTCGTTTTTTGCTGACCCCTCTCCGCGGAGCGTGCGAAGCACCGACATACCATCCAGTCCGGGAAGGCCCAGGTCGAGAAGCACAAGCTGATAGTCCGAGAGACCCAACTGAGTGAGCGCAGTGCGCCCTGAAGACACATGGTCAACGGCATGGGCTTCGTCGGCCAACGCGGATTTAACAGCGTCGGCAATCATTGGATCGTCTTCAACGAGCAGAATGCGCATGGGGAGTCCTCTAGGAAAGCTCTTCTTTAAAGCTATTGTAGGTCCGCACGGCTTAGCGGCTGATGAGGGGACGGCTGAAGAAAACGATCTCGCTGGTAAGCTGCAGTCTGACTTGAATGACTTAGAGAGATTTCGCAGGATGCAAAAAGCCCGCCGTGGGAACCCAGGCGGGCTTTCAATCTCGAATCAGCCGAAAACTAAGTCATGAACAACAAAGTTTCAGATAAGTTTTTTGAGATTAGAAGTTGTGGCGCAGACCAACACCGAAGCCAACCATGGAGGGCTTACGATCCGAGTAATCAAAATTCGCGGAAGGTGTTGCAATGTCCTGTTCTCCCTTGGCATAAGAAAGAACGCCATATACATTGGTGCGCTTGCTCAGGTCATACTTGTAACCAACCGAGGCCACATAGTACTTGAGGTCGAATTCCTTGCCGGTGACAACGCTGTCAGCTTCAGAAGAATCAACGTAACCGACACCGAAGTAACCCGTACCGCCGGCGAGCGGAGCACTGGCGGAAGCCTGAAGGGCGTAGCCTTTCATCTTGCCGAGCGAATCCAAACCAACATTCGACAGGCCGCTAACCTTGCTAACGAGGACTTCGTCGAAGTACTGCGCACCAGCGAAAACCTTGACCACGCTGAAGTCATAGCTGCCGCCGAAGGCGACCGTCAGGCTGTCATCTACGTCCTTCGTAACGTTTGTTTCAGGCGCAGGCGTGCCAGTGCCACTCTTATCAAAGTATGAAGCGTAATTCACCGAGTCAACGGCAAAATAGAGATTGACCGGGCCGTTCGCATAGGTTGCACCAATGGCATAGTAACGATCCGTTGAGGATTCATTCTCAACCATCGTCTGAGTCTTGGGCTGCAGCCTTGGAGGAGCCCATGGAGTACTGAGCATAGACCGTAAAGCCAGCAAACTTCGGAGTCTGGTAAGCAATGGTGTTGTCCATCACGCCAACAGTGGCCGCAAACACGTTCGTAGCGTTACCGACATTGGCGGCACCGTAAGAAGTACCAAAGGCGCTGACGGCACCAACCTTACCCCAGGAAGACGTGCCCTGGGTGATTGCACCGATCTTGCCGAGGCTCAGCTGACCAAAAGGCCCCATGACATTGAGTGAAGCTTCACGATTGAACATCGTGCCGGAAACACTCTGCGTGCCGTCGTCAGCGTTGAAACCGCTTTCGAGGATGAAGCCAACCTTGAGGCCGTTGCCCAGGTCTTCAGTGCCCTTCAGACCCCAGCGGGAGCCGGCCTGAATACCATTGCGGAGTTCAAATTTGTCAACGGCATCAGTATCGGTTTTGTCCGCATCTTTATGCGTATAAAGGAAACCTTCGTCGACAACGCCGTAAAGGGTCACATCGGCAGCGAAAGCAGAGCCGGCAAAGGCGCCAAGGAGGGCGACTGCGGCAAGAGACTTCTTAAACATAATTTTCAGAGCCTTTTTTTACGTGAAGAGATCTGAGATCTCAAAAGTCATCACTATCGGTTTGCACGCACCGAGAGTCACAACGTTCCGTCGATTGATGATTTTTTGCACGGCATCAATCACTGGTTCAGCGGCCTGAAATTTGGACGGCAAGCCGCTCAGCCATTAACGGATGGGATATTTGTAGCCGCAGTCAGCATCGGACTGCTTAAGGAATAACCCCTATTTCTAATAAATTCATTTAAAAACACATATTTCATATTTTTTAAGGACGGTGTGAACGCATTTGTTGCGCATTTGACACATATATGAAATGCGCGAATGGGAAGCATGTTCATTTAATTCGAATTGCAGAATCTGCGTTTGCTGCCCAGTCAAAACGCGAAAGCCCCCCAGCTCGAAAGCTGAGAGGCTCTCACTAATTCAGCAGCAGAGAAGTTTTTAGGACTTCATCCGCTCAAATTAGAACGTGTGACGGATACCGGCGTAGACGGTGACCGTCGAAGGATCACGGTCGTCGGCGGAATCATTTGCCTTATTGTCAGCGTTATAAGCGTTATCCACGCTGTCGCGGTAGTAGGCAGCGACGCCGTAAACGTTGGTGCGCTTGCTCAGGCTGTAGGTGTAGCCGACAGAAGCGCCAAGGCGCTTGAATTCAGCTTTGTCGGTGCTGCCTTCAGGCGTCTTAACCTGTTCAGCATCGGTGTAGCCGACTGCGAACATCGCCGTGCCGCCGGCAACCGGTGCGCTCACGCCAGCCTGAAGGGCATAGCCTTCGATGGGGTTCTGATCGCCGAAATAGCTGCTGAACGAATAGAACGAGTCAGAGTTGCCAGCGTCAGTCGTTTTGCCGGACTTATCGTTGCCGATCATATTGTCGAAGTACTGGCCGCTCAGGAAGACCTTGGCGACTTCAAAGTCATAGGATCCGCCCAACGTAACCGAAAGACCGTCATCCAGATCGGCGTCTTTCTTGGTGAAAGTGCTGGACCAGTTGTAGCTGTCGACGACTGCGGCGAGATCGAAGCCGGCGGCCTTGTAAGTGGCGCCCAAGGCGTAGTAGCGGTTAGCGCTGGCCTTGCCTTCAGTGGCGTCAAGGTTCTCTTCCTGCTTGGTATTCGTTTCGAACGAGTACTGAGCATAAACCGTCACGCCGGCAAACGTCGGGGTCTTGTAGGTGACCGTGTTGTCAGCACGGATGCCGCCAACATAGTAGGTGGAATATTCAACCGCACCAACCCACGAAGCACCGAAGGGCGACAGGTTGCCAAGGAGACCGTAAGTACCATTGGCGGAGCCAAGCGTGCCCATGCGGCCAAAAGCGACTTCACCGAAAGCGCCGTTCACAAAGAGACGGGCTTCACGGCCGAAGAGGCGGCTGTTCTGAGCGAGCGAACCGGTATCAGCAGAGAAACCGTTTTCCAGATGGAAGCCGGCTTTTACGCCGTTGCCGAGATCTTCTGAGCCTTTGAGGCCAAAACGAGCGCCGGACTGATTGCCCGAAGAGAGCTGGAAGTTATCGACGGCGTCGGTGTTGGCCTTGTCGGAATCCACATGGGTGTACTGCAAACCGTAGTCGACGACGCCGTAAAGCGTGACGTCAGCGGCGACAGCGGAACCAGCAAAAGCGCCGAGCAAAGCAGCGGCGGCGAGAGTCTTCTTAAACATTTCAGAGCCTTTAGTTTGTTTGATTTGAAGCACCGTCAGACGGGGGGCGCCGCTTCTCAAGGAACACCTGAACTGCATCTGCTTGCGGGGCATTAATTCCGTCTGAATGTGGTCTGCCAGCCGAAGAAATGCAGGTGTACACATTGAATTTAAACAAGTTCCTATTGCTGTAATCCGATATTTTTATGGGTTGTATTCAAAAACACAAAAATGTCAGCTACTTAGAAAACGGATGATAACTATTATGTTGTAGTTGCATATTTGCAACAAATAAGAAAGACCCCGTGAACTGAGCGGATCAGGTCACGGGGATAGGTATTGCTTTAACCGCTTAAAGCACTACGCCTGAGGCAGTTCCGAATCATTCGTCGGTTCGCCCGGCAGAACCAGCCGCAAGGCTTCGCCTTCGACGACGCGGCCCGGCGCGCGCAGAATGTTTCGCTGCTCGAGGTTGTCTTGGTCAACACCGAAGCGCACCGATGAGGCTTCAGTTGTGAAATGACCGGCGAGAATTCGCTCAATGATGCCGAAGGTGAGCATTGCGCCCGCCTGCGTCGGGAAGCTCCCCAGGTCGACTTCGAGTTCAGGCTGACTGAATGCCCCAAGACCATAAGTTGCGATGTAGTCTTCGCCGAAATCCGTGGAGACGCCTGCGCGAATCACGGAGAGGATGGGTATTTGACCGTGTTTGGCGGGCTGTGCCGCTTCAATGTAAAAACCCGGTTTTTGGAGTGATTCGAGCGCAAAAACGCCCAGCGGTTCGGCCGTCCGGCAGAGCGCGGCCAAAATCTGCGCGAAGAAGGTGGCAGTTTCGACGGCTTCGGTTGGATTTCCCCGCAGTTCAACAGCAAAATAACCCGCATGACAGAGGAGGAGCGTTTCAGCGCTCCGCGTAAAGGGGCTCTTACGTGCCGCAGTTGCCAGTGATGTGCTGTTGAGGCGCTCATGGATCAGTCGGATAGAGCCCTCAAGCGTGCCGATGCGCAGCGTAAAACAATCCGGGTCATCGGGCGTGCGGTCGGTGACGGCCAAGTTCCACGCTCTCCAGAGTTCTTCAGAGAAGAGTTTCTTGTCGAAAACGAGCTGTGCGGGTGCAAGCAGCAGTTCAGCGCTGAAAACGCCGGGTTTAAGTGCAGGAAGGAGCTCCTTTTCAAAGTTGCTCGCGCGCCGCACACGTTCCTCTTCGGAGAGCAGCAGTTGCAGCCCGGTAGGGGCTTCAGACTCCAGCGCCTTGCGAATTTCCTGATACTGCGGATGGTCGGAACCGTATTTCTTGAGGAGCGCCTGAGCAAGCGGGAAATTCGCCGCCGTCATCGTCGAGCTCAATGCCCGGGCACGCTGATAGTGTTCAATGGCCGCATCATCGTCGTCCTGACGCTGAGCACTCATGCCGAGCATCCATTCCTTCACTGCCGCTTCTTCGGCATTTTGAGGTTCAATGGCTTGGGCTGCGGCAGCAGCGGCTTTGATGTCGGACTTGAGGAAGAGTCCGAGGACGCGCTGCTCGCGCGTCTCGAAAGTTTGGTGCACTTCCGGAATCCGATCAATGGCCCGTTCGACTTTCTTGGCGTCGTGGCGGAAGAGCCAGAACTTCACCCATGCAATGATCCATTGATTGTCTGACGGCCTCCACAGATCCGGCATCGGTTCCTTGAGAAAACGTCGGAGGAACCCAACTTTGGCGAGATCCGGTGCTTTGGCAGCGGCGCCGGGGAAAAAGGCGTCGAGCCATGCGCGGTCTTCTGCCGACAGTGAGGGCTCGGCAGGGACTGCGGAAGGTTCGGCCGCTTGGGCGTCAGCTTCAGCGGCCTTTATCGCGTTGATTTCATTTGCTGCCAGCGCGAGCGATGCCGGAGAGGCAATCTCTATGAGGTTCTCTGCCGCATCGTCGCTTTGGGCCTGCTGCGGCGTTTCTTCGTCATTGTCGGCATCGTCCGAAGCATCGTCGTCATCGTCCGCATCCGCAGCAGCTTTACGGAAGGTTTCAATCAGCTCGTTGAGCTTGGCTTCGAAATCCTCGATCGTCAGCGGCGCTCCCGTCTCTGCATCGAGCACAGAAACTTTGGCGCCTTGTTTTTCAGCATCCCAGGCCGCATGTGCGAGTGCGCCGAGATCGGCCGCTGCCAAATCGTCGAATAGACGCGTATTGGTTTTTTCTTCTTGAGCAGAAGCTGCTGCACCGGCATCCTGATGCTCGCCGGTCTGGTCAGAGTCTCTCGGGAGCCGCGCAGCCGGAAGGTCTTCGGGCGCGGGTTCGGTCGAAATGTGAAAATCTTCCGCGCCGAACACTTCTTCACGCACCGATTCAAGGAGTTCCGCACCGGCGAGCACCGCAGCTTCTTCACCGGGGAGCCCGATGACAAAGGCGCCGCGGACACACTTTGCGGCCGGATCCGCTTTCAGCGGAAGGGCGGCAAATGGCCAGCCGCTGGCATCAACGGGTTTGGGCGCTCCCAGCCAGATGAGTACGTCGGCCTTGTCGGTTCCGGTAAATTCGGGCATGAGCAAGTCACGCACGGGCGGAAGCGCTGTGCGGGCAATCTGCGCGCCGTAGGGCGAAATGAGAAAGACATTGCGCTTGATGAGCTGCACCATGCGCCGGCGGCTCCAGCCGTCCCGCTTCAGACGGTCGGAGAGCGTGAGCATCATGAGGAGCTGGGCCAGGTCAAAGGAGCCGGTCAGTGCGTACCGGCGAGTCAGGAAGTCTTCGAGCTGCGGTTCAAGCTCAAGCCATGTCATCCAGTCAACAATAGCGGCGTCCTCAGGCAGCGACGGCGAGAGCTCAACGGCAACGCCTCGCTTTTCAAGCGCAGCAGCCAGTTCCCGGCCTTTGTTCACCCATTCGGGAGACTGCCATTCGTCGCTTACGGCTATCACCGCTTTTTGAATTCGGCGGGGCTCTAGGACCGCTTTACGCCATTTCGCCACAGCGGGCTTAGACATCAAGGTTGGAATGAAGCCCGGATACTGCCAGCGGCCCATCCCCGAATCCGGATCGACACCCTCATGAGCGGATGCTGTCCAGGCGATGGCAAAAGCATCGCGCGCGCGGCGGGCAATGCCGCTCCAGCCGTCAAAGCGCCAGCTGGAGGCAAAGCCTTCCTGCGAATTAAATAAGGATTGGGCTGGGCGAAAAGCGGACACCCCGGCGCGAATCGCCGATTCGCCGACGTCGGAAGGCCGTCCTAAGACGAGTGCGCCGGCAGAGGCGCCTGCAGCCACGAGGTTTGCCGCAGCTGCGGCAGCACCCCCGGTGCGCCATTCCCCATTGAGCGCGTTGACCGGATGTCCGCCCATAATGGAGCGGCCCGGCGCATCAGGCGAAAGGAGTCCAAGGAACTCTCCGGCATGCGCAACGGCAGAAAGGAGGGCGCCGCCTTCCAAAAGGCTTTTGACCGGGGCAGCAGAACGCAGACAGGGCTGCTCAGGCAGTTCCATGGCAGCCTTGGTCGTCAGCCCCTCAATATCAATGTTGCCGGCGACGGTGAGTGAGGCGCCGGAAACGGCGGGTTCTGCGGACGACTTTTGGGTGCAGTCGGCTGAACTGTAGAGCCGAGCAAACTGACCCGCACTCCATTCGGGGAGCTCAATCGTACGTTTCGCTGCAGCATGCAGAACGCCCCCCAAAGCGGCTGAGAGCTCATCGCACCCCGAAAGCGCTTCTTGTTCGGTGATTCCGGCCGCATGCATCGTCGGCTGAATCTCCTGAAAGGGAAGCGCATTGAGGCTGCGCATCAAGCGGGCAGCTTCAGAGAGCTTCACCGCGCGGCCGCCCGCGGCAAATCGTTCCGGCGTTGCGGCGAGAAGTGCTTTGCGGGTCTCTAAGCAGGCGTTGGCTCGGGTGTTTGGCTGATCGGCAGGATCATTCAGCCGCTCTTCGGCGTCTTTATTAAATGTCGTATTCGTGGTCATTCGCTGTTTTGATTGCACGTTTGAGACCGCAGGCGTTCTCGGCTTAAGCTGCCGTCTATGTTGCGGCGGTAGAGCCGTTTTTCAAGCAGTCAAAGCGTTCAACGGCTCGAATGCTCTTTATATGGGGACAAATCCAATTGAGCGGGCGGCGGTCTCAGGTTTTTACCTAATCCTACACTGTGCAGTCGTCCTTTCGAGCAGGGAAGAAGTTTTCGTGCGCCATGAGACTTCTCTTTTGCGATTTAGACGGCAGCCCGTAAAGTCTGCTGACAACTCATCATAGAAAATAACTAATATTATCTTGACAATAATAGCAATCTGCTATATATTGAAGGTTAGCAATAGATGAAACAAATCGCCATGGATTTGGCGATTGCTAACGAAAGGAATTTGACATGATGAAATCCGAAAAAATCAATGCTTATGTCGCAACTTTGGCCGTTTGGAATGTGAAGCTGCACAACATTCATTGGAATGTGGAGGGACATCTCTTCAAGGGGATCCATGAATACACGGAATCACTTTATGACCGTGCCGCTGAACAGTATGACGAAACAGCAGAAATTCTGAAGATGCGCGGCGAAATGCCGGTTGCCACGGTCGCCGAATCGCTTCAAGCCTCCGTGATTGAAGAACTGCCCTCGCGAGTCTTCTCCTGCTGCGAAGCTGTCGCAGTCGTTCAGGCCGATATGGAAAAGGTCGCGAAGCTGGCCCGCGAAATTCGCGATGCAGCGGCTGAGGCGGATGATTTCCTGGTGCAGGGTACGTTTGAAGGCTATCTCGCCGGATTCGCCAAGGATCTGTGGTTCCTTCGCGCGATGCGCTCCGATGCACATGCAGGGGAGGCCTGTGATGCCAAGGCGGAAGAAAAGACGGCCGGCGCCAAGCGCTGCTGCCGCAAAAAGGCCTGATAAAGACGCTTAGCCTTGGGGCGGCGATTTGCATGCAGCAAGGCATCCGTCAATAACTAACGCCGACTCTTTACAAAAACGCGGTGTCTCTCATATTGAGAGGCACCGCGTTCGACTTCATAGGCGGCAGCAGTCTTCCGGAAGAAGACTGCTCACATTCGCATTAGAACGTGTGGGACAAACCGACGTAAGCCTGCACCAGCTTGGTGTCCTGGTCAGAGCCGTTTGCCGCAGCATTGTCAACAGAGGTCTGGCCATAGCCGGCACCGCCGTAAACGCTCGTACGCTTGCTGAGCGGGTAGACGTAGCGGGCGGAAACGCCGTAGTACTTGAAGTCCTGATCGGCATCCGCGGTCAAGTCTTCCTTGGCATCGACATAATAGAGGCCGGCCGTCAAAGTACCGGCCGCAATCGGAGCCTTCGCGCCGAGATGGAGGCCGTAGCCCTTCAAGCCGTCGAAACCAGCCTTACCCTGATTGACGAATTTGTAGGCATTCTTAATGCCAGACAAACCTTCAAAGTACTGGGCTTCGGCGTAGACGCGAACTACTTCAAAGTTGTAGTTGCCGCCGACGAAGACGAGCGAACCGTCCTTGTCAGCGACTTCGCGAATACCGGACGTATTAGCGCCGTACTTCGTGAGTTCGTAGCCGGCAGCGAACTGCGCAGCGCCGTAATCGCCGCTCACGCCGATTGAGGCGTAGCGCTTGGCGGCAGAAGTGCCTTCGTCGCCGCTGTAGGTAGCCGCGGTGGCCGAGCTGTCAGTCTTAAAGGAGTACTGGGCCGTCAGCTGCAGACCGGCAAAGCGCGGCGTCTGGTAGGCAACGACGTTGTCGTAGCGAGACGAAGCGGCGAAGCCCCAAACATTGTTGTCGCCGCCGTCGAAGGAGTCGACATAGCCGATGAGGTCATACGTGCCGGCCGCGGAGGCAATGCCGCCGAAGCGGCCGAAGCCCAAGGAGCCGAAAGGACCGTAGAGCGTCAGACCGGCTTCACGGCGGAAGAGGCGGTTTTCCTGAAGTGTGCCGGTGTCGGCGTTAAAGCCGCTTTCGAGCTTAAAGCCGACCTTATAGCCGTTGCCGAGGTCTTCCGTGCCCTTCAAGCCCCAGCGGGAGCCGAGGTTGAGGCCGGAGCCGAGCTGAAACTGATTGTCAGACTTTTCGTCAGTAACTTTGGTGTTGGTGTAGATGAAGCCTTCATCGACCACACCATAAAGCTGAACATCGGCAGCAGCAGCGCTGCCCGCAAAAGCGCCGAGAACGGCGAGCGCAGCGAGAGTCTTTTTCATGATTAAAACCTTCTAGAGCTAGTTGGTCCGTGTGCAGTCGAAAGTCTTGAAAGGGACTGGCCGCACGGATCAAAAAAAACAGCATTTTGTAAATGCCATTGTCAGCTCACCCTATACCTGCTCGGTATTGAATGCCGCCGAACAGCCTATAAATTAACTCAATAAAATTACAAAATTTGGTAATACCCTAGATTTTTGTCACCTTTTAAAGGAAAACAAGGAAAAAATAAGGTCAACTGTGCAATAAAACAACAAATAACCAATATATTGATATCTAACTAACTATTTTGTCCATTACGTTATCAACCGGGCATATGAAGATTCTTTGAAGAAAGTATTTGTTTTCAGTTAAAACGTTTTCGTTTACTTTTGTTTGTCATAAAACGGTTTTTTCTGCTGTCCATGAAAGCGGGTTGAAATTCGCTTCATTTCTTTTTGTGTTTTCAGTCGGATAATGTTTGAGCGCGAGGCAGCTGGTACGCCCGTATAATGCGGCTTTCTTTTCATTCATCATTGATCATCCATGACCGACAAAGCGCCGTCTCAGCTGTCCGAGCATCCCCAGTCCGAAGTTCACGCCAGTGCATTCAAACCTGCGGAGCATCCCGTTACGGCATTGGCGCTTTTGCGTGTGCCGGCATGGGAGCCGGAGCGTTTGGCGGCGCAGCTCGATCTGGACTGGAATATCAAAGCCGAGCCGGTCCCGACGGATTTCCGCGAACCGTGGCTCTTTCGCGTGAACGGTTCCCTCGTGGTGATTGGATTTGAGGGACACCCCGTTCCTGGAAATGCCGCAGACGAACAGGCTAAAAACTGTCCGGACTGGCCGGACGCGCAGGAAATGGCGTCAACGCATCTGGCGTACCTCGCCCTTGCTGTGGTCGCCGAAGAGGCGACGCTCGTTGAGAATGCTCGTACGGCCATGAAGATTTTGGGGTCGCTCACGCGTCAGCCCAATGTGAGCGCCATCAACTCGGCTGGCCGCCTCTTTGAGCCCGAGCGCTTCCGCAGCGATGTGCTCACGATGCAGCATTCTGAGACGGCTTTCCCGATCTTTAACATGGTCTTCTTTGGCCTTTGGCAGCGCGAAGAGGATGCGCCGTTAAGCGGTTATACGCTCGGACTTGACCGCTTTGCCTGTCCAGATCTTGAGATTCTTGAGAGTCCCGATGCGCCTGCCGTCATTCGCGCCCAGATGATTGCGGCTGCCATGGTTCAGATCACCCGCGGCGCTGCGCTTAAAGACGGGGAAGTGCTGACGCTTTCAGGGACGTTTTTCAAAGCCGAGCTCAAAGCTTCTTCGGCAGTGCCGGGCGCCGTCACCACGCACCTCACTGCGATTGAGAAAGCGCCCGAGAGCGAGGCGCCTAAAAAGAAGAAGCGCTTCTGATTCATTCCGGATGCCGCAGAAAGCCTGCTGCCGCACGCATGCTCGGCGGCAGGCCTTCTTTTGATACATCATTAAATTGTGCACGTGTACAATAGTGAATCATTAGGTTTTTCATCCGATTTGTTTGAGCTTTGAACCTTCGCCATGGCCACTGACTTTGTCCTCATGAATCGCCGCACTTTCGGCATCCGGACCGCCGCACTCTGCTTTGCCGCGGGCATGATGGTTTCGCCGTTTTCGTTAGCTGCAGAAGAACCGCTCTTGAAGATCGGCGTGCTGCCGGCGGCCGATTCCGTACTCCTCTACGCGGCCGAGTCAGAAGGGTTCTTCGAGTCCCGAGGACTCCGCATCCAGCTCCTGCCATTTAAATCGGCCATTGAAATCGGCGCAGCTATGCGGGCCGGAGAGCTCGCAGGGCATTACGGCGACCTCATCAACGTGTTCACGCAGAATGCTGCCGGTGCGCCGCAGGCTGTAGCGGCGACGGTGACGTATGCCAATCCGGCCGAGCGCAATTTTGCGCTGGTCACTCGTCCGGGTTCGAACCTGACATCACTTGAAGACATTAAGATGCATCCGGGTACGGATACGGCCATGAGTGCCTCGACCATCATCGACTACCTGCTTGACCGCATGGAAGCGACGACGGGACTGCCTCCGTCCGCCATGAAACGCGTAGAAGTTCGGCAGATTCCCATTCGTCTCCAACTGCTCCTTGCGGGCAAAATGGAAACGGCGCTGCTGCCCGAGCCCCTCTGCAGTCTGGTGGAATCGAAGGGCGGCAGGGCACTTTGGGATGACCGTACACTCGCTGAGCCGCTCGCGGTGGTTGCCTTCCGCAAGGCCGTCGTCTCGCCGCAAACGGCAGCCGCCTTCCGCGCGGCGCTCGCCGATGCGGCTAAGGCCATTGAAAGCGATCCGGAAAAGTTCCGTGCCTTGATGGTGAAAAAGAGCCTGCTGACGAAAGCGGCTGCTGCGGCCTATAAGATGCCGACTTATGCGCATTTCGGCACAGCGGACGGTCTGCCGCCGCTGCCGTCTGCTGCGGACGTCAAACGCACTGCCGACTGGATGATTGGAAAGGGCATGATCAAGGCGATTCCGAAGCTTGAAGAGGTCGTTTTCGTCCCCTAAAGCTTGGGCCGCCAGAGCGTTGAGTTTAATGCCGGCTGGCGGGAGGCCGCAATGTCGGTTTGGCGCGATGGGATGCGTCCTTTCGGACTCATTCGCGTGTGTCCCCGTATGTTTTTCAGCCGCAGAAAGTTAAGCCGCTTTGGCGAGCGCTGATTTGGTCACTTCACACCAGCCGACGGCGCCTGCGGCCCGATAAAGCTCTTCGGGCGTCAAACGCACGCCTGAAGCGTCATCGCCGCAGGCCGGCCATACTTCGGCGTGACTGAGGAGCGACCGATCAAGCCACACCGGGATGCCGTCATGCCTGCCAAACGGACAGACGCCGCCGGGTGTGTGTCCGACGAGCGCTTCGACATCGGTTCCCGGCACAAACTTGGGCTTAAAGTGAAAAGTGCGTTTGAAAGATCCGCCGTCGATCTTTCGGTCGCCGGCAGCAAGCACCAGAATAGGGCCGTCTGGTCCCAGGAGCGCCATGGTTTTGGCAATTGCGCCTTCAGCGGTTCCCAGCTCCTGAGCAGCCAAGGCAACGGTTGCACTCGATCCGGAGAATCGGCGGACACGACCTTCCAAATGCTGAGCTTTCAAAGCGGCATAGGCGGCATCAAATGACATGGTGTGGTTTTACCTTTGAATGAAAAAATGAGTCAAATCTCTTGCTGGACATCGGATTTGGCGGTGCGCTAGAGCGGAGGTCTGCCGGCGCAGCGCATCACCCGAACGAAAATTCGCCGATGTAGGAAGCCCAGAGCACTGTGAGCCCTTCAACATGCTGCCCGTCCAGATTCGGAAACGCTTGACTGAGTACG
>OCPX01000389.1_pt1 | contig 45511 bp, 81 predicted proteins | sample 1538771 | NCBI WGS metagenome assembly OCPX01 (sample SAMN04571725, study PRJEB22368) | human gut metagenome | biome: human gut; material: stool | host: Homo sapiens | place: Luxembourg | collected 2012-11-01 | reverse complement strand
GACGCCTTGGTCTACGGAGACGCCCGGGTCTGCGGAGACGCCCGGGTCTACGGAAACGCCTGGGTCTACGGAGACGCCTGGGTCTACGGAAACGCCCGGGTCTACGGAGACGCCCGGGTCTGCGGAGACGCCATAGTATTTAAAACATCTCACTATTTAGTGATCGGCCCTATGGGCAGTAGAAATGGATTTACTACATTCTTCCGAACAAAAAATCTTTTTATCGGTGTTTCCTGCGGATGTTTTAGAGGAAATGTGGATGAATTCATAAAGAAAGTCAAGGAAACTCATGGGGACAATAAGTACGCTAAAACGTATTTAGCAGCGGCTGAACTGGCGAAGATGCAGATAGACCTCACTCCAGAAGAAAATGAGCCAGAGGAGTAACGTCACCAACCAAAAAAAGACCGTCAGTTTGGCAGAACTGGACGGTCAATTAAGAAAAAACATACATGAGTATGATAACAGATTTAGAGGAGAAAAGCAATGGGAAAGAAGAGAGTCGAAAAGAAAGCCGAGAAGATGCGCAGAAAAAAGATTCATGATGTCCTGGACATAGTTTTGGAAATCAATACCACATATCCAAGACAAAGGAAATACACTGGAACAATGCCCACAGCGTTTTTTGACTTTTCTGGGCATGTATCAAAGGTTTATGTCCATATAGACAAAGACGGGTGGAATAAAAACGGTAATCTGTATGACCAAGACAGGGTTTCGATGGATGCCCGCACAGAATTTGACGAAATGGAAGATCTGATAAGAACGCTTAAGGATATCACGGAGGAATTAAGACGTGCCGGAAAAATGTGACTGCTGCGGCGTATATCTGGAGGACGACGGTATCATCTGTGAGAGGTGCCGGAAGGATATGAAACACTGGATAAACCATAGAAAGCGAATGAATGAAAATAGAATGCAAGAAGCGGAGGCAAATTATGAAACTGTACGAAATTGACAAAATGATCATGCAGGCTTTTGAGCAAGCAGTAGATCCAGAGACAGGTGAAATTGTAAATGAAGCCGCATATGAGGCGCTGGACAGTCTCCAGGAAGCCAGAGACCAGAAGATTGAGGGTGTGTTACTCTGGATCAAGAATCTGGTCAGCGATGCCGAGGAACTCAAGAAAGAAAAGATGGCTTTTGCGGAGCGCCAGCAGCAGGCAGAGAAAAGAGCGGAGAGTTTAAAAAGATGGGTTGCAATGGCGTTAAACGGAGAAAAATTCTCCACACCTAGGGTATCTGTGTCTTGGAGATCATCAGAGGCGGTTGAGTATGTGGGAGATGTCACAGATCTTCCGACGGAATACATAAAGGTTAAAGATCGAGAAGTGGACAAGATGGCGTTGAAAAAGGCATTAAAGGCCGGAGAGGTTATTGAGGGTGCGTCTCTTGTAAAGAGACAGAATATGCAGATTAAGTAGGTGACGCTATGGCTGAAAAAAAGAATGTTTACGAGACCATATCGGCGGTCATGGCAGAGATCGGATCCATTGGAAAGAATAGTGAAAATCAGCAGCAGAATTTCATGTACCGTGGTGTAGATGCAGTGATGAACGCTATCAACCCAGCACTCATTAAACATAAAATGTTCATTGTTCCAGAAGTATTAGAACAGAAGAGGGAAGAGCGGCATACTGCGAAAGGTACTAATCTTATTTATTCTGTGTGTACCATCAAATACACCTTTTATGCAGAGGACGGGTCTAGCATATCTGCAACCGTAATTGGCGAGGGCATGGACAGTGGCGATAAGGCTACAAATAAGGCTATGAGCGTGGCGTTTAAATATGTATGCTTCCAGGTGTTCTGCATTCCGACCGAAGAAATGAAGGATCCAGATGCAGAGACACCGCCACCATCAACAAAGGCTCCAGAGTACGCAACGGAAGAAATGCGGCAGACATTTTTAAGCGAATGCAATCGCATTGGAAAACCAAAGTCAGCGATTTTAAAGGCGATTGGAGGAACAACGCTGGCTGAATTGACGATTGACCAGTTTAAAAGAGCAATGGCAGCGTTTGAGAAAACACCGTCAAAATCAACAGGTGGCGTTGATCCAAGCACTGTACCGCCAGAGAATGAGGAGGGAGTCCCGTTTAAATAATGGAATGCAAAGGGAGGCTGATCACCGTACAAAAGGATTGGAAAACCGGGAAATTCCAGGTAGCGTTTGAGATTGACGATGATGTGAGCGGCCAGGTTGATAATATCAATGAAAAAGAATTGAAGATCACAGCCAAAATCTGGAGGGAAAAGCGGAGCCTTGACAGTAACGCTTATTACTGGGTTCTGCTTTCCAGACTGGCGGAGTACATGAAGATCTCAAAACCGTGTGCTCATAACATGATGTTACGCCGATACGGTCAAAATTTACTGATTGACGGGATTAAGGCATATATCCGTATACCAGACACAGAAAAAGCCGAGAAAATGGCTCTGGAAGCGTCAACATATCACATCAGACCAACCTCACAAACCGTATCTGGGAGTGACGGGGTGACGTATCGTACATATGTGATGCTAAAAGGCTCTAGTGACTATGATACGCGGGAAATGTCGGAATTAATAGATGGCCTGGTGTCAGAATGCAAGGAATGTGGCATTGAGACGGCAACGCCGGAAGAATTACAAAGAATGCTTGATCTGTATGATCAGAACAGGAGAAAAGATGGCTAAAAAGCTATGGAGCGTATTTACAGATGATATGGATCATTGCTATTTTACCGGGTCACCGAATGTAGAACGCCACCACATTTTTGAGGGGCAGCAGGGCTATAAAGTGAAATCCGAAAAAAGAGGTTTTGTGATTCCATTAAGACCAGACTTACACCCAAACGGCGCTAACTTTGTAAGATCAAAAGAAAATTTGGAGATCGACAGGAAGTTAAAGGAAATGGCACAGGAGTACTACGAGAGTCATTACGGGAGCCGGGAAGAGTTTATGGGAGAATTTGGCAAGAACTACTTATGACCTCCGGGGCCTAAGACCCAAGAGATAGATATGTCACGAAAATCCATTCCCGTCCGGTTGAACTTTCAGCAGCCGAGGCGGGAGAAAGGAGGATATATTGGACTACAGAATTTCAGATGCCGCAATGGCGGTTGTATATAACTCTATCGGTGTAGGACGTGAAAACGCCACATCAAGACAGGAACTGGCAAAGAAAACAGGAATGCCAGACCGTGCAGTCAGAAAAGCGATTGAGATGCTTCGGTATGAAAGACCAATCTTAAGCGTAGAGGGTGGAAAAGGTTATTATATCCCACGCACAAACGCACAGGGACGGTCTGAGACGGCCAGATGGATTGAAAGACAGAACCGCCGCATAGCCAGTATCAGAAAGGCACAGAACGGCGCTAGACGGTTTACACAGACAGAAAAGAAAGAAAAGCAGTGCCGCGGTCAAATCTCATTTTTTGGAGGTGGTTACAGTGGTTAACTCCAAAAAGAAGGGAGCAAGGGGAGAACGAGAACTCTCGAAGGTACTTAGAGCCTACGGATACAACACCAGAAGAGGGCAACAGTATTGCGGAGCCAACGGAGACGCTGATGTTGTAGGTTTGCCAGGAATCCACATTGAGTGCAAGCGGGTTGAAAAACTGAATCTGTTGGACGCAATGGGACAGGCCGTTCATGATGCTGCCACCGGGCTTCTACCGACAGTATTCCACCGCCGTGATCGGTGCGAGTGGCTTGTGACTATGCGATTGGATGACTGGATGCAGATATACAGAGACTGGGAGGCGGGCAGAGATGAGAGATAGCCTTGTATTTTACAAATCATTCCAGACTGCCATCAAACGTCTGCCGGAAGATCAGCAGTTAAAGGCATTGTGGGCGATCATAGACTATGGGTTAGATGGAGTCGAGCCGGAAGAGGATGGCCTTTACCTGGTGGCGTATGATATGGCAAAGCCACAAGTTGACGCAAACATTGAACGAAAATCCAATGGATACAAAGGTGGGAGACCTATTAAATATGCAAACGTAGAAACGAATGATAACTATGTGGAAGAAAAAACAGTAGAGAACAGTAAGAAAAAGGTGCCGCATGAAGATACAAGCCAGGTAGTTGGTTACATACCATTGATTGATGGAACAGACTACGCCGTCACGGAACTGGCGCTTGCTGAATTGCAAAGTCTATACCCGGCAGTGGATGCAGAACAGGAGTTAAGAAATATTATCGGGTGGAACAAATCTAATCCGAAGAACAAGAAGACACGAAGTGGTGTTACCAGACATATAAATAGCTGGTTTGCGAGAGCACAGAATGACGCAACGAGAAAATCACAGGGAAAGCCAGAAGCAAAAAAGAACGGTTTTCACAATTTCGAACAGAGAGACACCGACTACGATGCTCTGGCAACGCAGCGGATCAGAGAGAGGTTGGGCAATGGCTAGATTAAAGCTATACAGATGCGAGGATTTAAAGACCGGGAAAGTCTGTGAGGGTAACGCTAAACAGATGGGCGATTTTCTGGGGTGTCCCGGACAAATGGTATATTCATTGACCACAAGAGAAATGGCTTATAAAGATCGATACAAAATCGAGCTTGTTGGTGAGACCGGAGAATATGTTGAATATTTTTCTGAGCAGTGGAAGCACGTTACAAAAAAATTGAAAGAAAGCGGATATGATCTTGCAAGGATCTATCTGGTAGAGGAACACACAAATGACGATGTATGAAAGATTATATATACCGATCACAGGCGAGGTGATTCGGGAGTTGCAGAAAAGAATACGTGTAGGTAGCCACATTACGGTCCGAACCTATAAGGGTTCAAATCTTGGAAACTTTGATGATCCTGGAACGGCCTGCAAACAGGAAGTAGAAAGAAGAGCAATTGTAACTGGTTGTTATCCGTTTGGAGTAACTGCCAGAATTGAAAGAAGCGGCTTAATTGATAGCATGACATGGGCAGAGTTGGAAATGAGAAGGAGACAGTATGGACGGATTGGCTTGTAAAGAAATGACTGCCGCCGAATACCTTTCTAATCTTGCGATGCCACGCAATTATCACGCGGAGGTGACGAGGGTGAAAACCAGAAACATGAGTTATGAAGACCACGGTGTTTTCCCTGGCGATGAAAAAGAGCTGCTGATCCGGTGCAGAAAGGCAGACAGAGAAGAACGTCATAACCTCTTACACGCCTGTATAGATGCGGCACCGGAAGGTCTGGAATTCTTTGTATATCAAAGCCTGGCTAGTGGGAAAAGCTATGACAACATCTCAAGAACCGATTATATACCAGCAAAGAAGGATGATTTTTACGCATACCGCCGGAAAGCAATGGGCACATTTTACAACTTACTGAGAATGGAGGGAAAATGGAATCAGGGGGAAAAATGAAGTTAACATTATTTACGGTTGGGGTTGAACCAAGCGAAGAAAAAAAAGAAATCCATCAATTTCCTGTTATGTTATGGTTTCATGAACCAATTTCAGAAGAAAATGCTAGGAAATGGCTGCAGGAGGCACTAGTGAAAATTGCAGAAGGAGAAACCATAGATGTATGACTGGGATGATATTTGCTATGAATGCACAGGATACGGAGATGATTACGAATTGGACGAAGAGGGTGAGTTGATTTTCCGTTGCAGTACGTGTCCGTTTAATACAGACAGGGAGTGGGAGAAAGAATGGGAAATTTGATAATTGACTGTTTCGCTGGTGGCGGTGGAGCATCTGTTGGAATTGAAATGGCGCTTGGCAGGCCAGTAGATATTGCCATTAATCACGATCCAGAAGCTATCCGAATGCATACCATAAACCACCCAGACACACTACATCTCACAGAAGATATTTTTAAGGTGGATTTACAAAGGTATGTAGGGAACAGGCACGTAGATCTCATGTGGGCTTCTCCAGATTGCACCAGCCACTCTAAAGCAAAGGGCGGTCAGCCGAGAAAACATGGACTTCGGATACTTCCGTGGGCAGTTTATAAACATGCAAAGAAGATTCTTCCGGATGTGATTATCATGGAGAATGTGGAAGAAATCCAACAGTGGGGGCCGTTAGACAATGATGGACACCCAATAAAAGAACTGGTCGGTGAGGATTACAAAAAATTCATATCAGCGATGAAACAAATTGGTTATGCATTTGATAGCCAGGAACTGGTAGCAGCTGACTATGGAGCACCAACCACTAGGAAAAGGTGGTATGCCATTTTCCGAAGAGATGGAAAAGAGATACAGTGGCCGAAACCTACACACGGACGGTTAGGCACTGGCTTGGAGCCATACAGACAGTGTGGAGATTATATTGATTGGTCAGATTTAGGGAGATCTATTTTTGACCGCAAAAAGCCACTGGCAGAAGCCACGCAAAAACGGATCGCTAACGGAATCCGAAAATATATTGATGAAAATCCAGATCCATATATTGTGAAAGACAAAAATGCACTTGCTTTTATCATCCAGTACCACGGGGAGACCAGAGAGGGAGATTCAAGGGGGCAACTGCTTACTGATCCAATAAAGACGATTGATACATCAAATCGGTATGGTCTTGTCACTGCCTTTATCACAAAATTTTATAAAACTGGAATTGGCCAAGGGTGCGAAGAACCTTTACACACTATCACAACATCACCAGGGCATTTTGGAGTGGTATCCGCTTTCTTGGTTAAATACTACGGAACCGGATGTGGGCAGGAATTAAATAAGCCGTTAGGGACGATCACCACAAAAGACAGGTTCGGTCTGGTAAATGTATTAGTTAACATCAATGGCGAACAATATGCAATTTCAGATATTTTCTTGAGGATGTTGAAACCGGAAGAATTGAAGCTGATGCAGGGATTTCCACCGGATTACATCATTGACCATGATATCAACGGAAAGCCGTATCCAATCAAAGAACAGGTTGCAAGAATTGGAAACAGTGTAGTTCCGATCATGGCAGAACAGATCGTAAAAGCAAACTGTCCATATCTAAAGATTGGTGAGAGGGTTCCGAACCTTGTGATTGATGATAGTGATGCACAGCTTAAATTTGCATAGTTTTATTGAATGCTAAATCATGGAGGACTGCACCATAGCGTGTCAGTTGCTTACATGGGGAAAGTGAGGACGGGAAATGAAATTTAAAAGTAACGCCAAGTATGACGAAGATCCTAAAACTGGAAGTATTTTCGCCTTGAAATACAATTCTTTAGGAATCGTTATCCACAAATACGCTGGTTGCGGAGATGCACTGTTTCTCAACTGTAGTGCATTGGATATTTTCAACTACAATCTCGGAACAGAGGATTTTAACGAAGCTGTCAGCAAATCGAAAGAAATTATCATGTGTAAAAATAAGAAAATCAAAGAGGATTCATACAGATTCTATTCAGACAGTAACATTGAATTTGATAGATATTAGGAGGACGTAAAATGAGCTACTGTGACGGAGCCTGTAAGTATCTGAATGCAAGAAAGCACAAATGCGAATTGACTGGAGAAAAATTGATTTATATGAAATGGAAAAATGGAATTGAATTTATTACTCATGAACATTTGGGATTCTGCAAAGAAGATATAAAGCAGGTAGGAAGTATGAGTGATGCGGAGGAGTGCGAAGATTATGAGACTGATTGATGATGATAAATTGATTCACGCATTGTGTAGAGATTATACAACAGGTAAGAAGACATTAGGACAGGTTATTGATGAACAGCCGACAGCTTTTGATGTGGACAAGGTTGTGGAGCAGTTAGATACATACATAACAAAGCTGGTCGGAAGAAATTCCGCATTATATCAGACAGTTATGCAGATCGTGAAAGGCGGCGGAACTGAATGAGAGAAATTCTTTTCAAGGCAAAGCGGATTGATAATGGAGAATGGGCTGAGGGATATTATACGGAATGCAATGGCAAGACATTCATTGGCATTGATATATCCATTTACGGTGATATATTTGAGGTTTTTTGTACTCCTGTAATTAGGTGGTTTGAAGTTGATCCAAAAACCCTCTGCCAGTTCACCGGACTTTGCGACAAGAACGGGGAAAAAATTTGGGAGAATGATATTTTGATGGCACACTTGGACGAATCTTACCCGGAAAATGTGACATATGAAACTGTTGAATGGAATGTTGCCGGATGGGTAGGGCGCGAAACTGATAGTATAGGCAGACAATATCTTGATAAATTCGATCTGGAACATTATGAAGTAGTTGGAAACATTTTCGACAATCCAGAGTTGTTACAGGAGGAACACAAATGAGTAAATCAGTATTAGTGATAGACACACCAACAAATTGTTATGATTGTCCATTTGGAACTGGATACTGTAGTGATCTTGAATATGAGGGTTTGTGTGAATTAGCTGACTGTTTAGATTATGATGTAATTCTGATGACAGAAGAACATTATGATTGTGAAAGCAAATCAAGACCTGATTGGTGTCCATTGAAGCCATTGCCGGAGAAAATGATAATCCCAAGAGGGGCGAGAAATACAGACGGCTTAGAGTATGCATGTGGTTATAACACTTGTATCAATGAGATTATAGGAAAGGTGAAGTAGATGGAGAGATTAACAAAAAGATATGGTATTGCACCGGACGGAGAATCAGATGTCTGGGTTAAACAGCACGATTATATTTCGGCAGCACGAAAACTCTGCGATTACGAAGACTTAGAAGAACGTCTACATAAAATATTTGGAGAAGAATCTACATTTTCTCTTGCTGATGTAATTGATGCTCTGGAAATGAAGCTTTCTGAACCGGATAAGAAACATCCCGTAAACGCAAGAATTTTGACTTACGAAGAAGCAAATAAATGGCAAGAATATAAAGACTTAGAAGAACAGGGTTTGCTTGTGAGACTGCCGTGTAAGGTCGGAGATATGGTTTGGGATATTGATGCGGGTTGCCCGGAACCTTACAAAATCACGGCATTTTCGTATGGTTGCCACTATCTTGTAGAGTTTGGCTGTGATGACGAAATCACGTTTTACTATACAAGTTGCCGTGGACAAACGGTAGGAGCATTTTTGTTAAGTGAACTCGGCAAAACAGTATTCGTCACTAAGGCAGAAGCTGAGAAGAAGTTGGAGGAAATGAAAAAGAATGGCTGAATATGTCAAAAAATCAGATGTAATAAAAATCATGGAGGATAATTCTTACATCATAGAAGTGTTTGGCGTTAAAAAGAAAATGATTGATGGGTTTGCGATGTGTTGTGATTTTGCAGACTTAAAAATTGTTGAGATTGATGATGAAGAGGTAGATTAATATGAAACCAGAAGAAGTATTAAAAGAAGTTCGAGAGTCTGAAAACGATAATATCTTTTATCAGATCAGAAAAAAGCTAAATGAAGATAAAATTCCAGAAAATATGGAACCGTTTATAAAAGAACAACATTACAGATCGACAGAAAATGAAACAGTGCTGGAAGTTAAGATTGGATGGAGGGAACGATGAAAAACGGAATCATATGCAAAGAAGATGGCGATGCACTGCTTGAAATCTATCGGGCAATCAATGTTTGGGATGGGTCGCTGAACCGGAATCTAACGATGGATGAAATGGTTTTTATATTTGCGCTTGGACAAGTAATAAAAGAGAATTTTCGTAAAAAAAGGAGGGAAAAATATATGGATTATATAGGAGAAAACAGAGATGATTTAACGAAAGCAGTTTACGGATTGGGTGTTTTTACTAAAAATTGGTGCATGAATTGTAAAAAAACGAAGAAACAAGATGATTTGGTTTTTCGATGTGGGGAATGCAAATTTTCCACAGAAAAAGGACATTGTCTTATAAAAGAGTTTGCTTATGAACACCAAAAAAAACATAAATACCCATTGGGCAGTTTTGGATGTATGAGTAGATGATGGGGAAGGGGAAAAATGAAAAAATATAGCACGGATATCCCAGACACAAAGTATTTACATAAAGTCAAAATATACTATAGCGATGGGGATTATAGATACGCGCCTATGATAAGAACTGGACACTTGAAAGCATGGATTAAAATCGGTACAATTCTGGGATATCGAAAAATGAATTTTATTGAGCAGTTTATTTTTAGAAAGTGCTTATAGAGAAGGGGAGAAAAGAAAATGACAATTAAACCTATTTTATTCAATACCGATATGGTGAGAGCAATCCTGGACGGAAGAAAGACTTGCGCACGGCGAGCGGTAAAACAACAGTGGGAAGAATGCCCACATTGCAAGTATGTGCATAATGAGTACATCTATGATAAATTGGCGAAAAATGTGTATTGCGCAAGATGTGGTTATCCGTTGGAGCCGGAAAGAAAATCTCCGTATCAAATAGGTGATATTCTGTATGTCCGGGTAACATTTATTCAAGCAGCAGCTCACACTTTTTGGTATAAGGCAGATGATAATTCATGGATGCCAGAAGGTTTACATTGGAAGCCATCAATTCATATGCCAAAAGAAGCGGCGAGAATCTGGCTGAAGGTTACGGATGTGAGGGTAGAGCGTCTGCAGGATATCACTGAGAATGGTATCAAAGATGAGGGAATTAGACTCAAGCAAAAAGATTGCGTTAGTAAATTTGATTATATATCGGAGTTGTATTTCCTTTTTAGCAGGCTATGGAATTCGACCATCAAGAAATCTGATCTTGACCGCTACGGATGGGATGCGAATCCGTGGGTGTATGCGATAGACTTCACGCGATGTGAGAAACCGGAGGTGGTATAAATGGCACTAGTAAAGAAATGTGACAGGTGTGGGAAATTGTATGAGGTTTATGGAGACCAATCAAAATCTAATGCAATACTTCCAGTATATATAGACAAAACTGGTATTATTGAGAATAAATTTTGTGCATGGGATCTTTGTACAAAATGCAAAGAAGAGCTTGAAGCATGGTTGAATGGAGGACACTAAATGGAGCGATTAACTTACGTTACCGAGAATGGCGAGATACTATTCCACCCGGAAGATTTGCCAGAGGACGAGGGAATGACGATCCGGCAGCTGGCAGAGGATGAAAGATGGAAAGCGCTGAACCAGATTGCTGAGAAATTGACTAACATGGAGCAGATGGAGGAACAGGGGATGCTGGTGAGACTTCCGCGCAAAGTCGGAGGTACAGTTTACACGTTAAGTTATAGGTATGACTGCAAGAATAATTATGATTGCAAAGCTTTCCAAAAGTGGAAATGTGAAGAAAATATTCCATGTGAATATGAAAAGAAAGAATATTTTGTGAAAAAATCTCAGTTTTGCTTAACCATGTTAAATTCTCTTGGAAAAACCGTATTTCTCACTCGTGAGGAAGCGGAGAAGGCATTGGAGGAGATGGGAAAATGAATGAAATAATGTAAAGAACGTTAAGGTGGGGACAACTAGAAATGCTCTGTATGGTAACATGGGAATAGAGAATCCATGACCATATGGGGCATTTTTTAGTTGGAGGTGAGTACGTGGGGAAGGCACCAAAATACACAAGTGTCAAAGAAGTAGAGGATAAAATAGCACAGTATTTTGAAAAGTGCAAGGGTTATCCATTGACCGATGACGAAGGGAAACAAGTCTATAACAAATTCGGTCAGCCTATTTTTGTGGACGTTCATCCGCCAACGGTGACAGGACTAGCATTAGCACTAGGATTCACCAGTAGACAAGCACTTCTAAATTATCAAGCAAAACCACAGTTCGTTGACACGATTACGCGCGCGAAAGCCAGAGTAGAGCAGTATGCAGAAGAAAGACTGTTTGATCGTGATGGTTCCAATGGCGCACAATTTAGCTTGAGAAACAACTTTAAAGGCTGGGACGTTGATAAGAAAAATGATGATTCTGGAGAAGGAAAGATTACGATTGTAAACAATATTCCAAGACCGGAGAAACAGGATGGAAAGTAATGCTGTCAAGCTAAACGAAATCATAGCCCCGGCTTTTTATAATGTGTTCTGGGATGTATTAGACGGAAAGCACACATATTATGATTTGTACGGCGGGCGAGGTTCTACGAAATCTTCTTTTGTTGGAACCATGATTCCATTCCAGATGATGCAGGATGCAGAAAATGGGGATTTTACGAATGCAGTGATATTCCGAAAGGTTGGAACCACACTCCGGGAATCGGTATACGAACAGATAGCGTGGGGAATTGATGCACTGGGAGCAAACGATTTGTGGGACAGTAGCCTAAGCCCTATGCAGTACACTTATAAGCCTACTGGACAGAAGATCATATTCAGAGGACTGGATAAGGCAAAGAAGACCAAGTCCATTAAAATAAAACGTGGATATTTCAAATATCTTTGGTTTGAGGAACTTGATGAATTCGCCGGTGTCGAGGAAATCCGTACAGTACAACAATCAGTTCTCCGAGGTGGCAGCAAGTTTGTGGTATTTAAAACATTCAACCCACCGATCAGCCGGAGCAACTGGGCAAACGTATATGTGTCTGAACCACGAGCGGACAGCTATAGACATAAGAGCGATTACAGAACCGTCCCTGCTGAATGGCTGGGGCAACAGTTTTTTGATGATGCGGAACATCTAAAAAAGACAAATCCGAGAGCATACGATCATGAATATCTTGGCTTACCTGTTGGACTTGGAACAAATATCTTTGACTTGTTGGAGATCCGGACGATTACAGACGAAGAAATTCAGAAGTATCAAAGCATATACCAAGGACAGGACTGGGGGTGGTATCCAGATCCAAAGGCGTTTATACGTGCTGCTTATGTGGCTAATCAAGAAAAGGTTGTTCTGTTAGATGAAATGGGCGGGTGCAAGATCCGTAACACGGTTATGGCTGATCAGATCAAAGAAAAACAGTATGATGATTACACCATCTATTGTGGAGTCGATGAAGAAGAAAGTATTATTGACTTCCGAGATGCTGGAATTCCGGCACGTGGGGCTTTGGTAACACCAGGAAGCCGTAAATATACGTTTGAGTGGTTGCAATGCCGGACTATCGTTATAGATCCAGCAAGAACCCCGCGAGCATATAAAGAGATCATCGAGTACGAACATGAAGTGGATAGCAACGGAAATGTGATTGCAGATTATCCAGACGGTAACGATCACTGGATAGATGCGTTAAGATATAGCATCTCCCCGATGGCAATGAGACGAGGTCATAGCGCATAATGGGACTTATTACAACGATTAAAAGGTGGATAGAAATGATATTTAAAAGCCAGGCAGAAAAGGATTTTAAAATTGACGTGATTGAGTCCCCAGTGATGGAAGCAATCACGCAGAAGTGCGCCAACATCTACCGAGGTACACCGCCGTGGGTAGATACAAAAGATGGCATTAAGACTATCAATTTTTCTAAGTCTGTATGTTCGGAGACTGCCAGGCTGGCAACGCTGGCTATTGGTATCCAGGTGGACGGATCAGCGAGGGCGGAATGGCTCCAGAAAAAGATTGATACCATGTATTCACAGATCCGCACATGGGTAGAGTATGGATGCGCCTACGGTACTGTGTTTATTAAACCAAACGGGACAGGCTTTGATCACTTCACTCCGCTGGATGTGCTGCTGGTGGATTGCGATAACCAGGAGATCCGGGGGATCATTTTTAAAGACCAGTATACACAAGGTGATAAAACTTACACAAGACTTGAATATCATAGGTTTGTTGATAGCGTTGTGGATGGCGTGGAGGTCTCACCATACTACATCAGCAACCGGGCGTATGTATCCGACTCAGCGGATAGCATTGGCAAGCCTATTCCTATGAGTAAAACAAAGTGGGCCGATCTGATGGAAGAAACACCGCCTATCATGAAAGCTAATGGTGAAAGCCTGGACGGTCCGATGTTTGGCGTATTTCGGACACCACAGGCAAACAATATAGACCAAAATACGATTCTTGGCTTACCAATCTACGCAGAAGCGATTGAGGAGCTGAAAGACCTTGATATTGCGTATAGCCGGAATGCTGGGGAAATTAAAGACTCACAGAAGATTATATTGGCAGATGATCGGCTGCTGATGCCGGACGGTACTCCTATCCACGCACAGACGTCAGAGGGACTTGCTAGACGGCGTGATGATATGCATTTACCGCATTACGTGAAAAACGTCTATGGCAATGACCAGGAAGAGTTTTATCATGAAATCAACCCACAGCTGAACACAGATGCACGGTTAACAGGAATCAATGCATTACTGTCACAGCTTGGCTATAAATGTGGATTTAGTAATGGCTATTTTGTGTTTAACGAGAAAACCGGAATGGTGACGGCTACACAGGTGGAAGCTGATGACCGAAGAACAATCCAGTTGATTAAGGATGTCCGTGACAAGCTGCAAACTTGTATGGACGGAGCTATCTATGCCCTTAGTGTATATGCTGATTTGTATGGGCTGGCTCCGGTTGGCACTTACAAAGTAACCTATGACTTTGGCGATATCACGTACAACTACCAGGAGGACAAAGCCACATGGTGGAATTATGTGGTGCAGAGAAAAGTTCCGGCTTGGAAGTACTTTGTGAAGTTTGAGGGAATGACTGAGTCCGAAGCAAAAGCAATGGTGAAAGAAGCGGAGCCGGACGAAAAGACAGGACTATTCGAGGAGGAATAACATGATTAGTAATTGTGGACATGATGAAAGAGGAAAATACACAGGCGGACAGGCTGGAGACCAGACAGGCCAGGAGTGGGCGGTGATCCCGTGGTACAATCGCCCCTGGAATGTGGTATTGAGACACAATGACTGGGAAGTAAGAGAAAAAATTGCCGAACTTGCGAAGAAAGCAGCAGAAAATAACCATATCGGCTATGACCAGGGAGACCGGTATACTTTCTGGGAGAATCTGAAAAAAGTCAATTATGACCCGGCTAAGATCACTAAAAACTGCGAAGCAGATTGCAGCGCAGGAGTGGCAGCTATCGTTAAGGCAGTTGGTTATCTCCTTAATGTTGAGAGTTTAAAAAAAGTAAGTATCTACTGCTATACCGGGAATCTTAAATCAGCACTTAAAAAAGCTGGTTTTGAAGTTTTGAACGACCAGAAATATCTCACCAGTGATAAGTATTTGCTTCCAGGGGATGTCTTGCTATATGAGGGGCATCATACGGCGATCAACCTGGATATCGGAAAAGAAATTATATATTTGTCAGATCACTGGGAAAAGACAGAAAATGGCTATACATACATCACTGCCACAGGAACGGTAAAAAATAAGTGGGCGTTGATTAATCATCATTTGTATCTCTTCGACAGAAACGGATACATGGTGACTGACTGGCACAGATGGGACGGCAAGAACACAGACCCAGAAGATGGAACTGGAGACTGGTATTTTCTGGATAACACCAAAGACGGACCGTTAGAGGGTGCCTGCTGGCATAGCCGAGATAATGGATCACAGGAAATTTGGTATGTAGAGTAGGTGCTTATGCTATCACCGGATTATCTTAAAAGAGTATCGGAGGGAAGTGAAGAGATCGCTTCCCTCTTGCACAATTACATCATAAAAAAGATCATAGGCCGCATGATGGCACGATTAGGACGTGGTGACGAATACCTTTTTACCTCATCGGATAAATGGCAGATACAAATCTTGCAGGACTCTGGGGCGTTGCTGGAAGAGATCACCGCAGAGTTGGCAAAGTATACCAAGATGCAGAAAAAAGAGATCAAAGCAGCGATGGAAGAAGCCGGGATAAAAGCCATAGAAAAAGACGATGAGATCTATACCGCCGCCGGACTATCACCGAAGCCACTAGAACAGTCTCCACTACTGATCCGAATTCTGGAGCGTGATATGATCGCCACAATGAGTGAGTGGAACAATTACACCAGAACAACCATAGAAGCCGCACAGACTGTTTTTATCAATGAATGTGACATGGCATATAGAAAGGTCATCACAGGGGCTACAACGTACACACAGGCCGTCAGAGAAGCTGTGGAAGAGGTGGCGAAGAATGGCGTGATTGTGCAGTATCCGTCTGGTCATAAAGACACTATTGAGACGGCAACGGCAAGAGCCGTAAGGACAGGAGTATCACAGGCGGCGTGTGCGATTGCCTTGAAACGTATGGAAGAAATGGACTGGGATACAATCCTTGTATCCGCTCATATTGGAGCCAGAACGGGAGACGGCGGGGAGAACCCTGGAAATCATCTGTGGTGGCAGGGCCAGTTTTACAGTCGCACAGGGAAAGACAAGAGATTCCCACCGTTTTCCAATACTGGCTATGGAACAGGCGAAGGGCTTGGCGGTTGGAATTGCCGCCATAGCTTCGGATCTGGCGATGGCGTAAACAATCCTTACAAAGATATACAGACCGCTGATAATGTCAAAATGGAGAAGCTGGAGCAACGCCAAAGGGCATTGGAGCGGAGAATTCGCAAGACAAAGCGAGAAGTCATGGCAATGCAGGAAGCGGTTGACCAGTGTACAGATAACGAAGCAAAGTTTGAATTGCAGCAGATCCTTGACCGTAAGTCGTACACGTTGCAACGCCAGAATAAAGCGTACAACGAGTTTTGCAAAGAAAACGATCTTAGACCATTGAGAGATAGACTGCGGATAGCGCACTGGAGCAGTGACCAGGCGGCAAAGGCCAGAGGAACAGCGAGACGGTACGAGAAAGGCAAGCTATGAGTAAATTATTTGAGCCGGAGGACATGGCATGACAGGAATAGAATTTTTAAATGAGTGTATTGTGATTTGCAAAAATGTGTCGGTGATCGGCGCGGCGGCTGGTGTCCTCTACTCACTTTATGCCAGAGCAAAGAAACCGCAAGAGGATATGGAAAAGCGAATCGAAGCCATAGAATCGGACATCAAGGATATTAAGACAAAGTTGGATAACGATTATTCCAAGATTAACCAGAATCGGGACGATACCCAGCTTTTAATGAGGAGCATGTTTAACCTTATCGAAAATAAAATCACTGGAAATAACGTTGAGGGTTTAAAAAAAACACGGGACGAACTAATTCAAGCATTGACGGAAAAATAAGGAGAATTTTCTTGAAAGTCTATGAATTCACTGTGCCGGAACTGAACCGTTTTCGGCAGCTTGCCAACTTTACACCAGATGAGAGGGTACTTTTTGAGTATCGGAGCCAGGGAGTACCGTTGGAGGAGTGCGCCGAAAGAATGAATATCAGTGTGTCAACGGTGAAACGGATTAGCATTAGAGTGAATAGAAAAATTATTCGTGTTTGTTAAAAATGGAGGTGTAACATGGGAGGACGTGGTGGAAAAAGTGGATTTTATAGTACAAAAACATTAGATCCAAGAGCAAAAAAGACCGTGATTGAAACATATTATCGTAAGTCTGGAATTATGGGGTCTCATTATGGCGATTCTGTGATGCAAGCAACAGCTGGGAAAGATGGTGAAATTAATTTTGATTATGCAGAGGCGCATTTTAAAAATAAATTTGACAAAGCAAATACACAGGATGTAACTTTTGAAATCAGTCATGGATCAGTTACCCATTTTAATAACGGAAGAACTACTTTTTATGGAATAAACTGGGAAAATGTAAAATCGGTAACAGGAAATACTTATCCAATACGAGGCGAACTCAAAGATAAAGGATTTTCTTGGGACGGAAAAGGGAAAAAGTGGGTAAAAAAGTAGCCGGAACAAACCGACTACTTTTCTTTTTCGTATTCTTTACAACGGTTTAAGGCTTCTTTTGCATCCTCAAGATTGCTAAACACGCCAATGTACTTCCTATTATATGTGACTTGCCATTTTCCAGTAACCCGATGAAAGGTGATTCCAATAACTCCAGACTTTGGTAGCCCGCTTTCATATGATATGCCCGCAGGCATTTTTCGTTTTCCTCTTTTTATATCTGCATTATCCTGATTAATCTTTTTTAGCTTCTTTGCGCATTCTTCCGAGCATGTGACTGTTGGCGTATCCTTGTCAAAAACCTTGCCACAAACAACACAAACCCATCCATTTGATCGCATTTCTGCTTTATGTGGGGCAAACTTTTCCTTGTTTTCTTGCATATATTGGCGCTTATGGGCGTTAACCTTTTCTCTGACAACATCGTCGGAACATTCTGGACAGTATATTTGCCTTCCCGATTTCACGACATATTCTTTCCCACAGTTTTGGCATATATCTATGCTTCCAAGCGGACGAACGGTTTTTGTTTTGCACGCTTTCTGCTGCTCTTTTTTACTTTCCGCCCTGCACTCTGGACAGTACCAAGCGCGCGGGCCTCCTAAAAAAGAGGCGCCGCACTCTCGACAAGTCCGTGTCCGGACAACGCTCCCGCGCTTAATTTCAGCAGCGCACGAAGGACACATATAGGCATCAGATGATTGAGCTTCAAATGTGGCTCCACAATTTTTGCATTTTTTAAGTCTCATAAACTCGCCCACTCAATCGTTCAGGACTTCTCCGTCAACGAATACAGTGTTATTTTCGTTTGGTTCGTTGTCTGAAAAATCACCAGTACTTTTCCGCCAGTCATTGGCCTGGTCGATGCAATAATCTACATCTTTAACCTTGTACGCTTCCAGTTCTTCGTCATATTCCAGGCTTCCAGTTTCGAAAAAATCGCCACTCCAGTCGGGTGTATAGCCGTTGTCTTCCCATACCATCATTTCAATTTCTGCTGTTTTCTTTCCATCTGTTAATCTTGTCATTTTTAATACCCTCCATTCGTGTATTTATATTGAATTAAAATTCATACTCTTCCATAAATCTATCAATGGTTGGAATGTACATTTTTGCAAATCCGTCCATATAATGTGCTACGTGATTTACACAATCAATATATCCTACGACTCTTCTCTTGTAATCATTAAAATAGATTCTTTTGTAGCATCCCTTTTCCCATAAGTTAATGCTTACAGTGTTATTTGCTTCTGGAGCCATCATTTCCAGATGTCCTTTGAAGACTTTCTTAGCTGCCACATGCTTGGCTTCCTCCCATGCTTTCTTCAGACCGGAGGAAATAGTCATTCCGGATTTCTTAACAAGTTCCCATGCTCTTTTCATGATCTTAGATAAGTTGTACTTCATTTTGATATCCTCCTGTCTTTTGATGGTTTAAGTATAGCATACTGACGCCAGTATGTCAAGACAAAAATACATATTATTTTTCAAATTCCTTTATTGCTGCTAAAATAAAGGAATTAACCGAAGAATAGCCCATTGTTTTAGCTTTTTCCTCTATGTGTTCTTTTTCCCCTTTTGGTGTTCGGAGCGTAATCCTATCATACGCTTTTGCATTGTAGCGATCCTTGACCGCGCTAGATGTTTTCGACATAAGTACCTCCTATTCTTCCAACAATGTCATAACGGAATCAATACCGTTTATGGCAAAGTATTCCTTTTCTTCAAATGGGGTATTTTTTTCGACCCCAAAATAATTAATTGCCGCAGATTCGGTGATATAAAAATCGCCTTCTTCTGTGGATACGCAGATGTTAAATTCATCCACGTAATATGGCTGGAAACCGTTCGTTAACAGCCTGTTATAAAGTTCGCCTAAATTTTCCTTTCTCATATATATTCCCTCCTGTCTTTTGATGGTTTAAGTATAGCATACTGACGCCAGTATGTCAAGACAAAAATACAAACTTTTTTGATACTTTTATGAACTGTTTTCAATGTGTTGATTATGTAAAAATATAGCCATAGAAGTTATTGATTTAGTCATTGGAGGGATGTGTATGTATCCGTATGGAATGCCAGATCCGCAGAATTACGCCAACGAACAGGTGATGCTCCAAAACCGTATAAATCAGCTTGAGCAGCAGAGAAATCAGCAAATGGGAATGTACTCTAATCAGATGCGTCAGCCACAAGTGCCAGTGCAAAACGTGAATTGGATTCAAGTAGCAGGAGTTGAAGGGGCAAAAAACCAGATCGTCCAGCCAGGACAGACCACATGGATGATGGACAATAATAGTCCTATGTTTTATGTTAAATCCGTGGACGGAATGGGAAGTGCAACGCTCAAGGCATTTCAGTTCCAGGAGATCCCGTTAAATGCTTTGACGGCTCCACAGGTGCAGCAGGCACAAGTAGGGGATTATGTGACAAGAGAGGAATTCAATAATCTACTTGCAAGACTTGGCGAGAAACCAAGTGAAAAGGAGGAGAGCCATGAGTAATCCATTAATGAGTATGATCGGCGGCATGGGCGGAGGAAATAACCCTATGGCGGCTATGATGCAAGCTATGCAGGTAGTAAACCAAATTAGACAGTCCGGGAACCCACAGGCGGCGTTAAACGCTATGGCTAAGCAGAATCCGAATATCAAAAATGCAATGGATATGTGCCAGGGGAAGAACCCAGAGCAGGTCTTTGACCAGATGTGTAAACAGAACGGTATTGATCCCGGACAGTTTACCGGGATGTTAAAATGATGATTTTGTTGGGGTAAACAAAATCAATAATTCGCTATCATTGCCGGAGTGCACACGGCTTGATAAATATATGATAAGGAGAAAACCAACATGACAGATGGATTAGGACTTACGGCTGCTGATGTAGCAGCAGTAACGCGCAACAATGACGGCTGCAACGATATGTGGGGCGGCGGTGGCTGGTGGTGGATCATCCTGATTGCATTTCTGTTCCCGATGATGGGCGGATGGAATCGAAACGGTATTGATACCGGAGTCCAGGACAATTTTATCTCTGATGAATTTGTCAAGAGGGACATCTTTAACACCAACCAGAACGTAAGCAACACCGCATGTCAGACCCAGCGAGATGTACTTGAGAACCGCTATACCGCACAGTTAGGCTTCCAGAATCTTGGAACCCAGGTGCAGGTAGGAAACTGTAATACACAGAAAGAGATCCTCCAGAATCGCTATGATGCGGCACTGATGGCACAGAATATGCAGGCTCAGATGGCACAGTGCTGCTGTGACATCAAAGAAAGCATCTTGGCGGACGGCAACGCAACTCGTCAGCTGATGCAGGATAATACGATCCAGGCTCTACGTGATAAACTGGCAGACCGTGACAGAGATCTCCAGACCGCTTACTGGCAGATTTCCCAGGTTAACCAGACGAAGAACATCGTGGATGCGGTTCGCCCGACACCTACACCGGCTTATCTTACTTGTTCCCCTTACTTTTCTTACAACATGACCGGGTTCGGCGGTTGTTGCGGTAACGGCGGAAACGTACTGTGATCAGCCGGGAACTGTCCTACCTAGATCTGCTAAACCTGTTCGGCGTATTCTTGCAGGTGATGAATTACGAAAACGATTTGTCACAGGCGAGCAACGCAGACATAGCAAAGCATCTACAGGAGCAGGACAGGAAGTATCTGGATAGGATCATCGAGAATCAAAACCGAATAATCAGCATGTTGGAAAAATCCATTGCTACGAAGTAGTCTTGCAAATCATAGGGGTAGGCGTGGAGCTTGCCCCTATTTTCATAAAAAAAGGAGAATTATTATGCTTAATGTTATCAATGTACCGGCTCAGGAAATAGCAGCTAATCAGAATGTCATTTTTAACGCTACCCGCGTAAAGTCTCGCAGATGCGGATGTCAGAGCGGGTGGCTCAACCACATCGAGGGCAGTGGGCTGTTTACAATCACAAACAGGAGCAATCAGCCGATGGCGGTAGAACTCCAGTTTAACGCAAATGTGACGGCTTCCGCGGCTGGCGCAACAGCACTGGCGCTTAAGCTGAACGGTGAGAACGTCGGTGGAACCGAGATGGATTATACGGTTGTTACAGCAGACGTATATCAGAATGTAAGTGCAGACACGTTGATCCCGGTACCGGCCGGAACATCTCTTACCGTATCTGTGGGTAATATTTCCGCTGGAGCAGTCCTTGTCAAGGACGCAAACCTCATCATTAAAAAGCTTTCGTAGGAGGTGATCGGTATGATTACCTTTAAAAGCAAAAAGGACGTTGCCAGTGTGGAAGCTATCTTTTCCGAGATCAACGCCCGCATGATTGCCGCTCTGATGCTTCATGACCAGATGACCGACTATTTTGATTTTCTGGGGATGAAAGGGTATAAGCGACTCCATGAGTATCAGTATTTTGACGAGTCCCTAGAGCGGAAGAAACTGAACCAGTATTACATAAACCATCATAATAAGTTGATCGAGGACACGTATACCGGACAGGTGGAAGTGATACCGGAGAGTTGGCTTTCTGCCAACCGAATCAGTGTAGGCAAGTCCACAAAACAAAAAGGAATCGAAGATGGATTTAACCAGTACAGAGCATGGGAAGCAGAGACCAAGTCTCTATATGAACATTATGCTTCGAAACTTCGAGAACTGGGAGCCGTATCTGATGCATTGGTTGTGGAAAAACTGGTGGAAAATGTGGATGGCGAGTTAAAGAAGCTGGAGCGTATCATGATTGATCTGATCTCTTCCGGCTATGACATGGTTTACATCACAGAGAAACAGCCAGAGATCCACGATAAGTATAAGGCAAAACTATCTGAGATTTTTAAATAGGTGGTGAGACAATGAGAGACATGATTAAGATTTTAGAAAAGCAGTTAGAGGTTGAAGAAAGAAGCGCCAAAGAAAAGCTGACAGGTGCCAACTTGGATACTATGTTTAAACTGACCACCACGATCTGCAACATGAAAAAGATGTGTGGTGAGTGGGAAAGTGACACCGTATCAGAGGTGGCGGAAGATCTTGTAAAAAAATACAGTAATGGACGGTATGATCACAATATCGATTCACTGTATGACGCTTACATCACAGCCAAAGAAGCGTATCACACTAATGGTGACCAGGCTCACAGGGACAAGCTGATGGAAACCGTAGGACGTTTGATGGTAGAGGTCTACGATATGCTTTCCTCTATGGTTGTTGACAGTGATTTCCAGGAGGAACGCCGGGAAATCCAGCGTCAGATTCAGAAACTGGCAGAAACATAGTGCTGAGGTGGGGACAAAATATAATAGCGTTTTTGGTAAAATAAAATTGCGGAAACGATATATCTGTTGTATTTTTTCTTACCTCCTTTCTAGCACACGTCCTTAAGAGAAATCAGTAGCAATACTGAGAGGTTGAAAAGCGGGTGCAATTTCCGGCGTGTGCAAGCTACTTGTTTTTCTCCTACAAGTAGAATTCTTCATACCTGCTAAGTACGCTGAAAACTGCCTTTATGGTGTGATAATCTAAGCGCAGCAGTCCCCCAGTGGAATATACGGTTAATGGCAAACCGACAGGGTAGCGCCCTGGTTCCAGGTTCGATCCCTGGCGTTCCGCCTTTATCCGCTTAAAGTTAAGCTATCTGTTCACAGATGGTCTATGGCTTGGGTGGATTTTTTTGGAACATAGTTCAGCGGCTAGAGCATCCGGCTCATAACCAGAGTGTCGGCGGTTCGAATCCGCCTGTTCCAACTACCCCGCCGGAGGTTTACCCGGCTTAATCCATTACCGTTGACGGACGGTTTTAATAATCACGTATAGGAGGATGTTATGCAGAATTACGAACAAATCATGCAGGAGCTGGAGATTGAAGTTCCAGAGGACAAAAAAGACACTTTGAAGAAAAAAATGCTGGAGAATTACCGCACTGTTGCCGATTACAACAAGCAGGTAACGAAAACAGAGGAATACAAACAGTCCCTGGATAATGTGCAGGCGAAACTTGATGGTTTTGAGGGCGTGGATGTCAATGATCTGAAAAACCAGATACAGACACTGACAACGCAGCTTAACGATGAGAAAACAGCTCGTGCGGCTGATGCCAGAAAGACAGAAGTTGAAAAGATGGTAAATGACTTCCTTTCTTCCACTGATGATAAGGGAGAAAAGATATATGATTTTCTCAACGATATCACAGCCGATTACTACCGAGGAGAACTGACAAAAGCACTTGATTCTGATTCTGCAAAAGGAAAGTCTATTACAGACATTTTTAACACCATGATTACCGACAAAGACGGCAATCAGAAAGAAGGAATCTTTGTTGATCGAGACCAGCAGCAGGCTAGACAGAATGCGGCTCGTTTTACAACACACGCTGGGAAAAACAGAGGAGATGGCGGAAAGAAACCGACCATGACTGAACTGATGCGGATGAAAAACGAAGATCCTAGTTTAGACATTTCACAGTATATGTAAATCCCTAGATGGGTAGAAAGGAAATTTTATGGCGTTATTTGACCAGAAAAATTTTAATGGCGAAGTATTTGGCGCTTATGTTGATACTGCCCCTAACCTTAACAGAAATGAATTGCTGAAATCTGGAGCAATCGTTGAGAAATCTGAGTATGCCACTATGTTACCAGATCAGACAGGTGGCAACTACATCACCATTCCGATCAAGGCTAGAATTGGTGGTACTCCAGATAACTACGATGGTACCACAGACATCACCACGGATTCCAGAGATACTTACACGCACGGCAGAATTGTAGTAGGTCGGGCGCATGGCTGGACTGAAAAAGATTTCTCTTCTGACATCACTGGAGAGGACTTTAAACCAGCAGCATGGGAAGTAGCTGATTACTGGGATGATGTAGACCAGGCCACTTTGCTGGCAACGTTGAAAGGCGTGTTTAGCATGAGCGGAACTGAGAACTTAAAGTTTGTAAATGACCATACCTATGATGTGTCTTATGATCCAACTGAAAGCGGTTTCAAAGAGACTACACTGAACAATGCAATTCAGAAGGCACTGGGAGACAATAAGGCGAAGTTTAGCCTTGCAATCATGCATTCTAAGGTTGCGACAGACCTGGAAAATCTCAAACTGCTGTCATACATGAAGTACACCGATGCAGATGGCATTGAGAGAGATCTTACCCTGGCAACTCTGAATGGTAGAACCGTGCTTGTTGATGACAATATGCCAACCAGTACGGTAGACGCAAAGTATGTAAAGGCTTCCCAGACAGATCCTGGCGCATTGAAAGTTACAACCGCCGGAACTGGTGCTGGAGAAATTGCAAAAGCAACCGTAAGCACTGATATTCCAGATGCAGCGGATGGAGACTACGTTAAACTGCTCCCGGCTGGTACTGTGTATACAACCTATGTTCTGGGTGCTGGTGCTATCGAATACACCAACTGTGGCGTTAAAACTCCATATGAGTTAGACAGAGAAGCCAAGAAACACGGAGGTGAAGATTCTTTGATTTCCAGACAGAGAAAGATCTTCTCCCCGTATGGAATCAGCTTTAAGCGGCCATCCTTTGTATCTCCAACTAATGCCCAGTTAGAGACTGGCTCCAACTGGGAGATCGCAAACAATAACGCTTCTGGTACTGCAAAGTATTTCCCGATCAAAGCAATCGCAATCGCACAGATCAAGACACGCTAAGGAGGATTCCGGCATGGCATACGCAGACTATGAGTTTTACAAAACATCATTTTTCGGCGCAACCGTGCCGGAATCTGATTTTATGCGGTTTTCGGAAAGAGCCAGCGACTTTATTGATATGATGACGTTTGACCGACTGGCGGACGGCTTACCGTCTGATGAGCGGCATCAGAAGCGGATCAAGAAGGCAGTGTGTACGCTGGCTGATCTGATGTATCAAATTGACCTTGCCCAAAAGAATGCTATTGCGGCAGCCAGCGGAACGTCAACCTCTACTGACACGAGTGACGGAACGTCAACGGGAGTGATTACATCAAAATCATCCGGAAGTGAATCCATCTCCTACGCCACACCCCAGCAGATCGGGGCAAGTGCAAAAGAGTGGAGTGCGGTGTATGCCGCCGCTGGAGATACGCAGAAAACGAATGATTTACTTCTTAAGACAGCTTTACCGCTTCTGATGGGAGTAAGGACGGATGATGGAATACCAGTATTGTATGCAGGAGTGTGAATATGAAGTTTAGAAAAAAGCCTGTTATCATTGAAGCATTTAGGTATGATGGCGATCTGAAAGACAGGAACGGATTGTTTTACGTTCCATTTTGGGCGCAAGAAGCTTATAAGAAAGGCATTATGTATTACGGCGCAGAAGCTTGTGATTTACCTCCGTGTGAGCTGTATATCGAAACATTAGAGGGAACACATCATGTTTCTGCTGGAGACTATGTTATACAGGGTGTAAACGGAGAGCTTTATCCGTGCAAGCCGGATATTTTTGAAAAAACTTATGAGGAGGTGAAAGAGTAATGGAAGCATTATTCGCAAATATGACTTTGATTCTGGCAGTGATCGGGATTCTGGCATTTTGTGTGTCGGTCATCACCCAGGTTTTTAAGGGTGTAGGTGTCTTATCCAGGGTTCCGACTGATGCGCTTGTGTTTGTCCTGTCCATTGGTATTACTGTAGCCGCCTTTGTGGCATACATGCAGTATATCCAGATGCAGATATTATGGTACATGATTCTGGCAGCTATCATGGCGGGCTTTATCGTTGCCTTTGTGGCTATGTATGGTTGGGAGAAACTGACGGAATTGTGGAAGAGGATGAGTAAAACGGATCAGCTCAAGAAATGATATGGCAAATAAAGAAACCAGTATGGCATACGAAAATTTAAACCGCCGCATTTTTGACGGTGTTGGAGAATACGACATTCCACAGATACACCCAGAGATTTTTGATGGTGACTGTGAGTTTATCGGATTCAACTATGTCCGTGGTAAGTGCCAGAATCCGCAGGATAAAGCCGTCCATTTCTTCCTGGACGATTACCAGTTTGACGCATTGTGGAGAAACGTAGATAGGTACGTGGATAAGCTGAGTCAGTTCCGGTATGTTCTCACACCAGACTTTAGCACTTACACCGATTTTCCAAAAGCTATCCAGATATACAACCATTACCGCAAACACTGGGTAGGCGCATACCTGCAAGAGTATGGTTGCCGAGTGATTCCTACGATTTCCTGGAGTACACAGGATTCCTATGATTGGTGCTTTGATGGAGAACCAGAGGGCGGCACCGTGGCGGTTTCTTCCGTGGGCTGTATGAACAGTAAGGCAAAGAAAGAATTGTTTTTATCGGGCTATAACGCAATGATTGAGCGATTGCACCCAGAAAGCATTATTTTCTACGGCGCAGTCCCGGAAGAATGCAAGGGTAATATCGTGAGAGTCAGAGCGTTTTATGACAAGTTTAATGAGGTGAAATGCAATGGGTGGTAAGTATGTATGATAAGACGGTGACAATTTTCAATTTTTATCAATCTGATACCACAGGAGCAGCAACCTGGTATCCACACACTTTGACGAACGTTGATCTCAACACCGACAGAGGAGCAATTATTAAAAAATACGGAGCTGATTCTTCTGACAATGCCCAACTACATATTCGTTTTACAGAGTCCAACGGTCAAAAAGTAATTGCCGATAAAGACGGCGCAAAACTTCCCTGGCTGCCGCCGAAAGAGTGGAAGCACCAGACCAATGACCTTTTGGATCAGACCATCACGTTTTCGCCAGATACAGACTTTTTCTGGGAGGGTGAGTGGACTGGTGGAGAGGTGAATGACGATGATTACCGTGGTGGATTTTACCAGTACATGAACCAAAGCAAGGATCACGTATTCAAGATCACCAGTGTTGGTGGACCGTATACAGTGATCCCACATTTTGAGATTCTTGGAAAGTAGGCACAGACATGGCAAAAACAACTCACTTTAAAGGCTTTTCCATTATCGCCGGAGATCTAAGGGTAAAACTAAGTCTGTCCCGGTTTGACGAGCAATACAAGAAAGCACAGTATCAGCTAGACGGCGATGTGATGAATAGCATGGTGCCGTTTATGCCGATGATCAGCGGATCGTTTATCAATACAACTCGTGCAGCAAGCGCAGCAGTGCAAGGCTCTGGACAGGTCTATGCAGCATATGGCCCACAAGGTCGCTATCTTTATGAGGGCAAGGTTATGGTTGACGAAGTGACCGGATCGCCTTTTGCTAGAAAAGGAGCGAAAAAAGTATTGGTAAGCCAGTACGCAGGTAAGACGGCGGCAAAAGAGAATATTGATTACACCCACCAGGCACACCCCAAAGCACAGGATCACTGGTTTGATGCTGCCAAAGCGGCAGACGGTAAAAAGTGGGTGCGAAGAGTAAAGGCAACGGCGGGAGGTGGCAAGCGTGGCTGATGTAAAACCGATTGGTTTAGATGCAACCGGGTATGAGGTTTTGACCGTAGCGGTGAAGTCACTGCTCAATCAATATCCGGGATTATACGATGGTGAAATCGTTAAATTCGAAGAGATGGAGAAAGACAGTGGCATTGCATTTTCAGCTGATAATGGCTCTCTGGTGTACGCAGAGACAGAAGATGTTTGCGGAAACGTATTTCAGAAATGTCAGTTTCCGTTTTTCGTAATCTACCGGACTGCATCAGAGCGGGAGCGCCAGAAGATCTCAGTACAAACGTTTCTGGACAATCTTGGAAAATGGATTTGCAGAGAACCCGTGGTGATTGACGGAAAGGAAACACGGCTTGCGGCATTCCCTACACTATCGCAAGGCCGGATCATCAAGAGGATCACCCGTGATAACTCTTATGGGCTGGAACCAAACGCTGACGGTGTGCAGGACTGGGTTTTACCAGTAACCGTACAGTATACAAACGAATTTGAATTATAAATCCCTTATGGGTAGAAAGGAAATATCCAATGAGCAGATTGACACGAGGAGCATCAAGGACATTTTTAGACTCAAGCTTTGGCAGCGGAACAACTAAGTGGTGGCGAATGGGTAAGTATACCGATGAGATGAGCGTATCTCTTAACCCAGATATCTCCGTAAACAAAAACGTGTGGGACGAGACGTATACAGAGGACAACGGCTATGAGCCATCTATGGACAGCCAGACCTATTACGCAGATCCAACCGATGCCATTTATCCAAAGATCCGTGATATTGCCATGAATCGTAAGAAAGGCGATGACTGCAAGACTTCTATCTTGGAGGTAATCATCGAAGATACCGAAGCAGCCAAACACAGAGCATGGAAAGAGGACGTTATTGTTAAGGTTGAGGAATACGGCGGCGGCACTGCTGGATTTACCTTGCCATTTTCCGTACACTTTGACGGCAACCGAAAAGAGGGATCTGTCACCATCGCAGACGGAGAAGTAACATGGAGTGACGAGAAAGTAGCAACTCTGTAGGAGGATTGAATGGGAAACGTAATTAGAATTGATGATGGTAGCGAGACTTTTGACATCGTAAACCAGCGTGGGGAACTTCTTGGACAGTTTACCTTTATCCCATCAGACTTTGATCTGGTAAAAAGGTATGAGGAGACCGTAAAGGCGTTTGAGGGTATGCAGAAAGAGTTAAGCGGCAAAGAGTCCACGGCAACCCTTGATGATATCAAGACTCTGGACGAGCGTATGTGCCAGCAGGTGGACTACCTGTTTAATGCTCCGGTTTCCAAAGACTTTTTCTCAATAACGTCACCATTCACCATGTTAAACTCCGGTCAGTTTTTCGTGGAAAATGTGATCAATGCCATTCGTGGTGTGATCGAGCAGAAACGTGATGTGAAACTGAAAGCCGTACAGTCTCACGTAAATAAGTATACGCAGAAGTACAAAGCATCTCCAGGGGGATCAATACTTGCCCCCATGAAATAATGTTTTCCTGGGATCTGCCGTTGGCTCTTACAGTCGGTGGCAGATCTTATCATATACGGACAGATTTTCGGGCGGCTCTTGACATCATGGCGGCTTTTAATGACCCAAACCTGGATAACGCCGGGAAGATGCAGGTAATGGTAGAAATCTTGTATGAGGAGATCCCACCGGAGGAATTCCTAGAAGAAGCGATAAAGCAGGCTTTATGGTATCTGGATTGCGGTAAAAAAGAGGATGGGCGCAAGCGGCCACAGGTGATGGACTGGGAGCAGGATGCCCCGATCATCTTCCCGGCGATCAACAAAGTAGCCGGGCGAGAAGTCAGAGAACCAGGCCAGTATATGCATTGGTGGACGTTTGTGGGATATTTTGAGGAGATCGAAGAGGGAACGTTCTCCCAGGTACTGGCGATCCGACAGAAGCGGGCAAAAGGAAAGAAGCTGGAGCAGTGGGAACGGGAGTTTTTGAACGATAACCAGGCACTTGTGAACCTAAAGAAAAAAATGTCTGATGAAAAACAGGATTTATGGCAGCAGGAACAGGATGCAGTAGACGCATTGTTTGAGAAGTAAGGCGGTGATGATATGCAAGCAGATGGAACGGTCATTATTGATACAGAAATAGACACCAGCGGCATGAAACCGGGAACCAAAGAGGTAGAAGCCGCCGTAAGAAGAATGGCAAATGGGATTGATGATCTTGGAAAAAAATCAGAAATCGCAGTTCAGAAGCAGGCCGCCGCCTTTGCCAAACTGAACACTCAGTATGCAGCACAGGAACAGAAAGTAAAAAAGTTGCAAGAAGAACTGGAAGCGTATGCAGAAACTAAGATACCTACACAGGAGTATCTTGAAATCCAGACACAAATAGAAAAGACAGAACAGAAATTATCTGCGTTGACTGAGCGTCAGGAAAAGTTTTTGGATACTGGAGGTAAATCCAATAGCAGCGCCTATAAAAAGATGCAGTATGACATAGATCAGCTGACCAACACTTTGAAATATGCTCAAGGTGAATTGAAATATCTGGAAGATTCCGGTAGTGCTTTTACGCTCGGAAAAGATACAGATAAGTTTGCCAAGATGTCTGACAAGTACGCTACAGAAGCCGAAAAACTCAAGCAAATGAATGAATCTCTTGGCGCATCGTATAGCCGGGTAAAGAACGAGTTTGACGAGTACAAAAAGCGCCTTCTTGGCGTTGACGATGCCAGCAAAAAAGCAGCAAAGTCAACGAAAAAGCTTGGAAATCAGATGGATAAGAGTAAAAAACCAGCGAAAAAGTTCGGTGATGCACTGTCTGGTGTAATCCGGCGCATGGTTCTCTTCCGACTTCTCCGTTCTGCAATATCCGCCGCTTTCCGGTCAGCAAAAGAGGGCATGGAAAACCTTGCCCAGTATTCCCCGGCTACCAATGCGGCGATCTCCATGCTGCTTTCTCAGATGACGCAGCTCAAGAACGCTTTTGCTACTGCATTTTCTCCGATCTTGGAAGCTGCGGCTCCCGCACTGTCAAAATTTATTGGTCTTATCATCCAGGCGGTGAACTGGACAGCGCAACTTGCGGCGGCACTGACCGGGAAAGATACATACGTTAAGGCTACGGCAGTGGAAGAGGACTACGGGGCGGCCTTAAAGGATAGCAACAAAGAGTTGCAGAAAAAGGACAAGCTTAATAAAAAGATTTTGTTTTCGTTCGATCAGCTGATCCAGGCACAGAAAGACAGCGACTCCAGCAGCAACTCCTATGTAGGACCGACACCAGATCAGATGTTTAAGACCGAGGAAGTCTCCAACAATGTGAAGTTGCAGGCTGACGCCATCAAGAAAAATCTGGAAGGAATTTTTGACCCGCTGAAAAAGTCATGGGAAGAAAATGGGCCAGTGGTGGCCGAAGCGGTAAAAACGGCATTTGGAGCCATTAAGCAGCTTGCTGGAGATGTATCTGCATCATTTATGCAGGTATGGAACACGGAGGGATACGGAAAACGAATAACGGATGATCTGCTTATCACCGTAGCAAATCTGGTTTTAACGGTGGCAGTACTGGTTACACAGTTTGATAGGGCTTGGGTGTCTGGAGACACAGGCACAAGCATTATACGGAACCTCTGCGATATCCTATTGATATTTACCGGATTTTTGCGTGAAGCATCGGAAAGCATCAAAAACTGGGCAAATGATCTTGACTTTACGCCACTGTTGACTAGCTTCAATGCTATCCTTTCTGCGATCAAACCAATCGCCAAGACGGTAACAGATGCACTCCTGGCATTGCTTAACAAGGCTCTATTACCTATTGCAAAGTGGGCGGTAGAGCAGGCGATTCCAGCGGTGTTTAATTTGATTGCTGCGGCTCTGGAAGCGTTAGGCGCTATCATTGACGCATTAAAACCATACGCTATCTGGCTATGGGATGATTTTTTACAACCCGTAGGAAAGTGGACTGGTGAAGTTATTATTTCTGCATTGAAACAAATAACTACATGGCTAAAAAAATTTTCTGACTGGATTAGTCAAAATAGTGGTGTTGTAGAAAATATGACGCAAGTTATCATTGCCTTTTTTGCGGCATGGGCTTTTGTAAAATTTGTAACAGGTATTACAGAGTTGATTGCTTCGATAGGCCGATTTGCAAAGGCACTTATAGTACTGATGTCTACTGGCATCGGCCCGGTAGTAATAGCTTTAGGATCTATTATAACATTAATTGGTACTTTGGCTAGAAACTGGGACAAGATGACTCCAAAAGAAAAGGTAATAAGCGGCATTTTGGCGTTAGCGGCAGCAGTAGGCGTACTCGCTGTTGCAATGGGTGCGGTAGCTGGTGGTGTTGGAGCCGTGGTTGTTGCCGGGTCTATAGCAGCAGGCGTGGCATCTGCATTAATTGCGATCAATGCGGGAAAACGTGCATCTAGTTCATACGGATCTTATGGCGGCGGAAGCTATTCCAGATATTCCGCATACCAGACCCCGGCGGTGGCAGCGTCTTATTCTATGCCACGTCTTGCGACTGGCACAGTAGTTCCTCCACGTGCTGGAGAGTTTGCGGCGATCCTTGGCGATAACAAACATGAGACCGAGGTTGTTTCCCCACTGTCAACCATGAAACAGGCATTGAAAGAAGCTCTGGAAGAAACCGGAATGAGTGGCGGAAACAGGGATATCCACATTGATCTGGTGCTCAATGACCAGAAATTTGCATCCGCAGTATACAAGGCAAATAACCAGGAGAGACAACGTGTAGGTGTAAGGATGGTGACACAGAATGGATAGAACAGGTAACGGAGTATTCGAGATTGACGGCTTAAATTTGCGGTTGCAGGTGAAGGAGCTTAAACGCTCCTTTGCCGTTACCGATACGGAAAATTCAGGTCGAACACAGTCCTATGAGATGCACCGGGATATCGCCGGAACGTTTTATAATTACGCTCTGTCCATTGACGTAGATAAGAGCAACAGGGCCGATTATGACACTTTTTATGATATCATATCATCTCCCACAGAGTCCCATACCGTAGTTTTCCCTTATGGTCAGGAAACACTAGAGTTTTTGGCTTATGTGACAAACGGTGAAGATGGTCTTAAGATTCAAAAGACAGAGGATGGACAGATCAATAAATGGACGGGATTGACTGTCAATTTTATCGCAATGAAACCGCAAAGGAGACCGTGATGACAAACAATGAGGGCTTAAAAATCGTATATGATGATGTAGCGCCATACGCAAAAGAGAACAGTCTTCCACAGATCATCAAGACTGGACTGTATCCAAGAAAAGGACTGTATCCTCATGCTGGTCTTTATCCAAAACAGACCACCATAGAGCGCCAGTTCCCGGATCTCCGGCGTGATGATTTGTCTTACCCTGGATATGCCCTGTGTTATCCTGGCTTCTCCCTGTTAAATGGTGATTATATCAATTTCCCAGATGATCCGGCGGATTATGGCTATTTATCAAGCGAGTATAGCGATGATAACGGTAATTTTGGATATCAGATCAACAAGCAGGGATTGATGCCACACACGGGACTGTATCCACGTATTTTTCTTTTCCCTGGTAGTACACAGGAAACGGTGATGAATAACCCGGCGCTTACGATCACATTTAATGGTAAATTTACCAGTGTAGGAATTCTCTTTACATTTAATGTGTTATCTGGAGACTATGCTAAGGATCTGAATGTTAAATGGTATGAGGATACCACACTACTAGCAAACCAGGACTTTACAGCGGATGGAGTGCGGTATTTCTGCAATCAGTATGTTCATAATTACAACAAGATCGTGATCACCTTTAAATCCACATCAAAGCCGCACAGACCAGTCTTTTTGACAAGAATTGATTATGGCATTTATAGAGATTTTCTGGACGATGAATTGATGCAGACCGACTGCTTGCAGGAGATCAATGCCATTTCCGAGAACATTTCTATCAACACCCTTTCCTTTACCGTCCGCACGAAGAGCAATATTCCGTTTGACCTCCAGAAGAAACAGAGGTTAGGTCTGTATTTTAACGGTGATCTACTTGGAAACTTCTACTTAAAGTCTGGTGCAAGGAAGAATAAAACGGACTACTATATGGATTCCCACGATGCTTTGGGAGTCCTGGACGGCAATGAGTACGTGGGTGGTATTTACACAGGCCGTAAGTTGTCAGAAGTCCTCACAGAAATCTTTACAGATGAGGATTTCGGTTACACTCTGGATGATTATTACAAGGATGCAACGTTGACCGGGTACATCCCGTACACCACGAAGAGAAACGCTCTTGTGCAGATTGCCTTTGCCATTGGTGCCATCGTGGACACGTCCAATGTAGAGGGCGTGGATATTTACCCACAGGCAACAGAAGTGACAGGTGAATTTAACGAGCACAACACTTTTACCGGGCTGACACTGGAGCATAGCGATATCGTAACCGGTGTGCGACTTACTACCCATACTTACACGCAGATCTCCGAAACAGAGGAGCTTTACAAAGACACACTGAACGGGACGGCTGAGGTCGTGTTCTCAGAGCCACATCATAGCCTTTCTGTCTCCGGTGGAACGATTGTAAAGAGCGGGGTAAACTATGCGGTAGTGACAGGAACAGGCGGCACAGTAACCTTAACGGGCGGCAAATACAGCCACAGTACATCTGTGATTTCCAAAGATAACCCAGATATCATCTTTAACAAAAATATCAAAGAAGTTACAGATGCAACATTAATCAATCCATCAAATGGACAGACTGCCCTTGAACGGATTTATGCCTACTATCAGCGGGCGGAGAATGTTGTTGGTGATGTGCTTCTGGGCGATAAGAAGTTGGGGGACAAAGTGCGTGTAGATACCGGGTATGATGGTATAAGAGAGGGAGTCATTGAAAGCATTGATCCTACTTTTACCAGGGAAATAAAAGCGAGGGTAATCATCCATGAGTGAGTATCTTGATAACTTGATATTTGATCGGACGCAGGCCGACATAGACAATATGGCGGCCAAAGCCTATATAGATTACACTGATCTAAACCGGATTGAAGCAGCGGTGAAATGGGTGTCCTACGTCCTTAACAGAAAGGGATATAAAAATACCACCAATAACAAGTTGAATTGGCAGCCGAATGATTTCCGTACCGAAGCCGATATGATTCGGTTAAGAAAGAATATCGAAGCTATCCGAAGAGCATATTATACACCGGACAGTACACCGTTGACACCGATCAGAATCACATATACATCAATTTACCAGGCTAATGCCATCGAGAAAATTATATATGATCTCGGAACACTGATAGAAAAAGCGTCCCCAGGGCTAAACCATTTATCGTTCCGTCTTGGCACGAGATCTCTTGGCAATAGGGAGGTGAGACTATGAGTTTAAAAACCACATATAAAGACGATATTTTTGCTGGAAAGAAAAAATATAAGATCACCCAGAACGATGATGGAAGCGTATACATCGAAGATATTACGGAGTACACCCAGGAGGGTGACATTTATTCTGCTGGAGATGTCAATCGGACAAATACACAGGTCAATAAAAATGAGACCGATATAGCCGAGCTTGGGCGAGACATGAAAAACGTTAGATATGTCACAATTCCGGTTTCTGGCTGGTCAGCATCGGCACCATATCGTCAGACAGTAAACGTGCAAGGAATCTTATCAACTCATACACCAATCGTGTCCCTATATCTTCCAGATGGCACCACAGGAACCCAGGCAAAGGAGCAGGGGCGATCTTATGGATATGTAGACAGAATCATCACCGGAACAGGTAATATTACGCTTTATTGCTATAACCAAAAACCAGCATCAACATTTCAAATTGCTTTAAAGGGGGAATAAGATGGCAGAAGCGTTTTTACTTAAGCGGGGCGGTCGATACTATCCAGAAGAGTATACGGCACTTCCGAAAGATGTATCTGCCGGAAAAACATTTTTGGGTGCAGAGGTAGACACCCTTCAAACAGGAAGTATGCCAGCAGCGTCCATATCTGATGTAATTATTGAGATTAATGGTACTTACAACATTCCAGCCGGAGATCACCAAAAAGAGCAGAAAATAACGCAGAAAGAAGTTCCTTTGAAAGCTGCATTTTCAGCTTCCCCACGAGGAAATGGCGTTACTGTGGAGGTTGCTGGAAATTACATGCAAGGAGATGTTACGATTACTGCCGCTGAAAACTTTAATCCTGCTTATATAAAAAGGGGTGTAGTGGTAGGCGAGGGAAGCCAGGCAATCGTTGGAATTTATGAGGGATTTGAGTAATGGGAGAATGTTTACTGCAAAAAAATGGAGTTACGGTTGATAGTACCGCCGTAACCGCTACTGAGTCCGATGTACTGATTGGAAAGACATATATGAAATCTAACGGCGATAAGGGTGTAGGCACAAAACCAGATAACGGATCACCCCAGAAAACTTTACCACTGAATGGGTCTATCGTACTTCCTTCTGGTTACTACGGCGGCGGTACTGTAAAATCATCTGTTCCAACATATAACGGTGAAACAATCGTTACTGGGAAAAATTCAATAACCGTAAAAACCAGTGGAAAGTACGCAACCGGAAACATAGAATTAAAGCCAATCGCCAACCTTACATCCGCAGTCATAAAAAAAGGCATGTATGTAGCAGGCATAGGTCCTGGAACGTGGGAAGGGTATCTCAACGAAGACCCCAACATGCCATTTTATTATGGCACTTTAGGCCCTGGATTTACAACAGACTTGGTAAAAATTACATCAGGTAAATACACTCTCGGTAGCGCAAAAATCATAAAAGATGCATACTGGATATTTACCGGAGGATTTTACGAGGGAATTGCGATTGGATTTGCAAAAGCACTGGATTTTACTAAGTTAAGCAAAGTGAAAATCATAGCCGATAAAATCCAAGGAAAAGGTCTTAGCCTGCTGATAACAGAAAATTACTTTACAGACCAGCTGGCAAATGCTATGGGGAATGACTGGTTGACAAGTCTTGGAGCCATCGTTGATGTAAGAATAATGACAGCCGATGGACAAACAGAATGGGTCCTTAACCTTGACAACTATACATCAGATCAAAGATCAAAAATGAAGTATATATATGTGTTTCTTGGCATCCAGTCATCAGCAGAATGCGAATATAACATTTATAAAATTCAATGTGTATAAGGAGAAAACAAATGGAAGAAAATAAACCACTTGTAACCGAAACTGAATTTCCAGAGTCAGACACCGATATCATCAGTGGAGACGGAACACCGATCATTGACACATCAGACCAGAACGTTGACACCGCCCAAGAGGAGACTAATACTTCGAAACCTGATGCAGAAGAAAGCACAGAGAATAGCAACACCAATACGGAAGAGAACGGAGCAGGAGAAAATACCACCACAGAAATAGTCACAGATCCAGCAAATGACCCAGCGACTCTTGAGTCAGCACTACTTGTGTCTACCTATGCTGCTTTGAACAAACTGGCTGAGTATGTGCCTACTGAGTACGTCAATAATTCAGAACCGGATCTTGACGCAGAGCATCTCAATAACACAGAACAGGGGCTTTTACGGGTGACTAACCTGTTAAACGGTGCGGTAGATGTGATCAATGATTTACAAACAACAGTGGCGCAGCAGGCCAGTGCGATTGAGACACTAAATAGCAATTTGAATCATATATGTGATGGACGCTATACCAGATTTTATAGATTTTATAATGTTGATAATCTTACATTTGAGGTTCCTTTAATCAACGATTCTGGAATAGCAATTATTGCGAATGCTAATCAAAGTATTTTTGCAATAATTGCCGTAACTCATATTGCAGTACAAATAAGGCAACTATACGGTTCTGGCGTTACTTACAGTCAAAATGGCAACATCATTACCTTGACTAATCCAAACGGAAAATGGTGGGGAGTTACGCAGGTTTTTGTGAATTGATTTATGGTAATTTATTTTTTCTCTTCCTTCAAATTGTAAGCTGTTATATTTGTTTCTCCTATATCTGCTGTTCTTTCTATAACCAACTGAACACCTTTGCCAGCAGAATCAAATAATGTTAATCCGTACGTTTTATCATCCCATTTAACAAACTGTATTTTTGCTAGGCTACCAGTTTCAATTTTAGCTAAATTGCTATTTATCGGCTTAAAAAATCCATAAAAGCGGCTCATGAGAAAATTCATGGGTCGCTTTTTTATCCGAAAAAGGTTGATTTTTTGATCGCTAGTATTAAAATAAAAAACGAGTGGACATCTACCCTCGCAAAGTACCTGCCCACTCAATCTCTCAATGAGATCGGGTCAATTATACCACGATCTCTATTTGAGCACAACAAAAATAAAAAGGAGATTGTGCGGTATGTCTAACGAAATCAGGAATCAAATCATTTTAGAGATTCAGGGAGAATTTACAACAGATCAGTTGAAGATCATTGATCTGGCAGTTGCTAAGGCAATGAGGGGATACAGAATAGAAAAAGAGGAAACGCTTCCGGCTCCAACAGTGTATGAGTTGCCATATGACATACGAGAATTCATAGCCAGAAAGAAGCTGAAAGGCTGTTCTGACGGCACAATAGAACAGTATGGTAATTTACTCAAAGATTTTGTATTGTGGCTTAAAAAGGATTTGAGGAGCGTACAAGACATAGATATTTTGGCATATCTGGACTGGAGAGCGAAGCTTGGTGCAGGCAAGCGCACATTGGACGGTAAGCGGCTTATCTTATCATCTTTTTACACGTATATGCATGATACAGGTAAAATGCCATATAATCCATGCAAAGCCGTTGATCCAGTTAAATACAAAGCCAAAATAAGGCAGCCTTTAGCAGACATGGAATTAGAACAGGTTCGTTCTGCTTGCCAAACGCCACGTGAGAAAGCACTATTTGAGACTCTGTATGCTACTGGATGCCGTGTCAGCGAGATTGTTGGAATTGATTACGCAGAGATAGACAAGAAATCTAGGTGTGTGGTGATCACCGGAAAAGGAGACCAGGAACGCCCGGTATTTTTGAACGCTAAAGCCATGTTCGCAATCGAAAAATATCTTGAAAGCAGAAATGATGATAACCCGGCACTTTTTGTATCTTCCAAGGTTCCGCATGGCAGACTGGGGAAAGAAGCCATTGAAAGAGAAATAAAGGCTATTGGAAAACGTTCTGAAATCGGTAGACCAGTATTCCCACATCTTATGCGCCATACCTTTGCAACGGATATGTTGGAGCATGGTGCATCACTGAATGAGGTTTCCGATCTTTTAGGTCATAAAAAGCTGGATACCACAAAGATTTATGCAAAGACCAGCGTGAGATCCCTTGAAATTGCATATAAACGTCATCATGCAGCATAAGGCACAATAAGAAAATAACGCTTTAAAAATAGACTGCCGTAGGTGGTCTTTTTGGCGTGAGAAAATGGAAATGTATAAATAATATTTTTTCGGAATATATTTACTTGATATAGTTGCAAGATAAATAGCAAAAATGTATTGCATAGGATGCTGATGGAAAACCAACCCGTGAGCTATATATTAAATAGTGACAGTATTTACCTTTTCGTATTTGCGAATGTAGGAATGGGGGATATCACCAGCAATACTGGGAATTTTGCTTTTGTTGTCACTGGTGATCATTCTGGATCTACGTCGAAAATATTTTGGATAATACATGAAAACGAAGCAATAGCTCCAACGATTAATGGTTTGCTATTTATTCTTTATAATTCTGAAATTCTTCAAAACTCCTCATAGAATATTTATACACTTAAATTTTAAATACCTCGTGTTGTATTTCGTGTTGTCTTTTTGTCTTAAATACTGTAAAATAGTATCAAATATGATATTTAAGTAAAATTTACGAGAGTTAAGAATACTCATAAATAAAGGAAATAGAGCAATTACGCAGTTTTTGGATGTAAGCGTTTGACGGGTTCGAGTCCCGTCTCGCGCTCTCGAAAAGTCTAGTATTTACTAGGCTTTTTTCTTTTCGTGTTGTATTTCGTGTTGTATTTTACTTTCGAAATAAGAGTCTATCTTGTTATCTACCATTTTCCTTTCCTCAGAAAATGTTTGAATATACACTTTTTTCATTATTTTATCATTCTTCCAACCACCACGTTCCTGGGCGTAATTGTCCGGGATCTGCAAAAGAGCCATTACGGAAGCACTTACGTGCCGCAGATCGTGAAAAGTTATCGGCTCCATTCCAGCTTTTTTTTGGAGCTTAATCCATCGGTGATAAAGTGCTTTTCCACTGATCGGCACCAGGACATCTCCATCCACCTGGTCGATCAAGTTCATGATATATGGTGGAATTCTGTGTGATCTTCTTCGTGTAGGTTCTTTTGGATCTCCCTTTCTGACAGGCTTTCCGTCTACGTCTACAACTACCTCATTGATCGTGATGCATCCATCTTTGATTGATTTTGATTTTGTAAGACCACGTACCTCAGACATGGAAAAGGATAGCCACATAGCCAGCAGCACCGGGAGTTCTATTTCTGTCCCACGTACCAGGTCAATCACAACGTCAGCCGTGGGCAGCTCCGGGATACGATCCGGCACAGATGGAAGATGTATCTCCTGGGTGTCAATGCCCTTTTTGTATTTGTGGAGTGTAACACTTATCAATCCCCACTCATTTTTCAAACGCTTTGCAGACAATGGTCTTTTGGCTCTTCCGTTAGTTGTACGCTTCGATTCCATCGTAACAGCTTCTTGAAGTATCATTTCGTCAATGTCTTTTAGCTTCAGATCAAAGAGATCCTGGAATCCGTTGTTCAAGATGCAGCGGTAGTCCTGGATCGTACAAGGAGACCGATTAAGCGATACACACATATCTATGTACTTTTCAGCCGCTTCCCTCAGTGTCATGTTGTCAAGTGTATACTGCATGGATGCGTTGCTTTTTGGTTTATTTGCCAACCACTCAGCGGCGGCTCGCTCTGCTTCCTTTTTCCCGGCTTTGCCTGGGAGATCAGAGGTAAAAGAGCGGTAGCGTTTTACCTTTTTTAGTTCCCCGGTCTTTTCGTCCAACACGTGCTCCGTGTGGCTAAAGACCAGACACCGCCACGAACCCGACGGTAATTTCTTTGCATTTGCCATAGTGTATCCTCCTTTTGGGTATAAAAAATACAGCCTTACCAGATTTTTGAAATTTATCTTGCATGGCTGAGTCTGGGATGATACAATAGCAGTGTATAGCGTATCATCCCATTATTCGAAACGTCTGGTGTTGCAGCACCGGGCGTTTTTTCTGTGGGTACAAATTCCAATGTGCTTTTTTATAGCAATTCTTCTTTCTTTTTCAAAAATTCCTCTTCGGTGATGATTCCAGAATCAAATAAATTCTTGTATTCTTTCAGCAAACGAATAGAGTCTATCTTATCATCAACGTTCACTGGTTCGCTCGGCTCCTGGAAATCGTCCTCTTGCTCCATGATGTAGTTTTGCAGTTCAGCATAAATTTTTGATGTGCAGGCGAAGCCGATCACAAAAGTACTTCCAGTAGATTCTTTCTGTACTTTCATAGTTGCATTGGATTCCACCTCAAAATTTCTTGATATGGAATGCCCACTATTTTGATAGTTGGTCTTTCCGGCACTTGATGCTTTGACTCTGCTATTCCAGATACCCTTTTCTTTTGCTTTTTCCTTTGTTTTAGTTCTTTCAGTTCCAGAAAGACTTGTTGTGGTAATGGACTTATATTCAGCTCCAGCCCAGTCGATCCAAAGAATAGAATATCTTTCATTATCATTTCCGAATGTTACAAAACCATCTGGCATACGTTTAATTGTGACTATGTTAAAAAGAGTATTCACATTCAAGAATTGCTTACCAGATGTTATTGTTATTGCTATTTTTGGATATGATTCCATATATGCGCTAGGCGCTGATTCGTCTTTTATAGCTGATTGAGCAATAAATTCTATTTTGGTATTGGGCGAATGCTCTTGTATGTAGGATACAGCTCTGGACATTGGTTCGTTTGCCGGTTCCTTATATGAAAAAGTATAAGAAATATCATCAACAGTGGTAAAAACCATATATCCATTTCCACATGAATCGGCATAACGGTATTTAATTTTTTCCATGTTTTCGTAGCCTACTGTGATGTCTTTTTTTAAAAATGCTTCAATTCTTATTCCATTCTGCCCCACAAAAAGGATCTGATTTACACCCTTTACGCTCATAAAACGTTCTCCTTATGATGCTTTTTTCTCTTTATCGGTTTTATATCCGTATTTTTTAAAGCCCAACAACCGTGTAGTGTATCCAGTAAGTCTGGCAAGCTGATCGATGGAGTATTCTGGGTAATCTTCAATTAGTTTATCTGGAATTAGTAGTTCGGCTGCAAATGTGTGAGCTTCGATTTCCACACGGTCACGGTTGTATCTGGTGTAGGAATAGAAATAATAGTCATCTGGGTGCAAAACGGCATGACCCAATTCATGGGCAGTAACCATTGTTCTCATGGGTCTGTCAAGTGTCACATTGACAAAAATAACCATTTGACCCTCTAACTTTATGCAGCAGCCTGGGACTTTCCCCAGATCCCCCTCTTGTACAAGGTATCCCATATCACTTGCAAGCCTATATGGGTTTCTTGTGCCATACATGTTGACAATTTCCAGTACTTTTTCTTTTATTTCTTCTTTCCTACCCATACGCATAAGCCCTTTACTTCTTTCTCTTCAAACGGATTGTTTCAAGCGCAATTTCAATTTGCTTCTGCAGCAATTCAGCACTTTCCGGGTCGATTGGTTTCCCGTCAAACATCAGTGTATCAGCGCTCAATATCTCATCCATTTGAAGGTTCATATTTACAATCCTGCTCCTTTCAATTTCTTCTGCGTTTTCCTCCTTCCCTGTAAGAATGTAGTTGATGGATACGCAAAAATACTCTGATACTATTTTTGCCAACTTTGTACTACATACGGAACCCTTTGTTTTCCATGTGCTGATTGTTGACGTGCTAACCCCTGTGTCTTTGCAAAAACGGTAAGTTGTAATACCCCGTGCATCGCATAGACTTTTAAAAACTTCGTACATAGTCCACCTCTAAAAAAAATAGTTTAAAAAAACGAGGCAAAACTATTGACTAGTTCGTTTTTACGTGCTATAGTATACCTATAGTTCGGTGAAACGAGCTAAAACAATAAAATGCCATTTTAAAACGATATATTTCGTTCGACAAAACAAGTATATCACTAAACCGAACTATACGCAAGCATTAAAACGTTTTTTTGAAGTAGAAATTATTATTTTTTAGAATGGAGGTGTCTACTATTTGTTGAAGATGTATACCTGCGGAGAGATTGCAGAGAGATACGGAGTAAAAATCATTACTGTGTGGGAATGGATCAGATTAAAAAAACTTCCAGCGATCCGCATTGGTAAAGAGTACCGCATCAAAGAAGAAGATCTCAAAGAGTTTGAAGAATCCCGGAGAACTGTTAGAAGAGGAAGGGGAGAGTGAATAAGAAAGGAATAATGAGAAAGAGCGAAAAAGAACTAAATATGTCTCTGAAAAGAGCATGGTATCGTGTTTGGGATTTACAAGATCAGATAATCCAAATAAAGAAAGCGGTTATCACTGGAGATTCCAGCAAGTTAAAAATGCCAGAAAAAAGGGAACTTGGATTTGATGAACCAATTCCATATGGTGGGACATTGGAAATGGATTGTATTTTCCAAGAGGAACCATGTAAGCAGACAGAAAGAGAAAAGAATGAAATAGCAGAGATGTTAGAGTCTCTTGCTGCCAGCGTACATGTCTTAACGGTTATTTCAGTAATGTCTCTAGTAATTGCGTTAGTGGCTCTGTTTGTATAGAAATTGAAAAGATCCCAGTGATTAACGCAATGATAGACAAAGTAGTTGTTAGCCAAAAGCGGGAAATGTCTTGAAAGTAAGCCTTTATGGCAACTTCACCTTCTTGAGTAATTGCATATGTATATTTTCCGTCCCTGGATCTTTGAATACATTTTTTCTCAAAAAGGTATTTACAAGCATCTATTTCACGCTGATTTTTGGGGTTGAATCCACAATTTTTTAGAGCCTTTTTCAGTATTTTGTATTGGAATTTGGTAATCAAATTAACCGCTCCTTTCCATAGGAGTATACCACTGGTTATTAAAAATGAAAACCATAGGTTTTGCAATTTAAAAACCATAGGTTATTAAAAAACACATTTTCCAAAAACCTAATGTAAATGTAAATGTAAAGGAAAATGTAAATGTAAATGCAAATGTATTTAATACCGTTTGCGCCGAGCGATAAATCGCTTAGCGCCAGAAGCCACACGTGCAACGTGGTTCGCTCTGGGAAAGGGGAACGCACTAGATTGACTGTGGGAACGGGGAAAGAGGTGGAAGATGGCAACAGTAAGACCACCAGATTTTGTTGTAAAGGCTGCATATGCACGGTCGATCATCAGCCAGAAAGAGGTTGAGCTGATGAAAACACCGGATATGATGGCGAAAAGCCTGGTAATGGGACGAGCCACCTACTACCGCAAACGGAAGAATCCAGCGGAGTTCACGGTAGGGGAGTTACGAAGCCTTGACAGGTTGTTAAAACTCAGTGACGAGGAGTTGCTGGGAATTGTGAGGGGGAAGAGACCATGATCTTGAGATATTACAAGTACATCAAATGGCCGGAACTTCGGAAGGTGTACCGGAGAGAATGGAAATTTAAAAAGGCCATTGCCAATGTTGTCAAAATGGCATTACTTGGGATGGTGTGGGGTTGTTTTATCCTCTTCCTGCTTCTGTATGTGTAGGAGGTGATGGAAACGCTATTTGTGACAGGATTTTTAGCGGGTGTCCTGATTGGCACTATTGGCGTGATCGTGATTGCGCTGGTGTACAGTGAAAAGAAAAAATAAAAATGCCCCGGTGGTGATGAAGCACCAGCCGGAGCGTGTAACCGTTAACACGCACTTAACGGATACGGGAATAGTATAGCATTTTCTTCCTGTGTCCGCAAGAGACAAGGAGGAAAAAATTTTATGGATAAAAAGCCGGACTATGATGGACTGGAAAAGTATTTTGCCTGTGAAGTGATCGAGCAGGCTAAGAAAGACGCAAAACGGTGGTTTGTCGCTTGGATAATTACCCTGGTGGCACTGATCGGCACCAATGGCGCATGGATATATGTATTCCAGTCCTATGATTACGTTTCCCAGGACGGGAACGGGATCAACTCATATAAGACTGAGATCAATGGAGATTTGAACAATGAGCCAGAAAATTAGGGACAAGAGGAACGGCGTAAGCCGGGGGACTAAGAAGAAAAGGAGAAAGAGGAAATGAAGAAATTTGAATTGACATCAGAAAGTATCGTGAAGTTTGGAAAAACACTGTACCGTATCCGGGCACTGGTGGCGTTTGGGGACGTGAAAGAGGGCGAACTAGGTGGATTCTTGGAGAAAGAAGAGAACCTTTCTCAAGATGGAAACGCCTGGGTCTACGGAGACGCCTGGGTCTACGGAAACGCCCGGGTCTGCGGAGACGCCTGGGTCTGCGGAGACGCCTGGGTCTGCGGA
>OCPX01000380.1_pt1 | contig 45874 bp, 37 predicted proteins | sample 1538771 | NCBI WGS metagenome assembly OCPX01 (sample SAMN04571725, study PRJEB22368) | human gut metagenome | biome: human gut; material: stool | host: Homo sapiens | place: Luxembourg | collected 2012-11-01 | reverse complement strand
AGGTGGCGGCTTCGCCGCCTTTTTTTAGAAGATGGTATTCTCGTATCGCAGCCTTCCCCTCTAGGGCAATGCTATTAAGTTAAGGAAATCGTTAGCTACGTAACGTCTTGCTTCCCCCTTCGGGGGAAGTGCCGAAGGCAATAGGGGCATGCTAGCGGTATAGCGTGCTATGTTGAATAGTCCGATGCTATCGATATTCCAACACTTTCATGCAATACCGCTACGTAGCCCCCTCATCTCACTTCGTTCGAAATGGCGTCTCACTGGATTTTCGCGTCGCTTCACTCCTAAAAATCCAGTTCGCTTGCACAAGCCCTTCGGGCAGCTCCCCCGATGGGGAGCCAAGAACGTTCTTCCGCTTAACTTAATAGCATTACCCGCAGGGGCGGATAGGGTGACTATGGCATGAAAGACAGCTGGGATAAGGTTTCCCGGTCACTCCTATGAGAGCTGCAAGTCCCCCGCGGCAGATGGAACGCGAAAATGAGATGATCGTTATTTCACATCGTCGTTTTTCTTGGAGACTAAAGAAAACACGGATGACATCTGATAACGATTGAATCAATATTTACTTAGAGTTTTATAAAATAAATACGAAACAACTTGTATTGGAATGCTCGCGGTCGTATAATGGGAATACCCAAGAGGCATACTGAATAAAACCTTTTTGGCAGGCGTAAAATTCTTCCATGGTATCCCATGAAATAAGTAGGAGAAGAACAATGAAAAAAATCATCATCATAGGGGCAACGCTTCTCGCGGCAGGCTGTTTTCTCATGACGGGCTGCGGAGGAGACGCGCCGAAGCAGACGAAAAATGAGATCCATGTCGTGACTCATGCGAACTGGAATCCCTTCGAGTACATGGAGAATGGCAAGATCGTCGGATTTGACGTGGACCTCGCACGAGAAGCGGTGAAGCGCGCAGGGCTTACGATGGATCTCACCGATGCGGGCTGGGAGGCGCTCTTTGAGCAGATCCGCTCACATCAGGCGGACATGGCGATTTCCGGTGTCACCGTCACGAAGGACAGAGAAGCATCTTATCTCTTTTCGGCGCCGTATTTCCTCTCCCGGCAGGCGATCCTGGTGCGGGAAGGTGTGGATATCCACAGCGCGAAGGATCTGATGGACGGCAAAGAGATCGCTGTGCAGAACGGCTCGACGGGGCAGGAGGCGCTGGAAAAGCTTCTCGGAAAGAATCATCCCTCCATCAAGAAGACGCCGATGTCCATCCAGATGCTGATCGGCGGGCAGGTCGATGCGCTGGTCGGCGATGAGACGTCCGTGAAGTCCATTCAGGCGCAGTACCCCGAGGCGCATCTTTCGATCGTCTATGATGATGAAGCCTTCACGCCTGAGTTCTTCGGCATCCTCTATCCGAAGGATACGGGCGCAGAGCTCAAGAGCAAGATCGACAAGGCGCTCAAGGACATGATCGCTGACGGTACCTATGGAAAGATCTATGAAAAGTGGTTCAAGACGAAAGTCGATGAGGAGACGCTGGGAAAACTGGGGAAACGCTGATCCGGAACGCATTATTTTATGATTCTGAGGCTAATCATGTCTGATTTCAAATTTTCTATCATTCAGGAATATGCGCCGTTTTTCTTATCCGGCACATGGCTCACGATCAAGCTCTCGCTGATCGCGATCCTCTGTGGATTTCTGCTGGGGCTCGTGCTGGCACTCCTGCGTACTTCGAAAAAGAAATGCCTGTCTTTCCCCGCGCTGCTCTTCATCGAAAGCATACGCGGGACGCCGCTCCTCCTGCAGCTGCTGATCACCTACTTCGGTATCGTGCCGCTTTTCATGAAGAAGCCGGACGGTGTCCTTTCGGCCGCACTTGCGCTTTCCATCAATGCGGGGGCATACATTGCGGAAACGATCCGTGCGGGCATCCAGTCAGTCGATGTAGGGCAGGGGGAGGCCGCCAGTGCGCTGGGGCTTTCCGCATGGCAGAGCATGCGCTATGTCATCCTGCCGCAGGCGCTGAAGTCGGTCGTACCGGCACTGGGCAATTCCTTCGTGAGCCTGATCAAGGACTCGTCTCTCGCCTCCGTCATCGCGACGCCGGAGCTCATGTACTGGGCGAATGCAGCGAATGCACAGTATTATCGCGTGTGGGAGACGTTCATCACGACAGCCGTCATCTATCTCTTTCTGACGGTTGTCACCAGCCGGATCCTTGCCAAATTGGAAAAGAACATGTGAGCATCTGCAATGGCAGGTGCTTTTTTTAACTGGTGACTAGTGACTAGTGACTGGTGACTAGTGACTAGTGACTAGAAGACATCAGACTCCCGTATCGTCATTGAAAGCGTTGCCGAGAAATCTTCCTTGCAGACCGATAAACGATGGATGTGTGAAAGCAGGGATGAGTGACTTGTGACTACAACTTCGGGCATCGCTTTATGCATACTTCGCGGCGCTTCTGATTTTTATGCGCCGCACCAACCCCTTAGAACCCATTGAACCCGTTGAGCCTTTAGTCTTCTTCCCATGAATGCTATAATGATACATATATATTCGTATTTCCAAAGGAGTCTTGTTATGATGCACAATGAACAGAAAGTGACGGACAGCATTTACTGGATCGGCGCAAACGATTTCGTGACGCCCCGCTTTGATAATCTGGTATCGCTCCCGCAGGGGATTTCCTATAACACCTACTTTATCGATGATGAAAAGACCTGTGTCCTGGATGGGATCGACAATGCATGCCGGGACATTTTCATGGATAACCTTTCGTATCTTCTGAAAGGCCGTGCGCTTGACTACATCATCATCAATCACATGGAGCCGGATCACAGCGGGTCGCTTCTGGCACTCGCAGAGGCACATCCCAAGGCGAAGATCATCGCTTCTCCGCAGGCGATCAAAATGTTCGAGCAGTTCTTCCATGTATCGTTCAAAGATCGCACCATCCTTTCTGACGAAAAGATGGTGCTGGATCTCGGCGTGCACAAGCTCCGCTTCATCAAGGCGCCGATGGTCCATTGGCCGGAAGTGACATTTACCTATGATGGGACAGACAAAGTCCTCTTTTCTGCGGATGCCTTTGGGACATTCGGTGCGATCCATGGCTCCATCTTTGCCGATGCCGTCGACTATGCGGATGTGTATGGCGTGGAAGGCCGTCGCTATTACACGAATACGACGGGCAAGTATGGCATGCAGGTGCTTTCCGTTTTGAAAAAGACGGCGGCTCTTCCCATCGACATCATCTGCTCGCTCCACGGGCCTGTCCTTCGCACGGAGAAGGACAAGGCGTATGTGATTGATCGCGTGAAGAAGTGGGCGTCTTTTACACCGGATTATACGTCGGCTTCCATCTTCTTCGCTTCTGCCTACGGTCATACCGCGATGGCAGTAAGCCGTCTCGCGACACTCCTTGGCGAGCGCGGTGTGAGAAATCTGAAGCTCATTGATCTCTGCGTGACCCCGGTGAGCGATGCGTGGGCGGAAGTGTTCCGCAGGAGCCACATGGTACTGGCAGCACCTACGATGAATATGTGCCTCAATCCGGCGATGGCAGCCTTCCTTCACGAATGTACGACGATGGGCATCCAGAACCGCAAAGTGGCGATCCTGGGGAACAGCAGCTGGGCACCCAATGTATCCGGCAAGCTCATGAAGGATATCGTCAGCACGTGGAAGAAGTGTGAGATCATCGAGGAGCCGCTCCACATGAAGGGCAGCATCACCGGTGATGACGAAGCATTGATCTCCCTCGCGGATACGCTGGCCGCGGATATTCTTGGCAAAGAAGGCGCATGATGAAGAAATGGATCTCTTGGATGGCGGCAGGGGCGCTCTCCGCCGTATTGCTTCTCTCGGGCTGCGGAAAACCCTCCGCGCATGTCATGAAGGCCGAAGCCAGCCAGGAACCATTTACCCTGGAGACGAAAGCGGTGCCGGAGGCGCTTCATGTCGCGCCGGTCATTCCGTCCGTATCAGGCGGCCTTCTTTCTGATCTGCCTGATATTGGGACCACGGTCGAGGCGGGCGATGTCCTTTTCCGGATCGACTCCTCGCAGTATGAGTCGCAGGCGGCAGCGCTCGAGGCGAAGATCGCCGAGAGTGCTTCTTCGGCTCCGGCGGTCAGCTATGGCGGCGCGCCGATCGATAACAGCATGGAAGCCTCGCTTCTGAAGCAGGGCATCATCACCCGCGCAGAGTATAACCGCATCAAGGGACGGAGCGCAGTGGCTGAGCCGGCTCCTTCCGGGGGCGGGGCGCAGGTGGATGGAAATCTGACGTCCGCACTGGCAGCCCTGCAGAAGACCATCGCCGGCTGCACCGTCCGTGCGCCGATCAGCGGGATCATTTCGCAGGTCTACATCGGAGATACGCACATGGCCATGGCAGGCAAGCCCGCTCTCGTCATCCGTCAGGATTCACCGGTGACGGCCTCCATCGAGATCCCGTCCAAACTGGATACGCTGATGGAACGCGCCAAGGATGACAAGACGCTGACGGTCACGATGACGGATGGTGATGAGATCTGGTATGGCGAGCTCAAAAAACAGCCGAATGAGGACGGCGATAAATACACCACCTACAAAGTGCAGGTGGATAACAGCGATGATGAGATCACCATCGGGAATGAGTACAATATTCGCATCGAAAGCGGCAAGACCATGTCTTCCTACATGATCCCCAAGACAGCTCTGATCGGCGAGGACTCTGTCGCTGTTGTGAATGATGACGGGCTCATCGACATCAAGACCGTGGATATCGCCAGTGAGACAGGCGGATTCCTGCTCATCATGGATGGTCTCTCTGAGGGCGACCGCGTCGTGACGGATCCGACGAAAGACCTCGAGATGGGCATGGAGGTCGATGTGAAATGAAATGGGAGCGCGCCGACTACGACACCGATCCCGTGACATTGGCGAAGAAGCTCATCGGCGCTGTCCTCTGCTGCCGCACGAAGGAGGGGCTGACTACGGGCCGCATCGTGGAGTGCGAAGCTTATGGCGGATGCTGGCGCGGCCATGAAGACGATGGTGCGCATTCTGCCAAGGGCATCACCGCGCGGACGAAAGTGATCTTTGGCGAGCCCGGTCATGCCTACGTGTATCTCATTTATGGCATGTATACCTGTCTTAATATCGTCTGCGAGCCAGAAGGAATACCCGGCTGCGTCCTTATCCGCGCCATCGAGCCGCTTTCAGGCGTGGAGCTCATGCGGCATCGACGCAAAGGCGCGAAGGGCAGGCTTCTCACAGGAGGGCCCGGCCGCCTGACGATGGCGATGGGCATCGATCGCTCCTTCTATGGGGAAGACCTCACCGGAAACCGTCTCTGGATCGAAAAGGGAGAGGGGCATTTCCCCGTGAAGCGCACGAAACGCATCGGTATCGACTATGCGAAGTATGGAAGAAATTTCCCATGGCGCATGGTGCTTGAAGATAATATATATGTATCTAAGTAAAGAGGGCAGCTCTAGGGAACCACGGATCACATCTGACCCTGCGATCGAACCGGCGTTTCCATGAGGCTGCTCTTTTGTGATGAAAGAAGTGCTTGCCATCGATGTGTCCATGCATAGCAAGCTCTGGCAAAGACGATTGGCTATGCATAGAGCCTGCTTTTGTTTAACTTTTCAAAAGGATCCCATAAAACGCTCTCAAATGGCTGTGAGAGCGTTTTTGTGCTATAATAAGATATGTAATTGTTTAATTTACAGCGCGCAAAGCGCTGTCTTTTTTCGCAAGGAGACACTATGGATATCGAATGGAAAGAAGGAAAAATCATCAATACCCCTTTGGAAGGGCAGATGAAGAATTCCTACATCGACTACGCCATGTCGGTCATCGTGACTCGTGCGCTGCCGGACGTGCGAGACGGCCTGAAGCCCGTACATCGCCGCATCCTCTACGCGATGAGCGAAGCCGGGATGCTGCCGGGCAAGGCGTACAAGAAGTCGGCCCGCATCGTCGGTGATGTCTTAGGTAAGTACCACCCGCACGGCGATATCGCAGTCTATGGGTCTGCTGTCCGCATGGCGCAGGACTTCTCGACGCGCTACCCGCTGGTCGATGGACACGGGAACTTCGGCTCTGTCGACGGCGACTCTGCGGCTGCGATGCGTTATACGGAAATGCGTATGGCGAAGATCACCGTAGAAATGCTGCGCGACATCGACAAAAATACCGTCGATTTCATGCCGAACTATGACGGCTCGCTGCAGGAACCGCTCGTCCTGCCCTCCCGCATCCCGAACCTGCTCGTGAATGGGTCCTACGGCATCGCTGTCGGCATGGCGACGAATATCCCGCCGCACAACCTGTCGGAAGTGGTCGATGGCCTCTCTGCCATGATCGATGATCCAGACATCACGATCGATGGGCTGATGAAGTATATCAAAGGTCCGGATTTCCCGACCGCCGGTATCATTCAGGGCGTGAAGGGCATCGAGGATACCTACCGCACCGGCCGCGGCAGCATCACCGTGCGCGCAAAGACGGAGATCGAAGACATGGATCGCGGCAAACACCGCATCGTAGTGACGGAGATCCCGTATCAGGTGAACAAGGCGCGCCTCATCGAGTCCATCGCCGACCTGCAGCGTCAGAAGGTCTTAGACGGCATCACTGCCCTTCGCGATGAATCCGATCGCAGCGGCATGCGCATCGCTATCGAGCTGCGTGCCGACGTCAGCCCGGACATCATGCTGAATAATCTCTTCAAGCATACCCAGATGCAGGTGAATTTCGGCGCCATCATGCTGGCACTGGTCGATGGACATCCGCGCATCCTGAACCTGAAGCAGATCCTCTACTATTACCTGAAGCATCAGGAAGAAGTCATCACCAGAAGAAGCCAGTATGAACTCGACAAGGCCAGAGCCAAAGCGCACATCTTGGAGGGGCTCCTCATCGCGCTCGATCACATCGATGAAGTCATCAAGACCATCCGTGAATCCCGCACCGATGATGTGGCGAAACAGGCTCTCATGTCGAAATTCGGACTTTCGGAAAAGCAGGCCATCGCCATCCTCGACATGCGTCTGCGCAAGCTGACAGGCCTCGAAAGAGACAAGCTCGAACAGGACTATAAGGACGTGCAGGAAACCATCGCTTACCTCGAAGACCTCCTCTCCTCCAGAGAAAAGATCATGGGCGTCGTCAAAGACGAGCTCCAGGATGAAAAGAAAAACTTCGGCGATGAACGCCGCACCCAGATCTCGGCTACGAAGGAGGACTTCACCCTGACCGACCTCATCCCGGATGAACCGATGACCATCACCCTGACGAAGCAGAACTACATCAAGCGCATGGACTCTGCGGATATTCGTGTCCAGAAGAAGGGCGGCCGCGGTGTCTCCGGCATGAAGATGAAGGACGAAGACTATGTCTGGAAGATCCTGAATACCTCCACGCACAACCGCATCCTCTTCTTCACAAACAAGGGCAAGGTCTACATGAAGACGGCCGTGGAATTCCCGAAATCCACGAGAACCGCACGCGGCAGTGCGCTCATCAATTTCATTCCGAATCTGGCCCGTGATGAAAGAGTCACCGAGCTTCTCGACCTCGACAATGTTCAGGAAGGGACGAAGTACCTCCTCATGGTCACGAAGAAAGGCTACGTGAAGAAGACGGAGCTTGCGGAATACAAGAATATCAACAAGAACGGCCTCATCTCCATCCGCCTCAATGAGGGCGACCGCCTCGCTGCCGTGCTTGCGATCACCGGTGAAGAGGAGATCATCCTTGGCACCAAGGACGGCATGGCCATCCGCTTCTCTGTGGATGACAGCGAGGTCCGCTCCATGGGCCGCGCCGCTGCCGGTGTCCATGGGATCAAGCTCGCTGGCGATGATGAAGTCGTCGGCGCATGCATCGCAGCTGATAAGGATATCTTTACCATTTCTGCGGACGGCAATGCGAAGAGAAATAAGGCCTCTGCCTATCATATCCAGAGCCGAAACGGTAAGGGCATCCGGAATTTCCGCCGCGGCTACGAGGTCGTAGCCCTTGTCGCAGCGGATGACAAGGATGAGCTCGTCGGCGTCTCCGAACAGGGCATCACCATCAAGACCAAAGCGAGCCAGATCGTCAGCAAGAAGACGAAAGCAGGGCAGGGCGTCATTCTCCAGCGTCTCGAGGATGGGGATCGCATCGCCTCCATCGACGTGCTCTCGAATGATCCGGAAGCAGAAGACACCGAAGAATAAGTAGGTGAGAGGGGATCCTTGTGAGCTTGATTTGAGGATCGGCTGCCAGATGCCAGTCACATATACCCCTGCGAAACCCGCCGCGTGGAAAGCGCGGCGGGTTTTTGCGTCTGACTATCTGATGAAGTGTTTGGGAGGCCTCCAAGGAAGACCGGTTTTGAGATTTAATCTGGGGTTCGCTATCTTTTCCCCTTGCTGTATCGTATAATTGCAGTATAAGAAAACGATTTGAGACTTGGTTTTCAAGGAGGTATCTATGGCAGTCACGAAAGAAATGAATGCACAGCAGGACAGACAGAAGGCGCTCGAAAATGCGATGAAGCAGATCACCAAGGAATTTGGTGCCGGCTCCATCATGCGTCTTGGCGAAATGGGAGATAAGCTCGATATCGAGGTCATCCCGACGGGCTCGCTCGCCCTTGATATCGCTGTCGGTGTCGGCGGTTATCCGCGCGGCCGTGTCATCGAGATCTATGGGCCGGAGTCCTCCGGTAAGACGACGCTGGCGCTGCATGCGATCGCAGAAGCGCAGAAGATGGGCGGCGTCACCGCATTCATCGATGCCGAGCATGCGCTCGACCCTGTCTATGCGCATCACCTCGGAGTCGATACGAAAGAGCTTTTGATCTCCCAGCCGGACAGCGGCGAGCAGGCGCTCTCCATCGCAGAGTCTCTGGTCAGAAGCGGCGCGGTCGATATGATCGTCATCGACTCGGTCGCAGCCCTCGTACCGAAGCAGGAGATCGAAGGGGATATCAGTGATGCTTCGGTCGGCCTGCAGGCGCGCCTCATGAGCAAAGCACTCCGTAAGCTGACGGGGATCATCAGCAAATCGAAGACCATCGTCATCTTCATCAACCAGCTGCGTGAAAAGGTCGGCGTGATGTTCGGCAATCCGGAAACCACGACGGGCGGCCGCGCGCTGAAATTCTACTCCTCGATCCGCATCGAGATCCGCAAGCTCGAAGTCATCAAGAATGGTTCGGATATCATCGGCAACCGTACGAAAGCGAAAGTCGTGAAGAACAAAGTCGCTCCGCCATTCAAGGTGGCTGAGTTCGATATCATGTACGGGGAAGGGATCTCCAAGGAAGGCACGCTCCTTGATATTGCGGTCGATATGGAGATCATCCAGAAGAGCGGGGCATGGTACTCGTACAAAGGCAGCAGGATCAGCCAGGGTCGTGAGGCAGCGAAGCGTTACTTGAAGGAACACCCGGATGTCGAAGCGGAGATCGATAAGATCATTCGTGACACCCTTGTCGTAGAACCGGATCATTTCGAAGATGGCGTACACTCGGAAGCGGACAGCGAAACGGACTCGTCCGAAGGATAGGACCTGCTACGAGACGGCGGTGTACCTCCTGCAGTTCCGCGACCAGAGCGAGAAGGATCTCACACGGAAGCTGAAAGAGCGGGAGTACACGGAGAAAGAGATCGAAGAGGCGATGGAACGGCTCAGAGACTATGAATATGTCAATGATGAAAATCTCGCTGATGAGCTTTTCGAAGCCTACCGCCGCCGCGCGCAGTACGGAGACGCCTACATCCATCAGAAGCTGAAGCTGAAAGGGCTTGCTACGGAGAAGCACCTGCAGCTTGAGGAAGAGATCGAGATGGCGGCCGCCCTCCTGCAAAAGAAGTGGGGCATGAGCCCGAAGCTGCGGACAGATTTCAAAAAGTCAGCCTCCTTTCTCCTGCGAAGGGGGTTTTCCCATGATGCCGTCATGACGGTGATGCATGAGATGGATTTTGAGGAAATAGAAGAGTAACAAAAGGGGCTGTGAAGAAATGAATCCTCATTTCTTCACAGCCCCTTTTTACTTTGCTTTCATTTGGTTCAAGGTTCAGGTGGCGGCTTCGCCGCCTTTTTTAGAAGATGGTATTCTCGTATCGCAGCCTTCCCCTCTAGGGGAAGGTGCCCGAAAGGGGCGGATAGGGTGACTATGGCATGAAAGACAGCTGGGATAAGGTTTCCCGGTCACTCCTATGAGAGCTGCAAGTCCCCCGCGGCAGATGGAACGCGAAAATGAGATGATCGTTATTTCACATCGCCTTTTGGGGTGGCCTGACATGAGGGATGATTCAGCCATCAAAATGGGAAAAGAGAATAAATCAAAAAGGCTATTGACTATTTGACTAATTGATGTATAATAGATTACAGAAATAAGGTAAGAGGTCAAGTGGAAAGCGGTGAGTGATATGAATAGCACGATGCTATCTGATAAAATAGAAAATTTCATTCTGGATCTGATGGATAAGCAAAATACAGACCAGTTGCTGCTAAAGCGCAAAGAGGTGGCCGACCGGCTCGCGTGTGCGCCTTCACAGGTGACGTATGTGATCAATACGAGATTCTCCGCCAATGATCGATTCATCGTCGAGTCACGGCGGGGGAGCGGTGGATATATCAAGATCTCCCTGCGTCCTGTCGAGCGTGAGGCGGTGCCGGACTACTATCATCGGCTGAAGGAGGCAGCGAGCCAGTACCAGAATGAAAAGTCAAATCATCAAACAAAAGACAAACCGGTATCGCAGGAGGAGATAGAAAATGGTCTTCGGGGATATTTCCAGATGCTTTTGAATTACGACATTATTTCCGAGCGTGAGTATCGGCTGATGTATGCGATGACACACACGATGCTGGAGTATTGTCCGGAAGGACACCGAAAGGAAGCCGGACGGACGATGATCCATCGCATCGAGTGGGCGCTGAAAGGAGAATAAATATGCTTTGTGAACGCTGTCATGCACATCCTGCCACTGTTCATATGGTGCAGGTGGTGAACGGACATAGAAAAGAGGAGCATCTCTGCAGTGAGTGCGCAGAGAAAGAGCATGTTTTCCAGAAGGAGCAGAGCTTCTTTGGACATGGATTCTTTGACAGTCCGCTGGATCATTTCTTCGGCGGATCGATGCTTGGGCATCTCTTAGAAGACCCCTTCGGGACCCGCACGCTGGAAGATCAGGGCGGACAATTCATCGAAGTCAGCCCGGAAAAGCTGCCGGAGAATGAAGACGGCTACAACCGCTTCAAAGAGTCCATCCGCCCGTCGTTCCAGAAAGGGAAGAATGAAATTCCCGTCAATGAACCGAAGGCCAAAGAAAAGGCGGATGCTCCGGCGGAGAGCGAGGAGCTGCAAGCCTTAAGAAAGGAGCTCAAAAGCTGCGTCGATCGCGAAGACTTCGAGCGCGCCTGCGAGGTCAGAGATAAGATCAAGGCGATTGAAGGAAAGAAATGAGTGACTGGTGACTGAAATACTACCTTCATTTCTAATTTCTCATTTAATATAAACCCCAAAACAAAGGAGGGATTTCTATGGAAGACAGATATACAGATGGTGTAAAAAATGCCTGGAAATTTGCAGGAGAAGAGGCTGCGAAGCTGGGCAGTGATTATTTGGGGACCGAGCATCTGCTTTTGGGCATTGCCCACGAAAAAGATTCGGCCGGCGGCAAGATCCTGAATTCGCTCGGCGTGACCGTAGAGGCGGTGGAGCCGCTGCTCGCCGGGCAGGGAAGGAGCGGCTTCTTCTCTCGCCGTGAGCTGTATGTAGCGCCGCGGACGAAACGGGTGCTGGAAATGGCGCTGGAGGAAGCCAATGATCTTGGCAATTCCTTCGTCGGCACGGAGCATCTGCTGCTTGCCATTCTGCGGGAAGGCAGCGGCGTTGCGATGCAGATCCTGGAGCATTTCGGAGTGACACAGGAGAAGCTGCAGAAAGCCTTCGATACCTATATTTCGGAAGACGGAAATGGAGAAGGCAGTGCAGAGCTGGGAGAGATGGGTGATTTTGCCATCGACCTCAATGAAAAAGCCAAACAGGGCAAGATCGACCCCGTCATCGGGCGTCAGACGGAGATCAATCGTGTGATCCAGATCCTGTCCCGCAGAAATAAGAACAACCCTGTCCTCATCGGTGAGCCGGGCGTAGGCAAGACAGCCATCGCAGAAGGGCTTGCACAGCGGATCGTTTCTCATGATGTGCCGGAGATCCTGAAGGACTGCCATGTGATTTCTCTCAATATGTCCTCCGTCGTCGCCGGTACCAAGTACAGAGGCGAATTTGAGGAACGGCTGAAAAAAGTCATTGATGAAGTGAAGAAACATAAAGACTGGATCCTTTTCGTCGATGAACTGCATACACTGGTGGGAGCAGGCTCGTCGGAAGGCTCCATGGATGCAGCCAATATCATGAAACCGGCTCTGGCACGCGGGGAGCTGCGCTGCATCGGTGCGACCACTTTGAAAGAATATAAGAAGTATATCGAAAAGGATGCCGCTTTGGAACGTCGGTTCCAGCCGGTCAAAGTCGGTGAACCGACACCGGAAGATACGCTGAAGATCTTGAAGGGGCTGCGTGATCGCTACGAAGCCTTCCATAAAGCGAAGATCACCGATGAAGCAATGAAAGCGGCTGTCGAACTTTCCGGTCGTTACATCACGGATCGTTTCCAGCCTGATAAAGCCATCGATGTCATCGATGAAGCCGCCGCCAAGGTCCGCATGGAAGCGTCTTCGACACCGGATGCGCTGAAAGAGAAGGAAGAAAAGCTGGCCTCCCTTTTGAAAGAAAAGGAAGCGGCTGTGGCTTCGCAGGATTTTGAAAAAGCCGCCGAGTATCGTGATGCTGCCAAGAAGATGCAGAGTGAGATCGCCCTCATGAAGAAGGACTGGAAGGGTGCGGATCATGATGATCTTAAAGTCACGGAAGAAGATGTGGCAGAAGTCGTCGCTAAATGGACGGGGGTACCGCTGCAGAATCTGAAGAAGAGCGACTCTGAGCGCCTGCTTCATCTGGAAGAAGAGCTGCATAAGAGAGTGGTCGGTCAGGATGAGGCTGTCCATGCCGTTGCCACGGCGATCCGTCGTGCGCGTGCCGGTATGAAGGATCCGAAACGTCCGATCGGTTCCTTCCTCTTCCTCGGCTCGACCGGTGTCGGCAAGACCGAGCTGGCCAGAGCGCTCGCTGAATGCATGTTTGGCAGTGAGAAAAATATGATTCGTTTCGATATGTCGGAATACATGGAGAAACACGAAGTGTCCCGTCTCGTCGGTGCGCCTCCAGGATATGTCGGCTATGAAGAAGGCGGCCAGCTGACCGATGCCGTGAGAAAGACGCCGTATAGCGTCATCCTCTTCGATGAAGTCGAAAAGGCGCATCCGGATTTCTTCAATATCCTTCTGCAGGTACTCGATGATGGTCGTCTGACCGATGGTCAGGGCCGCACCGTGGACTTCACGAATGCTGTCATCATCATGACCAGTAACCTTGGCTCTACCCTCTTGAAAAACCAGATGAAGAAACTGGGATTCAAAGCAGAGGACAAAGGCGAGAAGAAGGAAACCTTCGAGGATGTGAAGAAGCTGATGATGGATGAAGTGAAACACACGCTCCGTCCGGAATTCATCAACCGTATTGATGAGATCATCGTCTTCCATCCGCTCACCGCTTCCGATCTTTCCTCTATCGTGAACTTGATGCTTGCCAAGGTCGGTGAGAAGCTCGCGCACTTCGAAGTGAAGCTCGATGCCAGCGAAGAAGCGAAAAAGCTCCTCATCGATCATGGTACCGATGTGGAATACGGCGCCCGTCCGCTGCGCCGCACCATCCAGAAAGAAGTCGAAGACCCGATCTCCGAGCTCATTCTGCAGGAGGGTCTCGAAAAGAAGAAAGTCCTCCATGTGGATGCCAAGGATGGCAAGCTGACTTTCCACGCGGAATGATGCCATCGCCTTTAGGCAGATGATATAATAAGAGTGCAATGGGAATGTAGTAGACATTTCCCGTTGCACTCTTTTTGTGCTTTTAGGGGTTCAACGGGTTCTCTGGGGTCTGAAGGTTCAACGGGGAAGGTGCGGCGCGAAGCGCCGAATGATAAAATTGCGGCGAAGCCGCCACCACCACTCCTCACTCCTAACTCCTAACTTTGAGAAATTGTATAGCGTACTGATGAACGATATGATGATAAAGGAGATACGTCCATGGCCAAGAACCGAACTAAATTCGTCTGCTCGAACTGCGGGGCAGAGACTGTGAGATGGATGGGGCGATGCCCGCAGTGCGGCTCATGGAATACACTCGAGGAGACGGTGGAGGAAGTCCTCCCCAAGCAGCTGCGGACGACGCATGAGGTGGTCAGCGGCAAGCGTCCGCAGAAGCTCTCGGAAGTGAATCTGGAAAACCATGAACGCATGCAGCTTTCGATGCCTGAGGTCGATCGTCCGCTCGGCGGCGGCGTCGTACCCGGTTCCGTCATACTTTGGGGCGGAGAGCCGGGGATCGGCAAGTCGACACTGATTCTCCAGGTCTGCCACGCCATGGCAAAGGCGGGACGGAGCGTCCTTTATGCGAGCGGGGAAGAGTCCGAGGCGCAGATCAAGATGCGCGCCGAAAGGCTCGGCGCTGCTGATGACGATCTCTTCGTCTATTCCGGCGGCAATCTGGATGCCATCGTCGCTGAGGCAGAAAAAGAAAAGCCATCCATGCTGATCATCGACTCCATCCAGACGATGTATCTGTCGGCCAATGAATCCCCGATGGGAAGTCCCGCGCAGATCCGCGACTGCACCGCCGTACTCGTGCGCCTCGCGAAAAGTGAGAATATCGCTGTCATGATCATCGGTCACGTGACGAAGGAAGGAAATCTCGCGGGACCGCGCATCTTGGAGCACATGGTCGACGTGGTCTTCTACTTGGAAGGCGACCGCAGCTACCAGTTCCGCGTGCTGAGGACGGTGAAGAACCGTTTCGGCTCCACCGCAGAGTCCGGGCTCTTCGTCATGGAGGGACAGGGGCTCAAAGGGATCGAAGACCCGTCGAAGTACCTGCTTCGTGACCGCACGAGCCAGACGCCGGGTCAGGCTGTCGTCGCCTGCATGGAGGGACTGCGACCTGTCCTTGTAGAGATCCAGGCGCTCACCGTCCACTCGGTCCTTGCCATCCCGCGCCGCATCGCGGCGGGCTATGACTACAACCGCATGATCATTCTCCTTGCCGTCCTGGAACGCCGCGGACGCATCCCTTTCTCGACCGAAGATGTGTATCTCAATGTGGCGGGCGGCTTCCGTGTGAAAGAAACTGCCGCCGACCTGGCTGTAGCGCTCTCACTGATCTCTGTCAGAGGCGACGTCGCGGTCCCGCAGAACCTCATGGCACTCGGAGAGATCGGCCTCACCGGAGAGATCATGCCTGTTTCCCGTGTCACTCTTCGTCTCAAAGAAGCGCTCAAGATGAAATTTACCCATTTCATCCTGTCGGAGCGCAATAAAAAAGAAGTTCTGGCCTATTATGAAGCGCATTATCTGGACGAGGTCAGAGAACATACAGTCTTCGTCAGAAATCTGAAAGACCTGATGGAAGCCGTGAAGTAGGGAGAGTCCACGGGGCGTGCTGCTCCTTGATGTGGGGATGAAGGGATGTGGGGATGAAGGCTCTGTTTGAATGAGGAATGAGGAATGAAGGCGGCGGCTTTGCCGAGATCGATGACGAGGTCACAGCTGTTCTGGCATTCGTTATCTCACATGCAACGTTTCTCGTCGCTCAGGATGACGAAACGGGGCGATGCCCGAAGGTGGTATTGAGTCACCAGTCACTTGAGACTTCTGCCTAGCTGCTCATCCCTGCTTTCAAATTTCAGGGGTTGGCGCGGTGTTTCTATAGGATGAAGCGCTGCGCCAACCCCTTTGAACCTTCTGAACTTATAGAACCCGCTGAACCTGCCAACCGCAAATTGCCAACCATCAACAAAATTTTTCATTTCCGGTATAAATGAGAGCGAAAGTTTGCTATAATAAGATGATGCTTAAAATGTAAAAATGGACTTACTATCTGAAAAAGTTGTTTTCTACAAAAACATAGTGTAATCAAAGAGGATTCAAGATGCCGGAAAAAGTATTACGATTGATATTCATCCTGCTCTTTACCGTTCTTGGCGTCGTGCTTTCGAGGCAGGGCGAGTCAGTGCTGACGGCACTGCTCCCGAGCTCTGTCCTGACGGAGACCATTCTGGGGATCACCTTCATGTCTCTGGCCACGATGCTTCTGGGTGGTATTTTAGGAGCTGTCGTGGGCTGCGCTGTATCGCCCTACCTGATTTCCCGCCTTTTCGCATTGACATCGCGGATGGAGAAGTCGCTGTCTGCCATGAGTACGCAGGATCTCATCGCAGGGACGCTCGGGCTCTTTCTGGGGCTCATCATTGCAAATCTGGTCGGACTTGCTTTCAGCTCGGTGCCGTTCATCGGGCCGTATGTCTCTGTCGTACTGTCCATCGTGCTCGGATATCTGGGGATGCATCTCGCAGTCAGCAAGAAGCCGGAGATGGTCGGCTGGTTTAAGCTGCATGCGGAAGAAAAGAGCGAGAAAAAGAAATCAAAGGAAAAACAGCGCATCGGTAAGTTGCTGGATACGAATATCATCATCGATGGGCGTGTGGCAGATATTTTCCAGACTGGATTTTTGGAAGGTCCTATCGTGGTGCCTGTCTTTGTGCTGGAAGAATTGCAGAAGATCGCAGACAGCTCGGACGTACTGAAGAGGAATCGCGGCCGCCGCGGACTGGATATCCTGAACCATATGCGCAAGAAGAACCGCGATGACATCAAGATCATCACCGATGATTTCGAGGAGATCAGTGAGGTGGACTCCAAGCTCATTAAGCTCGCCCGTGAAAAGGGCTACAAGATCATCACCAATGACTACAATCTGAATAAAGTGGCGGAGCTGCAGGGCGTCGCTGTCCTCAATGTGAATGACCTCGCCATCGCTGTGAAGCCGGCCGTCATTCCCGGCGAGCAGATCTTCGTCCAGCTCGTGAAGAATGGTAAGGAAGAAGGCCAGGGTGTCGCCTACCTTGATGATGGCACGATGATCGTGGTCGAAGACGGCAGCAAAAGCATCGGCAAGGAAGTCGCCGTCATCATTACCTCCGTCCTCCAGACCTCGGCCGGGAAGATGATCTTTGCGAAGCTCGAAGAATAGGATTAGTAGCTAGGGATTAGGGATTAGGAGTGACTAGTGACTGGTGACTGGTGACTGGGTGACTAAGAGACTAGGAGATTAGGAGACATCTGACTTCTATCCTCCGGCCTTCGGGCATCGCCCCATATATATTCGCGGCGAAGCCGCCACCTTCATTTCTAATTCCTCATTCGAGCAAAGCTTTCATCCCCAATCAAGGTGCGAGCCGCCCCCACGGGCTAGCCATGAACCCTCAAACCCATTTAGGAGTACATGTATTTATGAACAGTCTCATACTGGTGGCTGCCGGTCAGGGCAGCCGCATGGGGGCTCCGGTGAATAAACTTCTCTTGAAGCATCGGGGCCATTCGCTGATTTCTTATACGCTAAGGCATGTCTTTCAGAGCCGCTTTCTGGAAGAGCTTATCATCGTCGCAAGGGTCGAGGAACAGCCGATTTTTGCTGACATATTGAAAGGGATCGAGCACCATATCCCTGTCCATTTCGCACCGGGCGGAGCGACGCGCACCCAGTCGGTGAAGAATGGACTTTCCTGTCTTGCGAAGGATTCGGAAAAAGTCCTCGTGCATGATGGTGCTCGTCCTTTCGTCGATGGGAAGACCATCGATGATGCCTTTGCCGCCATCAGCGAGGCGCATCCGGCCGTCGTGGTCGGTATCCCCTGCGTGGATACCATCAAGGAGGTCGATGGAGAATTGGTGCAGGGGACGCTGGATCGGAGCCGCCTTTTCCGCGCACAGACGCCGCAGGGGGCATTTTCGAAGCTGCTCAAAGCGTCGATGGAGGCTCTTTCCTCCGAAGAAGGGATCACGGATGACGCTTCGATCCTGGAAAAAGCGGGCGTGCCGGTCACGGTGCTGCCCGGGAAAGAACAGTTTTTCAAGGTAACGACACCGGGAGATTGGAGCCGGTTTACAAAAATGATCGAAAAAGAGGGCTTGCCCTTCCGTATCGGACAGGGGTATGATATACATCGATACGATGAAAGCCGTCCGCTCATGCTTGGCGGTGTAGAGATCGCAAAGACAGGCGGCCTTTTGGGTCACTCGGATGCGGATGTGCTGCTGCATGCCATCATGGATGCGCTCCTAGGCGCAGCAGGTCTTCCCGATATCGGGCACTATTTCCCCGATACCGATCCTCGCTATGAGGGAGCGGACAGCAAAAAGCTCATGCTCGAAGTCGCGCGCGTCCTTTCTGAAGAAGGCTGGCAGGCTGGAAATATCGACAGCACCGTGATCGCGGAGAAGCCGAAGCTTGCGCCGCATATAGCGGAAATGAAAGCATCGATCGCGCATCTTCTCGGGATTTCCGAGAATCAGGTGGGTGTGAAAGCCACCACGAATGAAAAATTGGGTGCGGTGGGCCGCAGGGAAGGTATGGCAGCTCTGGCATCCGTTATCATTTATAGAAAATAAGAAGGAGTTTTAACAGATGGAAAAGAAATTGAAAGTTCGTTTTGCCCCGAGCCCGACAGGCCCATTTCATATCGGTGGTGCGCGCTCCGCGCTCTTCAACTGGCTGGTTGCTCGTCACGCTGACGGCACCTTCCTCGTCCGCATCGAAGATACGGATCTGAAGCGTTCCACCAAGGAATCCGAAGAGAATATCAAAGATTCTCTGAAATGGCTCGGCATGAACTGGGATGAAGGCATCGACGTAGGCGGCCCGCATGGCCCGTACCGCCAGACCGAACGCCTCGATCTCTACAAGAAGGAAGTACAGAGACTTCTCGATGAAGGCAAAGCGTACTACTGCTACTGCAGCGCAGAAGAGCTGGAAAAAAGCCGCAAGGCGCAGCTCGATGCCGGCAAGACTCCGATCTATGATGAACACTGCCGCCACCTCACCGAAGAAGAAAAAGCCAAGTACGAAGCCGAAGGCAGAAAACCGGTCGTCCGTCTCAAGGTCAGAAAAGACGGCGTCTTTGCTTTTGATGACATGGTTCGCGGCCATGTCGAATTCCAGGCAGCCGGTGTCGGTGATTTCATCATCATGAAATCCGACGGCATCCCGGTCTATAATTTCGCTGTCGTGATCGATGATGCCTTCATGGAAGTCACCCATGTCATCCGCGCGGAAGAACATCTCTCGAACACCCCGCGTCAGCTTGCCATCTATGAAGCACTTGGCTATAAACCACCGAAATTTGGTCATATCTCCCTGATCCTCGGTGAAGATCATAAGAAGATGAGCAAGCGCCATGGGGCGACCTCTGTCACCGAATACAGAAATATGGGCTATTTGCCGGAAGCGGTCGTGAACTATCTGGCGCTCCTTGGCTGGACCCCGAAGGGCGAACAGGAAATCTTCACGGAAGAAGAGCTCATCAAGCAGTTCTCCATGAAGCGTGTCTCCTCGAATGATGCTGTCTTCGATATCAATAAGCTGAACTGGATCAACTTCCAGTACATGAAGAAACTCGATGCAGACCAGCTCTATGACCTGATTTTCCCGTTCCTTGTGAAAGCCGGCTATGTGGATGCCATGGTCAGTGAAGAAAAGAAAGACTGGCTGAAGAAGGTCATCTGGTTCATGAAAGACCACATCTACTTCGCAGGTCAGGCAGCCGATGAGCTGAAATTCTTCTTCGAAGATATGCCGAAGATCACCGACGAAGATGTCCTTGCTGTCATGAAGGCAGAAACCAGTGGTAAGCTGCTCAGAGCCTTCATCGAAGATCTGAAAGCGCTTGAGACCTTCGATCAGGCAGAGATCAAGAAATGCTTCAATGCATGCATGAAAGCACAGGGCATCAAGGGCAAAGCTGCTTACGAACCGACCCGTATCGCTTTGACCGGTGTGACCCAGGGCCCGGGCATGTTTGAAATGATGGAACTTTTCGGAAGAGAAAAGACCATGGATAGACTCGAAGCAGCGCTCGCGTACTGCTAAGAGAGGAAAGAGCCACAGAAATGCGCCGCATTTCTGTGGCTCTTTTGGTTTGAGGTTAGTCTGTGGGGCGTGCTGCCCTCTTGATTGGGGATGAAAGTCTCTCTTGAATTAGGAATTAGGAATTAGGAATGAAGGTGGCGGCTTCGCCGCAAGTATATATGAGGCGATGCCCGTAGTCCGGAGGATAGAAGTCAGATGTCTGGCGTCTCCCAGTCTTCCAGTCTTCCAGTCTCCCAGTCTCCCAGTCTCCCAGTCTCCCAATCACTCGAGGCCCCTAATCCCTAGCTGCCGATCACAAATTTCTAATTCCAATTTCCTTCATTTATGCTATAATGACTATGAGTGTAATCAGCAGGTTTCCTGCTGAAATCACGATGAGGAAACAGATATGAAAATTATTGGTGGAAAAGCCAAAGGCACGAACCTTTTGGCACCCGTAGGAAGAAATACGACGAGACCGACGCTGGGACGGGTACGGGAAAGCATTTTCAATGTACTTGCCAATGTGGGGCTCGTTGAGACGGATGTCCTTGATATTTTCGCCGGGACAGGCGCGATGGGGCTTGAGGCGCTCAGCCGGTATGCATCGTCTGCGGTCTTTATCGACAAGACAACGGGCCGCATCATCCGCGAAAATGCGAAGAAGTGCCATGCAGAAGATCAGGTACAGATCATATCGAGAGATGTAGGGGCTGCGCTGAAGTCTCTTCAGGGCAGGACCTTTGATTATATTTTCATGGACCCTCCGTATCGGAAGGGCTATATCAATGAAGTACTGGCGATGGTTTTCGACTGCGGCCTTCCTGCTGATCATGCGATCATTATTGCAGAACATTCTATATCAGAACCCCCGGATGTATCACTCTTTGCTGACCGGTGTGAAGTCTGGAAAGAGAAAAAAGTGGGGGCCATTGTTGTTACCTATCTGCTATGCAGATCTACAGAGGGAGAAGTGCAATGAAAATAGCGATTTGCCCAGGAAGTTTCGACCCGGTGACCTATGGTCATCTGGATATCATCAGAAGAAGCGCTTGTCTGGTCGATAAACTGATTGTGGCAGCTTTTTTAAACCCGACTAAGCATTATATGTTTACTACGGAAGAACGGTTGGATATGCTTCGTGAGACGACCAAAGACATTCCTAATGTCGAAGTGGATGCTTTTGATGGTCTTTTGAATGAATACGCAGCGAAGAAGAATTGCCATCTTCTGATTCGCGGACTTCGTGCGTTCAGTGATTTTGAATACGAATTTCAGCGGGCGCTCATGATCAAACAGATCGATCCCACGCTGGAGACCGCATTCTTCATGACGGATGGACGCTATTCTTATCTGTCGTCTACCGGCGTTCGTGAGCTGGCCCATTTTGATGGTGATATTACCCGGATGGTCCCGCCCTATGTACAGGAAATGATCAAGAAAAAGGTAGAGAATCGCTGATCGCCATCGGCTTTTTTCTCAAACTTCGAAAAAGAAATGAGGCTTGCAATTATGGACACAAGAAAACTCTTAGAAGAATTAGAAAATGTCATCAATAACGCGAGTGAAGTACCGCTCACCAATAAGAAATTGGTGGATAAGGATGAGATCGAACGACTGATCGATGCCATCAATCAGTCTCTGCCGAATGAACTCGAGAGCGCACGCCGCATCGTCGCGGACAAAGAGCGTATCATGCTCGACGCAGAAAAGAAAGCAGAGGACACGGTGGCGCAGGCGAAGGATTATATCGCCCGCATCACGGAAGAAAGCGAACTTGTCAAGCAGGCGCAGGAGCGTGCCAATGAAGTGATCTCTTCGGCCAATAAATCCGCTGATGAGCTCCGCACCAGCTCTGTCACCTATGCGACAGATGTCCTGAAGTATGTAGAAACAAATATGGAAAATGTCTTAGACAGCCTGAAAAAGAACCGTCAGAGCCTGATCGATTCCAATTCCGCCGCTGCCCGTCAGCAGGAAAAAGAAAATAAGTGATGAGGGGCGGAGTTTGGGGATCAGCACCCGCTGCACCCAATGAGCCCGTTGTACCTTATGGCATATTTTCATGTGAAGACGGAACGCATGTTGCGTTTCGCCGGCGTCATCAGATTGATGGATGATGCTTCAGGGCGCACCTTCATTCCTTATTTCTCATTCCTCTTTTGGGGAAGAGGATAAGTGATATTCCGGTTTTGAATGAAGCATACAGGAGGCCATTCCCATGGGACGAGAAGAGGAAAGCCGACGGATCCTTGTGATCTGTTTTGCGGCGGCTCTTCTGGCTCTGGGAGCGGCCTTTTTTCTGTGGCATACCGCAGGGGAGACGAAAGAGGAGCCGCTTCCTGTGGTCGAGCTTTCCGGCAAGGAGTCTTCCCGGACTCTCCTCGTCTATGTGACGGGTGCCGTGAGGCAGCCGGGTGTCTATGAGCTTCCTGAGGGAAGCCGCTTCTTCGATGCGGTGAAGGCTGCGGGTGATGTGCTGCCGTATGCGGTTATGGAAGATATCAATATGGCCGAGCCGCTTTCTGACGGGATGAAGATCCATATCCCGCTTGATCCGGAGCAGGTGGATGCACGGGGGAGCGGGCTCATCTCTATCAATGCCGCCAGCGCGAAAGAGCTCGAAGCACTCCCGGGCGTCGGTCAGGTGACGGCGGAGAAGATCATCCGCTACCGTGAGGAGCATGGCCGCTTTTCCTCGAAGGAGGAGCTCAAAAAGGTGCCCTCTATCGGTGAGAGCCGTTACAAGAAGATGGCGGATAAGATCACCCTATGATGATCCGGCTGGGGCTTTTCTGGAGTGCGCTTTTGCTGGCAGCGGGAGTTTTTCTTTTCGAGGAGCTTCCGCCTTTTCTGCTGCCTTATGGGTATGCCTTGCTGCTCCTTTCCGGTGTGCTTTTCCTTCTCTATGGTCATTTCCGCGGCCGTTTTTCTCTTGTCCTTTTGGGAGCGGCGCTTTCTCTTCTGACGATCGGCGCTTTCCGTATGGCGCTCTCCGATGCCCTGTGGCAGGAGCAGTCACACTGGGCGAGCCGAAGCGCAGGCACCTATGAAGGTATCGTCATGGAGGAGCCGCTGGTACAAAAAGGGGAGGAGGGCTATGCGAGATATGCGCTTGCGCTCGTTTCCATCCGATACGCCGATGGGACGCTCCAGCCGCTCTCGGGGACGTGCTACCTCTATGATCAGAAGGAGATCCGGCATTTCCATCCCGGTGACCGCCTTTACGCCGAAGGAGAAATGAGCCCGATCCGCCTGTATCAGAATCCGGGAAAGATCGATCTCACGGGACGTTATCGGAGTCGCCATCTCCTTGGAAGGCTGTATCTCAAGGAAGGCATGCATCCCTCCTTTGCCGGTGAGAGTGGTACCTATCGCATAGAGAAATTCTCTTCGGAGATGAAGCAGTCGCTGAAAGAGACATTTGCGCCTTACATGGATCCGGTGCGCCTTTCGATCCTGATGACGCTCCTCTTCGGAGGAAATTATAATGATATTCCGGAAGAGGTCATGACGTCATTCTCCGCGACGGGCATCATCCACATTCTCTCTGTCTCGGGCTCGCATGTGGCGCTGCTCTTTGGCTTCCTGTATCTTTTGGGACGCTGGCTCTCGCTGCCGCGACGCCTTGTGATCCTGCCGGCCATCCTGCTTGTGTTGCTTTACGCGGTGCTCTCCGGGCTTGTGCCGCCCGTCATCCGTGCGACGGTCATGGGGATCCTCTCTGTCGTTGGAATTTTCCTTGACAGGGAGAGGGCGACGCTGAATCTTCTGGGGGCCGCGGTCTTTGGCATGCTGCTCTGGGATCCTTACTATGTGTACGATGTGAGCTTCCAGCTCTCAGTCGGCGCATCCGCGGGGATCCTCCTCTTTTACCGTCCGATCCTCCGCTGGATGAGCCCTTTCCCAAAGCTGCCGAAATGGGTGAAGGAAGGGATCGCGCTGTCTTCAGCGGCGCAGCTTCTCACGATACCGATCATGCTCTATGATTTCCATCGCTTTCCGGTGTATTTCATCTTTGCGAATCTTTTCGTCACGCCGTTTCTGGAATGGGTCATTATCGCGGGGCTTATCGCAGCACTCGTCTCCCTTCTTTGCCGTCCGCTGATGGCAGGGCTTCTCTATGCGGCAGACTATGCGATCTTTTTAGCCCTGCGTCTGAATTTCCTCCTCTCTTCGGCCAGGGGAGCGCAGCTTGTGACAGGCGGTCTTTCTTCTTTAGAAATAGCCTTTTACTATGCGCTTCTTGCGGTGGTGTATTTCAGAAAGCGGCTTTCCGGTCGCTCTCGCATGGCTGCCGGAGGCATGCTGTCGCTTCTTTTTCTTGCCATAGCGACGGCTCAGCTCCTGGCGCCTTCGACCCGCGTCATCTGCCCGGATCTTGGCGGTGACCGCGGAATCCTTCTTGTCAATGACGGGCGAAACATCTTATACTATAAGGCAAGCCGCATCTCCTCACGCACCGCTGCCTGGGAGTGGAATTCCATCCTCGCCTATGAAGGGGTAGAGGAGGCAGATGTACTCATTCTGGATCTGGAGGATGTCGATAAGCCGCTCCCTCTCGTGATGGGGATACCTGTCAGGGAGATCTGGGTGACGGGCGGCGATCCGCGGAAATGGGCGACGCAGCTTCTATCGGGACAGACAGCGCGCGTGCGATGTCTGGGAAAGACCGCACTTTCTTTGGATGAGCTGCGCTTTATCACCAATGGCAGCAGCTGGCGCATCGCGATGGGGGAGAAGGACATCTTCCTTTCCGGACGAAGACCCATGCCAAAAGCGTCTCCTCATACCCTGTGGATCACTGGCAGCCATGGCTTTCAAGAATATACGGAAAAAGACGCGGAGACCATGGCGCCCGAGCTGGTCATCTACGGCGGGACCCGTCTCGTCCATGCCTATGAAGACATGGAGCTTTTCGATTTCAAAGACATCCCATCCGTGAACCTGTATCAGAAAGGGATGCAGGAGGTCGTGTATGAGAAGGGATGGAAGCTAGGGAAACGCTGATTAAATCACAGAATCAGATTTCATATGGATTTTTATACATAGCGTCGTCGATATTCTCCTTAAATAGCTCGCTATTCGCGCCCCCTGTCTCCTCGCTCTGTTATATAAAACTCCGCGGCGCTTCCTCATTTTATGCGCCGTACCTTCACTCCTCACTCCTAACTCCTAACTCCTCACTCCTAACTCCTCACTCCTAACTCCTCACTCCTAACTTGATTTGGAAGTTGACTTAAATGACAGTGATTTAGAAAATGCGATACTTGGCACCCGTCACTCCCGATTCCCGGTTACATTTATACAAGGACGATCACTTATGCCTGCCAAAAAGTTAAATAAAAAGAACTGTTGCTTTCTCTATGGTGAAGATCTGGTATCCCTTGCCCTTCGTCGGGAGGGACTGCTCAAGGCCTATTTTGAGGGAGATCCGCCGGATCCCGTTCTGTTCGATGGAGAGGGAAGTCTGGAAGAGTATGAGAATGCCCTGGCGGGGCAGTCACTTTTTTCCAGTGCGACTGCGGTCGTGCTGCACAATCCCCCTTTCCTGAAGCGCATTTCGAAAGCAGAGAAAGAAGAAAAGGAGGCCCTCCGCTTTGTAGAAGTGCTGCAAGGGCTGCCGCCTGATATTTTCTGCCTGATCCAGCTCGATGGAAAGCCGGACAAGCGAACGAAGATCGTGAAAGCCCTGCTGTCTGTCTGCTATAGCGAGGAGCTCTCGCTCCTTTTGCCGCGGGATGCAGCAGGCGCGATGATACGTCTCCTGTCAGCAGCGGGCAAGCGTGTCGATTTCCCCGCACGGACTTATTTGGAGGATGTACTCTCCTCGTGGGATACGATTTCCCTTCCCCTTTTGCAGACGGAATGTGATAAGATGGTACTGATGTGCGGGGAAAAGTCCGTCGTGACGAAGGAGCTTTTGGAGCTTGCACTTCCCGACTACATGAATCAGGGAATCTTCAAATTCGTCGATGCTCTTCTGGATAAAAAGTCGCAGGTGGTCTTAGAGAGTGCGGACCGCGTCTTCACGGATATGACCACCACGATCAAAAATCTCGGACTTCTTTCTTCCAAATTCCGAAAGATCAAGATCTTGAAGGAAATGGAAAGGAACCGCGTACCGCCTACCCGTATCCAGCAGACACTGGGTGTGAGATCTTCATGGCAGTGGCGGGCTGTGCAGGCCGAGGCCAGGAAGGTCACGGAAGAAGAGGCGAAGTGGTTTCTTCTGGAGATCATGAAATACCAGCTCGCTTCCCGCCAAGGCGCCTCGGAGCTTGAACTCAAAGATTTGCTGCTGAAGTATTGTTTGAGGAAATAAGTGACTGGTGATTGGTGGCTGGTGACTGGGATTCCTCGTAACGTCATCCCGAGCGTAGCCGAGGGATCTCTATTGCACTGCGATAATCAGCACGTATGCACTGAGGGAAAACGATGGCTTGGTGCTGCCTCATATGCGACAATGAGCGCTCTGCCGTAGAGATTTCTCGGCTACGCTCGAAATGACGACGGTGCGAAGCACTATCAAAACTCCGCGGCGCTTCTGATTTTTATGCGCCGCACCACAACCCTGAACCCTGAACCCATACACCTTACACCCAAATGTCATATACGAAACGAAGGGACTATCATTGAGTAAAAGACGATACCGCTGGAAGCGGATATTCGGACTGGTTTTCACACTGGCTGTTATCGGCATCGGAAGCGCGCCGTTTCTCTGGGTAAGTGATGACAGGGTCATCCCCGGCGTCACCATCCATGGGACAAAGGCAGGCGGCGCGACGGAGGATGAGCTCAAAGAGCTTTTTTCCGTGAAAAATGCGGATCTTTTGCATGGAAAATTGGTACTTACAAAGGAGGATGCTCACGAAGAGATCTCCTTCCGCTCGCTTTCTGTCCGCTATGACGAGAAGGCCATAGAGAAAGCCATGGCTCTTGGACGGACGGGCGGTCTCTTCCAGCGCTGGTACGATCGCTGGCGGATCCTCCTCACCGGGCATAGTGCGGCCATCGATGCTTCTTTTGATGAGAAGCACCTCACCGAGGATATCGCCCAGCTGGCCGCCAAGTATGCAAAGCCTCCTGTCAATGCGAAGCCCCGGTTTGGGAAAGATGGATCCGTTTCCTTCGATGAAGGCAGGCCTTCCATGAAAATCGACAAGGCGGCACTGGAAGAAGCAGCCGCGCTCCAACTCAAAAAGGGCGAAAGCGGGGAGGTGGAGATCCCGGCCACAGACATCCAGAAGCCGAATATGACAAAGGAGGCTGCCAAGGAAATCAATGCAGTCCTTGCCGAATACACGACCACCTTTTATCCCGGAGGCAACCGCAGCAGAAATATCGAGATCGCTGCAAACAGTATCAGCGGCAGGTACATCGCACCGGGAGTCTCTTTTTCTTATAACCAGGCGACAGGTTCCCGTTCCAGCGCGAATGGCTATCTCGAAGCCCCTGTCATTATCAATGGCAAGGTCGAGCCGGGGACAGGCGGCGGCGTCTGTCAGGTGAGCACGACGCTCTTCAATGCCGTCATCCTGTCAGGACTTGCCGTGACAGAGCGTACCTGTCACTATTCGCCGGCGCCCTATGCGCCGATCGGGCGTGATGCGACCGTCGCGGAAGGTTCTCTGGATTTCTGCTTCCTGAATCATTTGAAGCATGGCATCTACATTTATGCGGTCTACGAACCGGGTGCTGTGACCGTGCGCATCTTAGGAAATCAGGAAGACAAGCCCTCTTTCGTAGAGATCGCAAGGAAGAGCGATGAAATCCTGCCCTTTAAGACCGTGATCCGTGTCGACCCTTCGCAGGAAGAGGATAAAAAGGTCGAGGAAGGCCATGAAGGACACGATGTCCTCGTCACACAGTCTGTCAAGTGGGCTGACGGCCGCATCTACCACGACAGCTTCTACTCCGACTATGAACCGGTCGATACTGTCATCACCTATAAGGTGAAACCGGATGATCCTCCCCAGCCATCCGAGCCGCCCTCCCCTGAGGCAGTGAAGAAGGGAGCATGAAGTGATGAGAAATGAGAAATTAGAAATGAGAAATGGTGGAGCGGCGCATCAAAATATAGAAGCGTCGCGGAGCGTAAATCATGGCAATGCCTGACGGTGGCATTTAGTGACTAGTCACCAGTCACTAGTCACTAGTCAATTGGGATTTTTAATCCCTAATCCCTAATTTCTAATGTCTCATCCTAAAAAGTCGAAATGCCACCACCTGTGTTATCTATACCTCGAAAGGAGATCCTATGGGAAAGTATCGTCTGAAGTCCCGACAGGCGGGATCCGTCATCACTTTGATGGAGATCGACACCGAGTGCCGCGCATGGTACATCAAGGCCGACCATAAAGAAGCCGCATTGAAGGCACTCAAAGATATGGGGCCGGCTTTGGCATGCGTGGAAACGATCTATATCAATGGTGATGATGTGTCGAGTGTGGTTTTTGCGCCAGCAGCGCCCATGATGGATCCGGATATGCCGCCGGTGGATTTCCCGCCGCCGGAAGAGCCCATGGAGAGCTACAGCCTTGCGCCGGATATCCCTGTCTTCCCGACTGCGGATGACATCGCAGCGGCGCAGGAAGCGGAAATGACGGCACCGGCAATGGCAGAAGAGACACCGATGCTGGGGATCTCCATGCCGAGCAGTCTGCCATCTCTTTCCAGCGTCCTGCCGAAGAGTGCTTTCATAGCGCCCGCGCCCGCTGCCAAAAAAAGCGGCGCAGTGAATGGTATATACCTTGGCAGGAAGCATATCACGGGAGAGGCCATCGAGATCCGCACCGTGAATGAAGAGAAGGATGGTGTCATTTTTGTCGGCACGGTGATCTCTATCGAGGTCCGCGAGCTTCGCAGCAAAAAGAAGCTCCTTCTCATGAATCTGGCCGATGAAACGAATGGCATCCCGTGCAAGAAATTTTTCGACCGCCCCGAGGAGGCAGAAGCTGTCGAGTCTTTGAAACCGGGGACGACGGTCAAGGTGCGCGGCAATGTGCGCCTCGACAAGTACTCCGGCGGGCTTGTGCTAGAGCTGTCTCAGATGGAAAAGGGCGAGACAGTCAAGATCGACCACGAGGACAATTACGAGACGCCGCGCGTCGAGCTCCATCTGCATACGAAAATGAGCCTCGATGGTCTTATCGACAATGAAGAGATCATCAAGACGGCAGCAAAGTGGCATCATCCGGCGGTCGCGATCACAGACCATGGCGTCATTCAGGCATTCCCGAAGATCCAGGACCTCGCAGACAAGTATCACCAGAAGGTCATCTATGGCATGGAGGGGTACATGATCGATGAGATCCCGGCCGATCCGGACGCCGACCGCCAGCAGTACGGTCATATCATCATCCTTGCGAAGAACATCACCGGCCTGCGCAACCTGTACCGCATGGTGACACTGTCGCACCTCAAATTTTACAGAAAACGTCCGCTCATTCCCAAGCCCATTCTGGAAGAGCTTCACGAAGGCTTGATCTATGGCTCCGCCTGCGTCATGGGAGAATTCTTCCGTGCGGTCCTTGCGGGGGAGAGTGATGAAGAACTCATCCAAAAAGCCAAGTTCTACGATTACCTCGAAGTCCAGCCGCTCGGGAACAATGAATTCCTCATCAATGACGACAAGTATGGCAAGATCAATACGAAGAAGGACCTAGAGGATCTGAACCGCAAGGTCATCGAGATCGCCGACAAGGCAGGGATGCCCTGCTGTGCGACATCCGATGCGCACTACATGTTTGCGGAAGACCAGAGAAATCGTGACATTCTCCTCTCAAACTGGGAAAAACCGGGGAAGATCGAGTCCCATCCGCCCGTTTACATTCGTACCACACAGGAAATGCTTGACGAATTCAGCTACCTTCCCAAAGAAAAGGCCATCGAGATCGTCGTCACGAATACAAGAAGGATCGCCGAGCAGTGCGAAGTTCTGAAGCCTCTTGCTGAAGAGTGGAAATCCTACAACCCGAAAATCGCAGGCGCGGATGAGAAGCTGATCAAGATGTGCTACGACAATGCGAAGGCCATCTACGGCGACCCGCTCCCGAAGGTCGTACAGGACCGCCTGACGCTCGAGCTCACGCCGATCATCAATCACGGCTACGGCGTTCTTTACTACATCGCGCACAAGCTCGTCAAGCACTCGAATGATCGCGGCTACCTTGTCGGCTCGCGAGGATCTGTCGGCTCTTCCTTCGTCGCGACGATGTCAGGCATCACAGAGGTGAATCCTCTCCCGCCGCACTACGTCTGCCCGAAGTGCCACTGGACCCATTTCTTCGAAGACGGCTCTGTCGGCGGCGGCTTCGACCTGCCGGATAAGAAATGCCCGAAGTGCGGGAGTGACCTCTCAAAGAACGGGCATGACATCCCGTTCGCCGTTTTCCTCGGATTCGACGGAGATAAGGTACCGGATATCGACCTTAATTTCTCCTCTGGGGATGACCAGGGCGTCGCGCACAAGTACACCGAAGAACTTTTCGGCCGCGACAATGTCTTCCGTGCCGGCACCATCGCAGGCATTCAGGATAAAACAGCGTATGGCTTCGTCAAGAAATACGCGGAGAATCGCGGGCTGACATTCAATGATATTTTCATCGAAAAACTCTCTGCCGGCGTGGCCGGGGTGAAGCGCACGACCGGCCAGCATCCGGCAGGTATCATGGTCTGCCCGCGTGATATGGATATTCATAATTTCACGCCGCTCCAGTACGCCGCGAATAAAAAATACCTGAAGGATGAGAATGGCAAGCAGATCCCCGGGACCATCACCACACACTTCGATTACCACTCCATCTCCGGCCGTATGCTGAAGCTGGATATTCTGGGTCACGATGATCCGAAGGTCATCCGTATGCTGCAGGACATCACCGGTATCGACCCGCTGAAGATCCCCTTCGACGACCAGAAGACACTCTCCCTCTTCAGCTCGCCCGAGGCACTGGGCCTGACGCCGGATGAGCTTGCAAGTGCGATCGGAAATAAAGGCGTCACCGTCGGAGCCCTCGGCCTGCCGGAATACGGGACGCCCTTCGTCCGCGGCATGCTCGAAGACACGCGTCCGAAGAATTTCTCGGAGCTGGTCCGTATTTCCGGTTTTTCTCACGGCACTGACGTATGGCTGAACAATGCCCAAGACCTCATCAAGAACGGCGTCGTCAAACTGGAGGATGCGATCTCTACCCGAGACGACGTCATGAACTACCTCATCCAGCATGGCGTGAAGCCTCTGACATCCTTCAAAGTCATGGAAAATGTCCGTAAAGGCAAGGGCCTTGAAAAAGGCGGCTCGAACAACCGCGCCGAGCTTGACGCCGCGCACGTGCCGCAGTGGTTCATCGACTCCTGCCTCAAGATCGGCTACCTCTTCCCGAGAGCCCATGCCGTCGCCTATGTCATGATGGCCTTCCGCATCGCATGGTTCAAAGTCTATCAGCCGCTGGCCTACTATGCCGCCTACTTCACCATCCGTGCCGAAGGCTCCTTCAATGCACCCGTCATCCTGCGCGGCCTTGCGTCCATGAAGCAGGAGCTTGCCCGCATCGCAGCGCTCGACAAGCCGACGGCCGTGGAAAAAGGAAATGCGACCGTCATCGAAGTCGCTGCTGAAATGTACCTGCGCGGACTCTCCTTCCTGCCGATTGATTTGGAAAAATCTGACGCTTCGCAATTCCTCATGGTCGATGGGAAACTCCTGCCGCCATTCAACTGCATCCCTGCTCTTGGCGATGCCGTGGCCAAGGAGATCGTCCTTGCCAGACAGGATCATCCCTTCACCTCGAAGGAGGACCTCAAGAAGCGAGGCAAGGTCAGCCAGTCCATCATAGATACCTTAGACTCCATGGGCGTCCTCAAAGGACTGCCGGAAGAAGAACAGATGAGTCTCTTTGCGTTCTAGTCTAGTCGCTGGCGCGACGGGTTCAGGGTTCAGGTTGACAGGTTCAAGGTTGCGGAGCGACGCAAATAAAAATGCCAACCCTTTCCTCTGCGCGGGTTTTCCTCTTTTAGAGGAAGCGGATCGCGATAGTACTCCCTCCTTTCAGAGGAAGGAGGGAGAATTTGGAATGCGGGCATTGCCTCATATATACTCGCGGCGTTTTTGATTTTTATGCGCCGCACCAACCCTGTTGAACCCTCTGAACCTGTAGAATCCGCTGAACCTCTTTCGCACGCAGGCAACGCCCCGAGGGGCTAACCCTGAACACTATTTCCCTTAGCCAATACGATAAAGGAGAACACCCAATGTCCCAAGACTCTCTATTTCACGCCACCACCATCCTCGCGGTCAAGAAGGATGGACACACCGCCGTCGCCGGTGACGGACAGGTGACCATGGGCAATGCGGTCATCATGAAGAATACCGCCCGCAAAGTGCGCCGCCTCTATCACGGCCGCGTCATTGCCGGATTTGCAGGCTCTGTCGCAGATGCCTTTGCGCTCTTTGATAAATTCGAGGCGCGCCTCTCCGACTGCAATGGCAATCTTGTCCGCGCAGCAGTCGAATTTGCCAAGGAGTGGCGACGCGATCGCGTGCTGCAGAAGCTCGAAGCCCTTCTCATCATGACTGATGGGGAGCACCTCTTCCTGGTTTCCGGGAACGGCGAAGTCATCGAGCCTGACGACGGCATCCTCGCTATCGGCAGCGGCGGAAACTACGCTCTTGCCGCCGCCCGTGCTCTGGCCTCCGCGACCGATCTTTCCGCCCGTGACATTGCGGAGAGATCCCTGCACATCGCCGCCGACATCTGCGTCTATACGAATCACAATGTCATCGTGGAGGAAATTTGATGAACGAAAATACAAACCTGACCCCGCGAAAAATCGTGGAATACTTGGACCAGTACATCATCGGGCAGACCGATGCGAAGAAATCTGTAGCCGTCGCCCTCCGGAACCGCTGGCGTGCCAGCCGCCTCACACCGGAAATGGCGAAAGAGGTGAGCCCGAAGAACATTCTCCTCATCGGGCCGACCGGTGTCGGCAAGACAGAGATCGCCCGCCGCATCGCGACCCTCACCCGCGCCCCCTTCGTCAAGGTCGAAGCGACCAAGTACACCGAGGTCGGCTACGTCGGCCGCGACGTCGAGTCCATGATCCGTGACCTTGCCGAAGAAGCCGTCCGCCTTGTGAAGAAAGAAGAGAGCAGCCGCCATGGAAAGGATGCGGACGAAGAAGCGATCCACCGCATCGCGGAAGCCATGTGGCCCTCCAAGAAAGCCGAGACACGAAGCCCCATGGACATCATCTTCGGCGAAGCAAAGAAAGAGACGCCGATGGATGAAGGCGAGAAAGAGAGAAGAAAGGACCTCGAGACGCGCATCCGAAACGGCGACCTTGACGACCGTGTGATCGAGATCGAAGTGGAAGAGAAAGGAAATCCGGGGAACACCGATAACGAACAGGCGAACCAGATTTCTATGATGCTCTCCTCCATGATGCCGAAGAAAATGAAAAAGAAGAAAGTCACCGTCCGCGACGCGAAGCGCATCCTCGCAGAAGCCGCTGCCGATGAGATGGTCGATATGGAAGTCGTCAAAGATAAAGCCATCCACTACGCCGAAGAGCGCGGCATCATCTTCATCGATGAGATCGACAAGATCGCAGGCGGCCGTTCCTCCGGCGGTCCCGACGTTTCCCGAGAAGGCGTGCAGCGCGACATCCTCCCGATCGTCGAAGGTGCGACCGTCAAGACCAAGTACGGCCAGATGAAGACCGACCATATCCTCTTCATGGCCGCCGGCGCCTTCCATGTCTCCAAGCCCAGTGACCTCATCCCCGAGCTCCAGGGACGCTTCCCGATCCGCGTCGAGCTTTCAAGCCTCACCAAGGATGACCTCCGCAGCATTCTGACCGAGCCGAGGCAGGCCCTCATCCGCCAGTACACCGCGCTCCTCGAGACCGAAGGCGTCGACATCACCTTCACCGAGGACGCTCTCTCCGCGATCGCCGACATCGCCTCCCGTGTGAATACCGAGACCGAAGACATCGGCGCCCGCCGCCTCTATACGATCTTGGAGCGCGTCTTGGAAGACCTCTCCTTCGATGCGCCAGACCTCGAAGATAAGCATGTCACCATCGACGAGAGCTATGTGAGAAATAAGCTCGGCGATGTCACGGAAAATATAGATATTTCGAATTACATCCTGTAGCCCTTTGCGTACAGGATAAAACCGCTGGAAGGAGGATCCCTTGTGGATCACCTTCCGGCGGTTTTATGATGGCGATTTTTCGCTCGGTGGTGCAGCGTCTGATTTTGTATGCTTTTGAGGAGAGAGGACGTATACGCTATGATAGTTGCGCTACATTCGTTTCATTGTCATGGCTGGCTGGGACTCAAGTCTGATTGTTGCAAGCACGATTGATAAAAATATCAAACCTTTGATATTTTTATCAGTTTCAATGGAAGATTATGAATTCAATAATAGCTAAAATCCCATAAAAGTACTTGTCGATCAAGAAAATATATGCTAACATGTTTGCATAAATAATAAATCTCCCTTTAGATTATAGGCAGAGGTGGAGAAATGAAAAGAAGCAATTTGTTCATTACCGCTACCGGCGTTAGTTTTGCTTTTTGCGTGACCTCCATCGCTTATGCAGATACGCCATTTCTTCGTCAGGAACAGTTGCAGGAGCAAAAGATCCAGCATGTCATCAGTGCGAGCCGGAGCACGGCTCAGCTGACGAAGCCTATCGCCTTTGAAAAAGCAGTAGAAGTAGATTCTTCGATTCAAGATCTTTCTTCTACTGCTTTTTTCGTGCGAGAGATCGTGGTAGATGACAATCTGGAAAAGTTCTCCTTTTTGGAAGATATGATGGCTTCTACGAGGTGGATGGGATGTAGTAGAGGAAACATCGGAAGAACGTGTTCCTGCTTTGATAAGATATTTATTGAAGGAGAACAAGTAAAATGATAAAATCACTTATTTCTCTTTATAGGCGTAGGAATGACAGGTACAGCAGCGACTTGGTATGCTAAAAATAAGAAAGAAACACTATCTAAAAATGCGCCAAATGTGGATAATCAAGAAAATAGAGGTGAGTAATTATGTTTTTTCACTCGCTGTTATTTGATGCGTTATTGCTAATTTCTTCTGTGCTTTTTGCCAAACATTATCTTTTCAAGAAAGATTTAACTGATAATGATATCCTTCTTATAAATTATTCCTCTAATTGGATTAGAATAGTAATAGTTATTACCTTATTGGCGGAAATTGGATATATTATTGGGACTGATATTGGTTTGCTAAATGGATTGTATTACATACACAGTCTTATTCTTTGTGGAATTACTATATATATTAGTGCAGTTTGGGATATTTATATAGAATACAAACATGGCCCTAAAAACTATCAATATGTTGAAACTTTAAAAATTCGGTTACAGGCAGCAATAGCACTTCCCCTTATCATTATTATAATGTACATTTTTTATTAGGATAATGGATAAGGAGAGAAGTCTATGAAACCATTGCCAAGGGAAAAGACTCCTTGAATCATATCAGCGAGAAAGGCATGCCAGGTATAAAAGATGCTCCTCCACGGCGCTTTCGGGGCGCTCATGGGAGACATGGCAGGCGGAAGTGCAGCAACCGGTGCATTGTCAGGTGGCGTAAATGAATATGTGATGGGATATCTGACGAAGGAAAAAGGCGAAGACTGGGTACAGAAACATCCGGATACAGTACAGTGGATCGCTGCAGGCGTAGGGATGGGCCTTGATTCTATAGCTGATGGCGCTTCTTTTGGAGCTGATATTGCTGTAAATAGCGTTAAATGGAATTTGGAGTTTTCAGAACCTATACATGAAATGTCTGATAAAATATGGGAAACACTCAGTGAAGAAGATAAAGAAAAGTTACAAAAGTCGATCGAATCAAATTCCGTTACCTATGGGAATAGTATATTAGCTAAATATACTATTCGATATTACCCACAAATGGTAAAAGAGTATCCAGAAATATTTGAAGGGATTAAAGATCTGGGGAAACTAAAAAGTGCATATTCCATCGCCGGTTTTATTTGGTTTTATTGTGAGAAGAGATACGAGAATAGACCTGATTCAATTGGCTATGATACATGGCTAGAGCACGAGATAATTGGGGGACAAAAGGACTGAATAGGGAGATCGTATACTTTTATGAAAAAAAATACGGCTAATAATTACACTAAAAGGTTAATCAATTTCTTGGGTATAAATATCATTGTTTTTCTTGTTGGTCTTTTTATAGGGATTTTAGCATTATACTTGAGTTTTGGTATTTTAGCTAAATTGGCAATAGTACTGATGGGCGCCAGTGCAATCATAGATAGCAAAGGAAATATTCGTTTTTGACTAGCCTCATGAAAATAAGCCTCAAAATGTGCGTTACGTTACAGCTGTAGTCGGTATAAAAATAGCACTATCCAAGCCAGAAATGAGCTCATTTCCCACAGCGGGAAAGGCACGAACCTGATAGGCAGTACCCTGAGCGGAGGTAAGGTCACGATGAATATCGGTGGAAATATGAATATCACGAGCCAGCAGGCCTCTCATCACTATACATCGGAGAATGCTTCGGCTGGCATGCTTGTCAGCACACTTCCGGGCAAGGTCAACTTGACCGGCAACGCCTCTCGCGGGCGATACCCCTTAGAAAAGGATCTCAATATGATGTAAGAAAATACGTGTTGTTTGGGATGCGCGGGCCTATGGTCTGCGCATTTTTATTTGTGAAGAGCCGTGAGGCGCACGTTAGAAATGAAAATGAGGTACGAGCGTGGTAAAAAATACGTCAAACCTCTTTACTTTTTCTCTTTATCGTGATAAAGTATAACCATAACAAAGAAAGAGGAGGGCTCGTATGGCTCATGCAATAGACGATTTAAAAATGGTGCATGAAGAGGAAATGAAAAATTATGACCGCATCGAGAGTGCGGTGGTTTCCGTCATGCGGCGTCACGGATGCAAGATCATCCAGACGCCGACTTTTGAGGATTACGATACATACGGCACGTATTTCCCGCAGCTGCAGCGCGAGATGATCAAGACCATCAGCAGTGAGGGAGAGGTGCTGGTCATGCGGCCGGATGTGACGGTGCCGCTCGTGAAGACGGCATCGCGCGAGTATCCGGATGCGCGGCAGCTTTTGAAATTCGGCTATGTGTCGATGGTCTTCCGTGAATACTATGGCAAGTCGACGCACGGGAAGTATTTCCTGCAGAGCGGGGTCGAGGTCCTGGGGGATGAGACGCCGGAGTGCGATGGCGAGGTCATGGTGATGGCGGCGGAATTCCTGGAGTCGGTGGGCATCCATGATATGCGTATCGATCTCGGAAGCGTGGCGTACATGGATGCGCTTTTCGAAGAGCTGCGTCTTTCGAAGGAGGAGCTGTCGCAGGTGAGGGAGTTCTTGGAGAAGAGAAATCTCGTTTCCTTTGAGAAGCTGGCTGACCGGCTGTCGATCACGAAGATCCAGCGGGATGTGCTCTTGGAGCTGCCGCGGCTCTTTGGCGGCTATGAAGACACGCTGAAGCGTGCGGAAGGTCTGTGTCTGAATCATAAGATGGCGGACGCTCTCGCTCGCCTTGAGAAGGTGTATGAGTATCTGGCGGTCGCGGGCTATGCGGATCGCGTGCAGCTGGACTTCGGCTTTACGTCGCACATGGGATACTATACGGACTTGGTTTTCCGCATTTATGCGGATGGTGCGCTGTATTCGCTGATCTCCGGCGGGCGGTATGATTCGCTGGCGGCGCAGTTCCAGGTGCCGCGTCCGGCGTGCGGCTTCGGGATGAATATGAATCTGCTTTATGAAGTGATGGCGGACTCGAATCTATTGGAAGAGATGGCACCCTCGTGTGATCTGGCGGTGGTCTATGAGAAGGCGGATCGGGATCTCATCGTGACGCTCATGGCATGGCGCAAGAAGGGCTACTCGGTGATGGGGGTCGCGAGTACGAATGCGATCGCCAGAGGTGATTATAAATTGATCGTTTCTTATAAAGAGGGGCGTTTCCTTTTAGAGGGGGCGGCGCTCACGAAGGAAGAGCTGGAAGAAAAATTGGGAGGTCTCTAGTATGCTGCATATTGCACTGGCGAAAGGGCGTATCGCGAAGACAGTTATGAAACGGCTGGCGGAGGGGGGCTTCCATTTTTCTGATTATTCGGATGAGAGCCGCAAGCTTATTTTCACCGATGATGAGGAGCGTATCCGCGTGACATTGGTGAAGAGCCCGGATGTGGCGGTGTATGTGCGCCGCGGGGCAGCTGATGCCGGCATCGTCGGGAAGGATGTCCTCATGGAGGACGGGGAAGAGGATGTCTATGAGGTGCTGGATCTTGGAATCGGCCGCTGCCGCATGGCGGTGTCCGGTATCAAGGGAAATCAGAAGGTCATGCAGAAGCGGATCCTGACGGTGGCTTCGAAGTACCCGTCCATCGCGCGAAAATATTTCGCAGATCGCTTCCAACCCATCGATATCATCAAGCTGAATGGCTCGGTCGAGCTGGCACCGCTCGTCGGCCTCTCGGATGTCATCGTCGATATCGTGGAAACGGGGACGACGCTTCGCGAGAATGGGCTCGAAGCCTATGATTATTTTATGGATTTCTCCGCCCGCCTCATCTGTAATAAGGTATCGTATAAGATGAAGCAGAAGGAAATGGCAGAGTTTATGGCGTTGGTTAAATAAGTGACTGGTGGCTAGTGGCTAGGGATTAGGAATTGGGGATTAGGAGTGACTAGCGACTGGTGACTGGGATTCTCCGACATCGTCATCCCGAGCGTAGCCGAGGGATCTCTACTGCACTGCGGAAATCAGCGTGTATGGGCTGAGGAGAAACGATGTCTTGGTGCTGCCTCACATCAGGCAATGAGCGTTCTGCAATATAGATTTCTCGGCTATGCTCGAAATGACGACAGCGTGAAGCGCTATCAAAACTCCGCGGCGCTTCATAATTATTTGCGCCGCACCAACCCCTTTGAACCCGTAGAACCTACAGAACCCGCCAACTTATATACTGAAAGAAGGATAATAACATCATGGAATGGATCACAGTACCTGAAAAAGGTTTTACTTTGAGAGAAGTACGTACATTGACGAACCGTAATGTAAATTTATCGGAAGACTTGGAGAAGTCCGTGGCCGCTATTTTGGAGAAGGTGAGAGACGGCGGTGATGCCGCCATCCGTGAGCTGACGAAGAAATTCGACGGGGTAGAGCTCTCTGATTTCCGCGTGACGGAAGAAGAGATGCAGGAAGCCCTCGCGCAGGTGACGCCGGAATTTCTGGAAGTTCTGAAAGAAGCGAAAGCGAATATCGAGACATTCCACAAGGAACAGGTGAGAAAGTCATGGACGAAGAATTTCAGAGATGGTGTGGAGCTCGGTGAACAGTTCCTTCCGATCCAGCGTGTCGGCGTCTATGTACCTGGCGGCCGCGCGGCCTATCCGTCGACTGTACTCATGGATACGGTACCGGCGCTCGTTGCGGGCTGCCCTTCGGTCGCTATGACGACACCGCCAGGGAAGGATGGCAAGGTGAATCCGAATATCCTGGCGGCTGCTTACGTGGCTGGCGTAAAGGAGATCTATAAGGTCGGCGGTGCGCAGGGCATCGCGATGCTGGCATACGGCACGGAGTCTGTCGAGCCGGTCTTCAAGATCGTAGGACCGGGCAATGCGTTCGTCGCTATGGCGAAACGTCTCGTCTTCGGTACGGTCGGCATCGACATGATCGCAGGCCCATCCGAGGTGTGCTGCGTGGCAGATGCCAGCGCGGATCCGACATGGATCGCAGCAGACCTCTTGTCGCAGGCGGAGCATGACCCGCGGGCGGCTGTTTTCCTCATCACGCCGGATGCAGACTTTGGCAAGAAGGTCGAAGCGGAGATGGAGCGCCAGATGAAAGAGCTCTCCCGCTATGAGATCATGAAGAGCTCCGTCGATGACTATGCGAAGGCCTTCCTCTGCAAGGATGCGGCGCAGTGCTTCGACATCGTGAATAAGATCGCGCCGGAGCATCTGGAAGTCGAGCTGCCGGATCCGAAGCAGTATCTGCCGCTCATTTATAATGCAGGTGCAATTTTCCTCGGAAAATACACCTCCGAACCGCTGGGTGACTATATGGCTGGTCCGAACCACACGCTTCCGACTTCCGGTACCGCTGCTTTCTCCTCGCCGCTCGGTGTTTATGATTTCGTCAAGCACAGCAGTGTAGAAATGTATAATAAAGAAGCCTTCCAGAAGATTTCCAAGAAGGTCCAGATTTTCGCCAAAGCAGAAGGCTTGACGGCTCACGCTCATGCGATGGAGGTGCGTAATGAAGACTGAATGGCTCAGAAAAACGATCGCTGACTTTGATCCGTACTTCGTAGCGCCGATCGCAGAAAAGCATGTCATCAATGCGAATGAAAATTACCTGAATGTCCTGACCATCCCCGGCGTGAAAGAAGAGCTTATCCAGGCTCTTGATACCTTCCGCCCGCAGATCTACCCGAAGCCGATGTCCGATGACATTCGGGAAGCGCTGGCGGACTACATCGGCGCGAAGCCGGAGAACTTCATCGTAGGCAATGGCGGCGATGAAATGATCAGCTATCTTCTGGGGACCTTCCTTGATCCGGGCGATCAGATCCTGATCCACAGCCCGACCTTCGACATGTATGAGCTTGGCGCGGAAACGCTGGGTGCCTCTGCCATCAAGGTCAAGGATCTTCCCGGATACCGGCGCGACCAGAAAGGACTTCTGGACGCTGTCAGGCGATACCAGCCGAAGGTGACCGTCATCTGCAATCCGAACAATCCGACAGGCGATCTGCTCCCGCGCGCATTCATCGAGGAAGTGCTGAAGGCCGCTGACAATATCGTCTTCGTCGATGAAGCATACATGGAGTTCGCCCAGAAGGAAAGCGTCATAGATCTTATCGATACATACCCGAATCTCATTGTCCTCCGCACGCTCTCGAAAGCCTTTGCTCTGGCCGGCATGCGCTGCGGCTACCTCGCTGCCGATGAAGCTCTGATCGAAGCCATCGCGAAAATCAAGGCACCGTACAATCTGAACGCTTTCACCCAGCTCTTTGCGCCGATCGTCATCCGTCACAGAGAGGATATTTTCAAAGTACGCGATGCCATCTGCGTGGAAAGAGAGCGTCTCTACGCGGCCATGAAGGAGATCCCGGGCGTCACGGTCTACCCATCCTGCACCAATTTCCTCCTCATTCAGGTGGATAAAAAGCAGGAGGAGATCTTCGAAGCGCTTCGCAGGAAAGATATCCTTGTCAAGATTTATAGAAACAGCCAAGACATCCCGAATGGTTTCCGCATTTCCGTTACCACGAAAGATGTCGATGATGTGCTGATTTCCGTATTCCGGGAGGCACTCGCATGAGAAAAGCCACACTTCGCCGCACGACAGGCGAGACGGATATTTCCATCAGTCTGACTATCGATGGGACAGGACGTTTTGAAGGGACTAGCGGCATCGGATTCTTCGACCATATGCTGCACCTTCTGACCCGTCACAGCGGCATGGACATTTCCCTGACCTGTAAGGGCGACCTCGATGTAGACAACCACCATACCATCGAAGACATCGGGATCACGCTGGGAGAGGTATTCGAAAAAGCACTAGGGGATAAGAAGGGGATCCATCGCTATGGCTGCTTCTTCTGCCCGATGGATGAGACACTTTCCCGCATCGTGCTCGATCTATCCGGTCGGTCGTACCTCGTCTTTGATGTCGATATCCCTGTCGAGAGGATCGGCAGCTTCGAGACGGAAATGACGAGGGAATTCTTCCTCGCTTTTGCAAACAACGCAAAGATGAATCTTCATATGTCGACACTCTATGGCGTGAACGGGCATCACATCGTCGAGTCCCTTTTCAAAGGCATCGGCCACGCGTTGAAGGAGGCTGTCACCATCGAAGGCGATACCATATTATCCACCAAAGGAGTGCTCTGATGAAAATAGCCATCATTGATTACGATGCAGGAAATCTGGCAAATGTCGTGCGCGCAGCCACCCGGGCCGGTCTTGATGTCGTCGTCACCCGCGATCCGGAAGAGATCCGCGAAGCGAAAGCCCTGATCCTCCCCGGTGTCGGTGCGATGAAGGATGCCATGGATCACCTCTCCGGCTATGGACTGACAGAGATCATCCGCGAAGATGTCAGAAAGGGCAAGAAACTCGCTGGCATCTGCCTCGGCATGCAGGCACTCTATGAAGTCTCCGAAGAGGGCGGCGAAGTGCCGGCTCTGGGACTTCTTCCGGGGCGTATCGTCCATTTCCCAGAAGGAAATCTCAAAGTCCCGCACATGGGATGGAATGAGCTCGTGATGCACCGGCCGCATGAAGTGCTTGCCGGTCTCCCCGAGAAGAGCTACGTCTACTTTGTACACTCCTACTATAAGACGCCTGGGGACAGCGAAGACATCATCGCTTCCGCAGACTACGGCGTCACCGTGCCTGCCGTCGTCGGGAAAGACAATGTATTGGGATTCCAGTTTCATCCAGAAAAATCCGGGCCCGTAGGACTTAGGATCTGGAAGAATTTAGCAGAATGGTTAGAAAAATGAAAATATTTCCAGCAATTGATATAGAAGACGGACACTGCGTCCGACTAAAGCAGGGCAAAATTCAGGACCTCACTGTCTATGGCGATGATCCGGTAAAAATGGCGCTCAAGTGGGAAGCCCTCGGGGCCAAATACCTCCACGTCGTCGATCTTGATGGCGCTTTCAAAGGAAATGGTGTGAATACCGAGGTGATCCATCGCATCTGTCAGGCGGTGAAGATTCCCGTCGAAGTTGGCGGCGGCATCCGCACAGAGCAGGCTATCAAGCAGCATATCGAGAACGGCGTATGGCGCGTCATCATCGGTTCCAAAGCCGTCGCGTCCCCGTACTTTGCGATCCAGGCCGCTAAGAAATACGGTGCTGACCATATCGCTGTCTCCGTCGATGCACATGGTGACACCGTCGCCACCAACGGCTGGGTCGACGGCAGTCGCCAGAAGGTCCTGCCCTTCGTCAAGACGCTTCTGGAAAATGGCGTCAATACCATCGTTTACACCGACATCAGCCGTGACGGTATGCTGACCGGACCGAATTTCGAGATGATGGGAAAGCTGCAGGCACTTCCCGGGATCCACCTCATCGCTTCCGGCGGCGTTTCCTGTGCAGACGACCTGCGGAAGCTCTCTGACATGGGACTCTACGGTGCGATCACCGGCAAAGCCCTCTATGAAGAAAAAGTCACCATGGAAGAGATCGTGGAGATCCAGGAAAAGTAAAGGGTTCAGGTTGATGTGGCGGCTGCGCTGCACCACAAGTTTAAAAGCAGGGATTAGGGATGAGTGGCTAGGGATTAGGTGCCTCGAGTGACTGGTGACTAGTGACTGGTGACTGGTGACTTGAATACGACTTTTGGGCATCGCTCTATTTTACTTCGCGGCGCTTCCATAGTATTATGCGCCGCACCATCCCCGTTGAACCTCTTGAACCTCTTGGACCTCTTGAACCTCTTGGACCTCTTGAACCTGCTGAACCTCTTTCGCATGCAATCAAAAGACAGCACGCCCCTCGGGCTGACCCCAAGCCTTCTTTATCTACCACATTTGAATACACCCGCAAAGGACGCAACATTATGCTAGCCAAACGAATCATTCCCTGCCTGGACGTGAATCACGGGCGCGTCGTCAAAGGCAAAAAATTTCACAATCTTCAGGACGTTGACGATCCGGTAACACTGGGAAAATACTACTCCGAATCCGGCGCGGACGAGCTCGTTTTCTATGACATCACTGCCACTCACGAAGGACGCGAGACCTTCGTTGATACCGTCCGTGCCATCGCAGAAGAGCTCACCATCCCCTTCACGGTAGGAGGCGGGATACGCAAAGCAGACGATTTCCGTACCATGCTGCTGGCAGGGGCCGACAAAGTCTCCGTCAATTCTGCCGCTGTGATGCATCCTGAAATCATCCGCGAAAGTGCTGAACGCTTCGGCAATCAGTGTGTCGTCCTCTCCATTGACGGCAAGCGGAACGGCAAAGGCGGCTGGGATGTCTTCGTCGAAGGCGGACGCAAGAATACAGGACTGTCCGTCGTAGACTGGGCCAGGAAAGGCATGGAGCTCGGCGCAGGAGAGATCTGCATGAATTCCATCGATGCAGACGGTGAAAAAGATGGCTATGACCTGGAGCTCATGCGCGTCCTCGCAGAAGAACTCTCCATCCCCGTCATCGCCTCCGGCGGCGCGGGGAAGAAAGAAGACTTCCTCAAAGCCTTCGAAGCAGGCGCTGATGCAGCACTGGCTGCTTCCGTCTTCCACTTCGGAGAGATCACGATTCCCGACCTCAAACACTACCTCGCGCAGAACGGAGTAGAAATAAGAGTATAAATGGTTCAAGGCTCAAGGGGGAGGAGCAGCTTCGCCGCCATATAAAATTTGTGGCGATGCCGTTCCACACCCCTGCACCCGATTTTCCATCCCAATGCTACAAAAATGCGAAAGGCAACATTATGGAAACAGTAGACATAAAAAACATTTCTTTCAATGAAAAAGGCCTTGTGCCTGCCATTGTGCAGGACGCCAGAAGCGGCGAGATCCTCATGATGGCTTATATGAATCAGGAATCCTTGCAGAAAACCATCGAGACAGGAGAGACCTGGTTTTTCTCCAGAAGCCGTCAGAAGCTCTGGCACAAAGGAGAAGAATCGGCCCACTTCCAGCATGTAAAAAAGATCTTCGTGGACTGCGATGCGGATACCCTCATCGTGCAGGTCATTCCCGATGGCCCTGCCTGCCATACAAACAACCCCACCTGCTTCTTTAGAAGCCTTACAGAGTGGGAAAGTAGGGAAGAAACAGGAAGCCTTGCGATCCTGCATACCCTTTTTGAAGAGATCAAAGACCGCCGCGCCCATCCGCAGGATAAGTCCTACACCAATTACCTGCAGAGCGAAGGCAAAAACAAGATCGACAAGAAGATCGGCGAAGAAGCCTCTGAAGTGATCATCGCCGACCAGCATCAAGACAAAGAAGAGATCATCGACGAGTCCTGTGACCTCCTCTATCATCTGTTTGTGATGTGGGAAAACTCTGGCGTCGACCTCTACGACATCATGAGCAAACTCGAAGAACGCGATGAGAAGAAAGGCAATAAAAAGAAAGTCGGACATCAGGATAAGATCTTTTAGATAGAGGGAAAAGGCGGCGGTTTCGCCGCCTTTTTTTTATGGACAATACGTGCAGGCCGGGATAGCCACGTCCTGCACCGTCATTTCGAGCGGAGCGAGAAATCTTTTCTGTTTGCGGTAAAACGGTGTATATGCGGAGAACGAAAAACGGGAAACCCGTCATCAAGAAACCTACGGGCAAAGCCAGACATAATGACGCTCAGCCTCATGAAGCCGCGTCCCCCACACCGTCATTTCGAGCGGAGCGAGAAATCTTTTTCGTATGTGGTAAGGCAGACAGCGTAAGGAAAGCGAAAAACGGAAAACCTGCTATCCACTTACCTTCGGGCATCGCCCCATATATATTTGCGGCGAAGCCGCCACCTTCACTCCTCATTTGGGTCGAGCTTTCATCCCCAATCAAGGAACATCACGCCCCCCGGGGCCAACCCTGAACCCTGAACCCAAAACTTTTTTCAAAAAAGCAGTTGACACAAGAAAAGTAGTGTGGTAAGATAATACCCGTCGCTGATGAAGCGGCCCCGTTCGAAAGAGTGATGAAAAAGATTTCAAAAAAATCATTTGACAAACCTCTACGAATGTGGTAAGATAATCAAGTCGCTTGAAGAGCGATGGTTCTTTGAAAACTGAA
>OCPX01000374.1_pt1 | contig 46170 bp, 41 predicted proteins | sample 1538771 | NCBI WGS metagenome assembly OCPX01 (sample SAMN04571725, study PRJEB22368) | human gut metagenome | biome: human gut; material: stool | host: Homo sapiens | place: Luxembourg | collected 2012-11-01 | reverse complement strand
ATCAGATCTGCCTTTCTTCTTAAATTTTGGAAAGGCGCTCTTGTGATCAAAGAATTTTTCAAATGCGGTCTGTCCGTTATTTACTGCCTGTGTTACCGATTTTGAATAAGCTTCCTTGATCCAGGAACATTCTGGATGGTTCGGAAGATACTCATTGTTAAGCCATACTCTAAACTGGCTACTGCTCATAAACTTTTTGCCACTTTCATGAAGTTCCTTATTATGAGCAAGATAGAAGTTATAGATAAATCTGCAAGTACCTATTGTTTTACGAATCTTGACTTTCTGCTCCTCTGTTGGATTTATTTCCGTCTTGAAGCTCTTCAGCAATTCCCTCATCCCTTTCTATCAGTTTTTTATACTTACGAAGCCCTTTACAGCCTGCAGGAGAACACATGAAGTATTGAAACAATATCCTGCATGAGTTCTCCATCTGATTTCTAATCTAATTATAGAACAAATAGAAAATTCATGTATTCAGTTCAGCTTCATGAACGCCTTTTAATCGGCGTTAATAAAATTTAATTTTCACTAACCTGTGGTCTGTGGGTATTCAAATAATTCTTTTACATTATAAAACTATCTTAAAAATGTAACTTGATTTAGTAAATGATGATTATAAGTATAATAATGCCTTTAGTTTTGGTTCGGTTTGCCTTTAAAGTTTCTTTTCTATCTCAACGTTATAACATCTTAACAGATACGCCTAAAAGTTCAGTAAAATCCTTTAATTTATAATTTGTGATATTTGATGTTTTCATTTTAACGCTCTCCTTTGAGGAGATTTGAACACATTTAATCACAATAGTCGATATATTTAGTTACTTATATTTTCCTCCTATACTTGAGTCAAAAAAAACTCGCTTTGTGGTGCGAGTATCTTACTAAGTCGTTGAGTCTATAACTAAGTACAGACATACTTCAAAGAGCATGCGATACCCGCCAGCGGTAACGTCGCTGAAAGAACGTTCTAGCCTACTTGCATTACGCTTTGGGTAGACAGCTCAGAGGTGTTCTTCATCTATCACTTAACTGTAAGTCTTCCACCAATCACTTACTCGCTAGAGTCTCTGTCATAGATTACTCTCCTCGTCTTCGCCTTTGTTGGGTCTTAGTATAGTACAAACATTTAGTCAATGCAATAATAAATTATTATAAAAGCATTAAAAAATAATTATAATTTAGCATTTACAGTAAATTATGATTAATTATGTCGTTATATGAAAAATAATCATTAAATATTATAACTATGATAGAATAGAGATAGACAAGGAGGAAAGACCATGAAAGCAAGAACATACTCGATCATAGAGTTCAAAAGAATACTAGAAAACAATGGTTATCATTTCCTTAGACATGCGAAAGGGGACCATTGTATTTACTCTAATGGTGAACGCACTATCACTATTAAGAGGACTTATGTGAATAAGATGATTGCCCGAAGACTTATTAGAGAATATGATTTGAGAGTAGAAGACTAACATCTTCATTCACAAAACTTAAGCATAAAAATAACCTCTAAGCGAATAGCCTAGAGGTTATTTTGTGTATTGTATTTCTGCCAATAAATTGTGATTTATTATGAAATTGTGATAATTGATTACTTATCCAGGCAGATAGATTTCTATGATATAATTTATGCGTGGAACAACCGTATACGGTAGGTGGTTATCCTTGGTCGTTATGACGAAGGTACGCAACCCTTCGTGATTCTTCTCTTAAGTTGAAAACGGAGGTGATGCTTGATGACAACGTATGAAATAATCATGATTATGTTAACGTGTTTGACACTGATCATATCTTTATTGACACTTGTTGTTAGATTACTTCTTATCATTATTGATAAGAAAGAAAAAAAGTAACTACCTCGCTCCTAGGAAAAGTTTGAGGTAGTTACTTACCAAAAATAAATCCAAGGACAACCGCTTACTGGTTGTTCCATCTTTCGTTTCTATTATAGTTTACAACAAATTTAAAGTCAATATATGTGACTATGAGTGATGCTCATAGTTTTTTTGAAAAAAATTAAACTTTTTTTGAGAAAAAAACCATCTTCTAGATGTATAGGTTAGTAGAGGGCCAAAGGAGGTGGTGATTGTGAAGTGTCCTGTATGTGGCAATGAGGATGAAAACTACATTAGCTATATCAATAAGAGACCTTATTGTAGAAAGTGCATAGCATTTGGACGTACTTATTTAGATGAAGTTTATCCAATACACAAGACTCCTTTAATAATGACTGATGCGTCCTATCATCTTTCTTTTAGATTATCATCCCGCCAGCAGTTCATCTCTGATCAACTTATCACGAATTATGAGAATGCCACGAATTCTATTGTCCTTGCCGTATGTGGCTCTGGTAAAACAGAAATTTCTTATGCAATCATCAAGCATGTGATTGAAAATGGTGGACGAGTATGCTTCACAATCCCTAGAAGACAATTGTGTATAGAATTACATGAAAGAATTCAGAAGGATTTTCCTCACTTAACCATTGGTCTTCTATATGGGGGCTATCAAGAGAATAGTGATGCTCCCTTAATCATTTGTACAACTCATCAGCTCTATCGATTTGTATCTTCTCCTTTTGATTTAATTATTATGGATGAAGCAGATGCTTTTCCTTTTTATGGAGATGATGTATTGAACTCTATCTTTTATCATGCCTCTAAAAGGTATATTAAATTATCCGCTACATTACTTGAGGAAGATATTCATGATGAATGTGTCATGATCATGAATCGACGCTACCATGGTCATGATCTGCCTGTTCCTCATATTTATATCACTCCTCAATTTTTGTGGCTCATATCCTTGAAATATTGGATTAAGAAACTATTAGAAACACACCAGAAAGTATTAGTATATGTACCTAGGAAAAGTGATGCACTCTATTATGCAGACTTATTAAAGGATACATATAAAGTACAGGGTGTGAGTTCAGAATCTCCTTATTTAAATGAATATACAAAGGATTTTAAAGAAGGATTACTAGAAGTTTTAATCACCACAACGATATTAGAAAGAGGAATCACAATAGAAGATGTACAAGTGATTGTATTAGAAGCAGGAGATCGTATATTTGATGAAAGAACATTGATACAGATTGCGGGAAGAGTAGGAAGAAAAATAGGATATGAGGATGGAAGAATATTGTTAATAGATAACCATTATTCAAAGGCGATGAAAGGATGTATAAAAACCATTCAGAAGCTCAACAGGATGTCTGTTTGATCTGTTTATCCTCTATATCTAAAACATCTTCTTTTCATCAATTAGTTACGCATCACTGTATCTGTTCCTCCTGTTTATCTTTATTTAAGAGAATTGATATTAAGACAAACTTTCAAGGTTATCCGCTACGCATATTATATGCTTACAATGACTTCTTCCGTACCCTGCTTTTTCGTTATAAGGGACAATATGATTATGCCTTAAAGGATGCTTTCTTAGATATGTACAAAAGAGAACTACAAAGACGCTATAAGGATTATTTAATTGTTGTTGCGCCAAGTGCGTCAAAGGCCAATGTTGTGCGTGGTTTTGCCCCTAACCAAGCCATCGCAATGACAATTCACTCTCATGTTTTCAATGGACTCTATAAGAAAGTAGATTATAAACAAAGTGATCAGTCTTATACACAAAGAGCAGGGATACGTGATGTCATTGGTTTAAGAGGTGGTGCATTCCTTAAAAATAGGAAAATATTACTCTTAGATGATGTGATGACTTCTGGAGAAACAATCAAGACCTGTCTTGAATTAATTGAAAAAGAAAAACCTCAAAAAATCGAAATATTGATCCTCTCTATGAAAGAAAAATACCTTGTAAACTTGGGAATAATTAAACAAGCAAGGAGTATATAAAATCTTTTGTTTTTTGCGGTATGTATGATATAATGTATACGATTTTGTATTGAAAGGAGACACATCATGCCTAGTAAAAAACAAGAAATTAGAAAACAAGTTAAGAAAAAGTTAAAAAAGGAAGGAATGGAGCATCAGGAACTCAATCAAGAGGCTGAAATCGTTGATTTAGGTGATCATCGTGGTGATGACATCGTTGTAGAATCATTTGACGATATCAAGACAGATGCAAAACCATTACCATTCTCTACAACACCTCAGAAAGAGAAAAAAGGGATTACTGGCCGTATTAAGAGTATTTTCTCACAGGACAGTTCAATTCTACGTAAATTAGAAAAACAGGCAGATGAAATTATTGCGATAGAACCTCAGGCTCAGGCGATGAGTGATGAAGAATTATGTGCTCAGACTCAGTTCTTTAAAGATCGTCTAGCAAAGGGTGAGACATTAGATGATATTTTACCAGAAGCATTTGCGGTTGTACGTGAAGCAGCTTATAGAGTACTAGGACTCAAAGCCTTCAAAGTACAGTTAATGGGTGCTATTTCACTTCATAATGGTGATATTGCAGAAATGAAAACAGGTGAAGGTAAAACTCTAACATCTATCTTCCCAGTTTATTTGAATGCCTTAGATGGTAAGGGTGTTCATGTCGTTACAGTTAACGAATATTTAGCACGTCGTGACTGTGAATTAAATGGACAGGTTTATAAGTTCTTAGGTTTGACTGTTGGTTTAAATGAAAGAGAACTAGATGCAGATGATAAGAGAAAACAGCATGCATGTGATATTACATATACTACAAATGCTGAATTAGGATTCGATTACTTACGTGATAACATGGTAACTAACTATGAAGATAAAGTACTTCGTCCATTACATTATGCATTAGTCGATGAAGTAGACTCTATCTTAATCGATGAATCACGTACTCCATTAATTATTAGTGGTGGTAAGAAGAAGACTGCTTCTATGTATATATCTGCTGACCACTTTGCGAAGAGCTTAAAGAATGAAAAGGATTATCAGGTAGATGTTGAAAGTAAGACATGTACATTAACACCTGATGGTATTGCGAAAGCAGAAAAGGCATTTAATGTAGAAAACCTATATGATCCACAAAATACTGCTTTAGTACATTATATCAACCAGGCACTTAAAGCAAACTATACAATGACTAAGGACATTGAATACATGATTGCGACTGAAGATGGCAGCCATGATATTAGAAATGCTTCTATTATGATCATTGACCAGTTTACTGGACGTGTTATGCCAGGTCGTGCTTATTCTGATGGTTTACATCAGGCTATTGAAGCAAAAGAAGGTGTACCAATCAAAGAAGAAACTGTTACACTTGCCACAATTACTTATCAGAACTTCTTCAGATTATTTGATAAGCTAGCTGGTATGACAGGTACTGCAAAAACTGAAGAAGAAGAATTCCGTCAGATCTATAACATGCGTGTTGTAGTTATTCCTACAAACAAGCCTGTTATTCGTGATGATAAACCAGATTTAGTATTCTCAAGCAAGAAAGCTAAATATGCAGCTATTATTAGAGAAGTAGAAATGCGTCATGCTTATGGTCAGCCAATCCTTCTTGGTACAGTAGCTGTAGAAACATCTGAAATCTTATCTAAGATGTTAAGCGCAAAAGGTATTAAGCATAATACATTAAACGCTAAAAACCATGCCAAAGAAGCTGCTATTATCGCTAAGGCTGGTGTGAAGGGTGCTGTTACAATCGCTACTAACATGGCTGGTCGTGGTACTGATATTAAGCTTGGTGAAGGTGTAGCTGAAATTGGTGGTTTAATGGTTATTGGTTCTGAACGTCATGAATCTAGACGTATCGATAACCAGTTAAGAGGACGTTCTGGTCGTCAGGGTGACCCAGGATGTTCACAGTTCTTTGTATCATTTGAAGATGAATTGATGCAGAGATTCGCAAGTGAAAAGATTAAAGCTCTCACTGATTCATTCATGGATGATGAAGCGATTGAATCTAAGATGGTGACTAAGTCTATTGAAACTGCTCAGAAGCGTGTAGAAGGTCAGAACTTCGATATGCGTAAGCAGTTACTAGAATATGATGATATTATGCGTCAGCAGCGTGAAATCATGTATAAAGAAAGAGATGATATCATGCGTTCTAAAGACTTATCAGAAATCATCAAGGGTGAATTCTTAACAGCCATCGAACTAGATATGCCTAAGTTCACTAATAATGAAGGTAAGAAGCCAGTTGTAGATATTGAAAAATTCTTAAACTACGTTGGTAAGAACTACATGTTATTAAGTGAATTAGTAGCTAAGAATCCAGACAAAGCAGTGAATGATCCTCAGAAGGTCATTGATGCAGTCAGTGAAGTCGTATTCATGAGCTATGAAAACAGATTCAATAAGGATCTAGAAGATTCAGTAAAACTTGATTATGAACGTCGTGTTCTTTTAGGTATCATTGACCATACATGGATCAACCATATTGATGCAATGCAGAAACTTAGAAATGGTATCTATTTAAGAGCTTATGCACAGCGTGATCCTCTTCAGGAATATACAGAAGAAGGTTTCTATATGTTCGAAGAGATGACAAAATCTATTTCTCAGGAAATTGCTCGTAATATTGTCCATATGGGTATCCGTCCTGGTACAGAAGCAGAAATGAACATTCCAGAAATCAAGGTTGAACTTGAATTTAAATAATGGAATTATATGAAATCAAAAACGGGCTGGAAGATGCCCGTTTATTATTAGACCAATTATATGTTTCTGCAAATATTGAAGTACTAAAAAGAGAAATAGAAGGACTGACTGTACAGACAATGGACGAACATTTCTGGGATGACCAGGCACATGCGACTAAAGTATATGCTCATCTGAATGAAATGAAGAAAGTGGCTGATACAGATGATTCTTTAGAAGAAAGCTATAAAGAACTTGTTGAAGTATATGAATATGTTAAGGATACAGAAGATCCTGACTTTATGGCTTCTTTAGAAGAAGATTATATTAAATTTCAAAAGAATCTCGATGAATTTGAAAAGACATTATTATTTGATCAGGAATATGATCATTCTAATGCGATTGTAGAAATTCATCCAGGAGCTGGAGGAACTGAATCTCAGGACTGGGCTGAGATGCTTATGCGTATGTATATACGTTATGGCGAAAAGAAAGGATGGAAGGTTGATGTTGATGATTATCTTGCAGGTGATGAAGCAGGATTAAAATCATGTTCTATCCGTTTTACTGGTTATAATGCGTATGGGCATTTAAGAGCAGAGAAGGGTGTTCATCGACTTGTACGTATTTCACCGTTTGATTCATCAAAAAGAAGACATACATCATTTGCGTCTGTAGAAGTTTCACCTGAATTAGATGATGATATTGAGATTACGATTGATCCAAAGGATCTACGTATTGATACATATCGTGCATCCGGTGCTGGAGGACAGCATATCAATAAAACTGATTCAGCAGTTCGTATTACGCATATTCCTACGAATACAGTTGTTTCTTGTCAGTCACAGCGTTCTCAGTTACAGAACAGAGAACAGGCCATGTTGATGTTAAAGAGTAAATTGTATTTATTGATGCAGGAAGCTCATGCTGAAAAACTATCTGAAATTCAAGGTGAAAAGAAGAATATTGAATGGGGATCTCAAATCCGTTCTTATGTTCTTCATCCTTATTCTATGGTCAAAGATAACCGCTCTGGTTATGAATCAAATGATCCAAAGAAAATATTAGATGGTGATCTTGATGATCTTATTTATGCTTATTTAAGATCTCAAGTTAAGGAGAAAAATAATGAGTAAAATACATTCTGCAAAGAAATTAGTGATTGATTTTATTTTAGTTATGCTAGGTAATGCCGTTATGGCTTTAGGTACTGCAGGTTTTGCGGTACCAGCTAAGATTATTCTTGGTGGTGCATCAGGTCTTGCCCTTGCATTCCAACATTATGTGTTATATGTTCATTTATCAACACTTGTACTCGCAATTAACATAATCGCATTTGTTGTTGGCTATATTGTATTAGGAAAGAAGTTTGCAGTAGGAACACTCGTTTCTACATTCGCATTCCCATTCTTCCTTGCACTATTTGAAAAGAGTTACTATTTGACACATTTAACTAAGGATACATTACTTGCAGCTGTTTATGCAGGATTCCTTATTGGGGTAGGTCTAGGACTTGTATTAAGACTTGGTTATAGTACAGGTGGTATGGATATTCCACCATTACTTGTGAATAAGTATACAGGTCTTTCTCTAGGATTATTAATTAATATATTTGATATTTTGATTCTACTTATTCAGATCCCATTTTCAAATGTTGAAGAAATTCTCTATGGTATTATTACTGTTGTGATGTCTACATATATTATTGATAAGATGATGTTACTTGGACAAAACAACATCCAGGTTATTGTTGTATCAGAACATTATGAAGAAATTGCTGAACGTTTAATGAAAGATGTGGATCGTGGTTGTACATTCTTAAATATCACAACTGGATTTATGAAGAATGATTCTAAGGCTGTTATGGTAGTCTTAAATAGACGTGAATATGCTGCATTCCATGATATTATTCAGGAAATGGATCCAGAAGCTTTTGAAATCACAAGTGAAGTTCATAGTGTAAACGGAAGAGGCTTTACATTACCTAACGTTAATCTTGATAGATGGTCTTCAAAAGAAATTTAAAATAAATCATTACTTATTATGAGTATGTGATATAATGGGGAAACAAGGAGTGTGGTGCTATGCAAGAAATGATTAAACTTGAAAATGTAACAAAAGTTTATAAGACTGGCGTACGTGCTGTAAATGATATGTCACTTACAATCGATGCTGGCGAATTTGTTTATGTCATTGGTCCAACTGGTGCTGGTAAATCTACATTTATCAAGCTTCTCTATCGTGAAGAAAAAGCAACAAGAGGTAAAGTTATTGTTGATGGAACCGATGTATCTCGTATTAAGAACTCTAAAGTCCCATATTTTAGACGCAGGATTGGAGTTGTATTCCAGAACTATCGTCTTCTACCAAAAAAGACAGTCTTTGAAAATGTCGCTTTTGCGCTAGAAGTAACAAATACACCAAAAATTGAAATCAGAAAAAAAGTTCGTAATGTACTAGAACTTGTAGGTCTAGAAGACAAAGCGAATTCATTCCCACATGAATTATCAGGTGGGCAGCAGCAGCGTGTGGCGATTGCCCGTGCTATTGTTAATCAGCCTAAAGTATTAATTGCGGATGAACCAACAGGTAACCTAGATCCTGAAACATCTCAGGGAATCATTGAACTTCTAGAAAGAATTAATGATGTCCGTCAGACAACTGTACTTGTTGTCACACATGACCGTGAAATCGTTCAGAGAAATAAGAAGAGAACTATTCTTATTGAAGATGGTTGTGTCACAACAGATACAAGTTTAGGAGGTTATCAGACATGGAATTCGTAGAAGAATTAAGGGCAATGCCTAAGCATTGTAAAACTGCTTTTCAGAATATCTGGAGAAACGGTGTGATGTCTATTTCATCTATCTTTGCAGTAACTATTACGTTAATATTGATTGGTGTTGTTTCAGTTATCGCAATCAATGTGAACCATATGACTGTGAATATTGAAAACAGCTTAAATATCTATGTTAAGGTTGATAGAGCAGCTACTGATGAACAAAGTAAAGCAGTAGGAGATGAAATCAATAAATTAACTGGTATTAAGAAAGTTAATTATTCAAGTAAAGATAAAGAATTAGACAAATTAATTGCATCTCAGGATAAGAATTCAAAACAGTTATTTGAAAACTATCGTAATGATAATCCTCTTGGTGATGCATATATTGTAGAAGTCAAGAATGCGAAGAATCTTGATAAGATTGCGAAGAAGATTGGGGATATTCCTTGTGTAAAAGAAGTGACTTATGGTGGCTCTTCTACAAATAAATTAGTGGATATCCTTGAATCTGTACGTAATGGTGGAGCCATCTTTGTAGTGGCATTAATCATAGTCGCATTATTTATGATTGCGAATACTATAAAAATCACTATTACATCTCGATCAACAGAAATCTCAATCATGAGAATGGTCGGTGCTTCTAACTGGTATATCCGTATTCCATTTATGTTAGAAGGTATCTTTATTGGACTTATTGGTTCTATTGTGCCATTGTTGATATTAGTATATGGTTATAAATTTGCTTATGTGACAATGACATCAATGATGTCATCTAACTTGATCACATTTATGTCACCATATCCATTAGTATGGCAATTAGGTGCTCTGCTTGCACTACTTGGTGCTGTTGTAGGATTAATTGGTTCATTCTTCTCAGTACGTAAATTCTTGAAATTATAACTGCACATATGTGCAGTTTTTTTGTAGAATAATAGTGAGGTGATAATCATGAAGGAAAGAGAACTCAAAGAGAAATGTTATATGGAAGCGTTGGATGGTTCTATCTCTAACGTTAAGGTTGTACTCAATCATATGAAAAAGATTGATTTACAGGAAGGAATACTTGAAGAAGCAGTACTTAATAAAGATCGTATGCGTACAATTCTTCATCTAGAACTTGCATTAGCAGATTATTGTATTCTTTTAAGAAAGATGAAAGAAAATCAGTTTATTAACTATTTACCTCAGATGAGTAAAGATATTAATGCGCTTATTCATTGTAATCGCTTTGAGTATCATGAACAGATGATTATCGTTTATTCACAAAGAGGAGAAGAGGATATCGATGTTGAACGTTTGATTTCCTTTGGTGAAGAAATCTTAGAAAGTTATGGTTTAAATATCTAATTTTTAAATCATGCTTATTGAATTTCAAAGTGGATAATGCTATTATCTTTGAAGTATACGGAGGATGAAAAGTTATGAAAAAAAGACCTATTGTTTTATGTATTATGGATGGTTATGGATTAACTGATAGAGTAGATGGTAACGCAGTAAAACTTGCTAATACACCTAATCTTGATGATTTAATGGCAATGTATCCAACTACAACTATTAAAGCTTGTGGTAACGCTGTTGGTTTACCTGAAGGACAGATGGGTAACTCAGAAGTTGGTCATATGAATATTGGTGCAGGACGTACTGTTTATCAGTCACTTACTTTAATCAATAAAGCAATTACTGAAGGTACTTTCTTCACAAATGAAAAATTTGTAGAAGCAGTAGAAAACGCTAAAAAGAATGATTCTAAGTTACATATCTGGGGATTATTATCTAGCGGAGGAGTTCACTCTTCAAATGAACATATCTATGCTTTATTAAAGCTTGCTAAAGATGCTGGTTTAACTAAGGTTTATGTACATGCATTCTTAGATGGACGTGACGTAGCACCTGATTCAGCAGTAGACTTCGTTGGTGAACTTGCTGAAGAAATGAAGAAAATCGGTGTTGGCGAAATCGCATCTATTTCTGGACGTTATTATGCAATGGACCGTGATAAGAGATTTGACCGTATTAACTTAGCTTATGAAGCAATTGTTGATCATAAAGGAAACAGCTTCACTGATCCAGTACAGTTCGTAAAAGATTCTTATGCTGAAGAAGTATTTGATGAATTCGTAGTACCTGGTTATAACTCAGCAGTAGACGGTGCTGTAGAAGATAATGATTCTGTCATCTTTGCTAACTTCCGTCCAGACAGAGCAATCCAGATTGCCACTGTTATGACAAATCCTGATTTCTATGCAGATAAGGGATATACACCTGCTACTAAGAGAAATGGTATCTATTTCGTATGTATGATGAAATATGCTGATTCAGTAAATGGTCATGTAGCATTCGCTTTACCTGAATTAACTAACACATTTGGTGATTATGTATCAGCTCAGGGATTAAAGCAGTTAAGAATTGCTGAAACTGAAAAGTATGCCCATGTAACATTCTTCTTTGATGGTGGAGAAGATAAGGAAATCGAAGGTGCTAAGCGTGACTTAATCAACTCACCTAAGGTTGCTACTTATGACTTACAGCCAGAAATGAGTGCTTACCTTGTAAAAGATAAGTTAATCGAAGAATTAGATTCTGGAGAATTCGATGTAGTCATCGTTAACTTCGCTAACTGCGACATGGTTGGTCATACAGGTGTTATTCCTGCAGCTATTAAAGCAGTTGAAGTTGTTGATGATTGTGTTGGTGAAGTATATGAAAAGGTTGCTGAACTTGGTGGTACTATGTTAATCACTGCTGACCATGGTAATGCTGAAAGACTTCTTGATGAAGAAGGTAACCCATTCACAGCACATACTACAAACGATGTACCTTTAATCGTAACAAACTCTCACCTTGAATTAAAAGAAGGCGGAAAACTTGGAGACTTAGCTCCAACTATGTTACAGCTTCTAGGACTTGCTATCCCAGAAGAAATGGATGGTACAAGCCTTATTAAATAATTGAACTATTAAAGCGAGACGTCTTAGTTTCGCTTTTTTTGTATTTGTGTTAATATAGTCGAAAAGGAGAAATGAAAATGAAGAAATTACTCATTTTATGCCTTACTTTAATACTTTTAGGATGTAGTACATCTTCAGTTAAAAAAAAGAGTGTAAAAGGTATTAAAGAGATACAATATACAGAATTAAAGAAACTCATGAAAGAAGATGTTTCTTTCATGCTTTATCTAGGTCGTCCTGATTGTGGAGACTGTCAGGCTTTTAAACCTATCCTTGAAGACTATCTTAATAAGCATCCAGATGAAGGTGTTTATTACCTCAATATCAAAGCATATCGTGATGCATCACTCAAAAAAGATGCCACAAAAGAAGAAAAAGAGTTCTATAAGAATCTCTATAAAACATTTGATTTTAATTGGACACCCACATTAGAAGTCATCTCAAAGGGTTCTGTACAAAGTAAATATCAGTATCTTGATGAAGACTATTATGCGATTAAGGATCGTAGTCAACAAATCAAAAAGAAAAAAGAATTCATTAAAGAATTCAAAGTATTTATGAATCATTATTTTAAGGAGTAATAACTATGAAATGTCCACATTGTCATAAAGATATCAGACCCACAGATCACTTCTGTCCACATTGCGGTTATGATTTAAGAAGAAATCCACCTAGAAGTACGACTATTCTAGGTCGCATGATGAAAGGTTATTTAGTCATCATGTTACTGACTATTGCGCTTCCTATGGCTATTGTATTCTATAGTCAGTTCTTTACAGGAAAGTCAATTACATCTAATTTCCAGCAGTCAAAACTTTATGAGTTAGGTGAATTAAAGAAATCAGAAGGAGAAGAAGTCTATCACTTTGATTCTTCTAGCGCATTTAAGAAGAAATTTTCTAATGCTGAAACATTCATCAAACCTGCTCAGTCTTATAAGAAATCATTAGAAAAACAGTATGGTAAGACATTTACTGCTACTTATGATTATTCTGTTTATTCCAACAATGATCTCTATACAGCTATTACATGTAAGACATCTTTGAATGATGATACAACTCTTGTGATTAAACGTACTTATAATCGTTCAAAGACAGATTCTATCAAAACTACAATCACAAAAGATAACTGTAAAACATTCAAAGATCTTCTTCAGGAAAACAACAAAGAATTAATCACATCAGTGATTGATCAGCCTACATACAATAAGTTGATGAAAGCTTTCCACAATAAACAAGAAGAATTTGAAACAAATAAAAAATCCTTAGGCCATTATGGCTTAGGTGCTTATATCAATGATAGTCAAGTATCTCTTGTAGTTTACCCGGGAAATAAGTACCAATCACAATTTAAAGCACAAACAGAAGGAAACCATTCTCTTGCTCGTTAACGAGTATTCCTCAGGGAAGTATGCATAATGCATGCTTCCCTTTTTTTTAACTCCAATTACAGTCATTGTACTGTTTTATATAGATTCTCTCATGACATATATATGTCTTTTTTTATTTAGTGGAAAGGGAAACAAGATGAATATTGTAAGAAGAATAGGTGCTGTTCTATTATCATTGCTTATGATAGTAGGGATCACTACACAAAGTGTCAGTGCAGCATCCTATAAAATGGAATGGCATGGTAAATCTACTGCATATGGCAGTACTGTAGGTAATTTCACAATTGATGGAAGAAGAGCCTGGTGTATTGAACATAAGAAGACAACTCCATCGAATCAAACAATGTCCGGTGATTTTTATACAAGCACAGAACCTAAATATGCGAACATACGTAAGATTATGTATTATGGATGGTTTGGTTATCAGACATGGGATGGTATGAATGGATTAAATGATGATGAAAAGAATGTCATTATGTCCATGGCACTCTCTCATGCTTATTCTAATACAACACTTAAAAAAGGTAAGATTGCTGATTTCTATAATTATGCGACTTCTAAACCTGATCCTTTGAATCAGAATAATCTTTTGTTTAGTAAGAATGATTTAAGTACTTACTATGATCAAAATGCGAGAGTACAGAAATCAGAATCAGTCAGACTCAATGGTCCTAATGGATATCATATTACTATTAGTACTGGTACAGATAAAGCAAAGGTAGTCAATGAAACAAGAAACCAGTCTGGTGAAACAGTAGATATCTATGGTGGAGATACAATGCATTATGAAGCAGATGCGACTTATACAGGACCAGTCTATTCTGGTTATAAGTCAGGAGGTTTCACTTTTGCGCCATTAATTATTCATAATGGAAACGATAAATACCAGCATATTAGTACTTGGTATACAATTCCTCCAGAAGTTACTACATTTGCGAATGCACAGTTCCAGGCAGTGATTGGAAGATTAAAGCTTAGAAAGACAGATGTAGGTGGAAATCTATTAGATGGTGCCATATTCCATGTGACTGGTAATAATTTCGATCAGGATGTGACAGTCACAAATGGTGAAATAGTACTTGATAACTTATTAGTAGGTGAATATACCATTACTGAAAAGAATGCTCCTCATGGATATTTAGTGAATACAGCGACATTCAGCACAACAGTTAAACCAGGAGAAACATCAGAAGTCACTATTACTGATGAAGCCCCTACAGGACAAATTCTTATAAAGAAATCTGATGCAGATGGACTTGTACAAGGTGAAGCGTCATTAGAAGGTGCTGAATATACAGTATATAACTCAGAAAATAAAGAAGTAGGTAAGATCATGACTGATAAGACAGGTCGTGGTCAATTAAGTAATCTTGTATTAGGTATTTATACAGTAAAAGAAACAAAAGCACCTGTAGGTTATAACTTAGATCCTCAAACTTATACAGTAGAACTTACTTACAAGGATCAGACAACTTCCATTGTATGGAATCATGTCGAATCTCAAGATAAAGTAAAAGTAGGACAAATTGAAATACTAAAGAGTGACACAAACAATCAGCCATTAAAGGGTGGAGAATTTGGTATCTATGCGAATAATGATATGTATATCGGTCATACCCTTTATAAGAAAGGTCAGCTTGTGATGTCTATTAAGACAAATGACAAAGGTATCGCAAAATCTGGTAATTTACCATATGGTTCATATTATGTAAAAGAATTATCTGCACCAGATCAAGAAGATGGTAATAAAGAAAACTTTGTCTTATCTGATGAAACACAATATGTTAAGATCACTGGCGATAAGCTGTTCTCTATGACTTTTGTAGATACGACTGTTACTGCATCTAAGAAAGATATTGCAGGCATAGATGAAATCAAAGGTGCAAAGATGCAGGTCACAGATATGAATGGAAAGATTATTGATACATGGACTTCTACCAACAAGCCTCATTCAATCAAAGGATTAATTGAAGGACATGATTATATCTTAACTGAAATCACAGCACCTAATGGTTTTGTGAAAGCTGAATCTATCAAGTTTACTGTATCTAAAGAAAAGAAGAATCAAGCAATTGTAATGAAAGATAAACAGGTTAAGATTTCTAAGACAGATTTAACTGGTAAGAAGGAAGTAGTAGGTGCCCATCTAGAAGTAAGAGATGAATTTAATAAAGTTGTAGATTCATGGACTTCTACTAATGTTCCTCATTGTGTCAGTGGACTAGAAGAAGGTCAAACTTATACACTTATTGAAACAACAGCTCCTGATGGTTATGTGAAAGCAGAATCTATTACATTTACAGTTTCTAAAGAAAATCAGGAAGTTGTGATGAAAGATGCTGAAATTACTATCCATAAGGTAGATGAAGAAACAGAAGAACCTGTGTTAGATGCCCAGTTCTCTGTATTTGACGAGGAAGGAAATCTCATTGATCAATGGATCACTGATGGTAAAGTTCATGCAGTGAGTCATCTAGAAGCAGGTAAAGAATATATTCTTAAGGAAACAAAGACACCTAGAGGATATCAAACAGTAACAGATACTACATTCACTGTTTCTGGGGAAGAAAATCTATCTTTAAAAATCAAAGAAAAGCCAATATTAGTGAATATCCAGGTGAATAAGGTGGATGCAAAGACAAAACAATTAATCAGGGATAAAGATTTTGAATTCACACTTTACAAAGATCCTGATTGTATTTATAGTATGGCTGCCACCTCATCAAAAGATGGTAGTGCAACATTTAAAGATTTAAGATATGGTACATACTATATCAAAGAAACAAAAGCACCATTTGGCTACCATTTATCTACAGAAGTCAAGAAGGTCGTCATTGATGAAAATGTGAAGGGTGATACATATACATTTGATTATGAGAATACACCAATAGAAATCATTCAAACAGGTGATCCAACAAATCTATTAATGATAATTGGTTTAGGTTTAGTCTCAATGATTTCTATTATTTTCATTCTTATTAAGAAAGAAAGTTAATGTTTAGGACTGGAGAAAGCTCTCTCCAGCCTTTTTCTATTAATATGACTTTTTTTTATTGACACCTTCCTATATAATGGGAAATTAAGGAGGGTAGAGCTATGAAAATGGTATTTTGTGATATAGATGGAACTCTTTATCGTGACAATGAACAGATCTCACCTTTAAACAAAGAAGCCTTAACACGTTTTCATGATGCGGGCGGTCAAGTTGTTTATTGTACAGGACGCCATATATTAGAAATGAATAAAATCCTTGAGCAGGATGGTTATCCTTTTGACTATCTAGTCTTAAATAATGGCGGGGCAATTCTTGATTCCAATAAAGAAACTCTCTATGAGAAACATATAGAACAATCAATTGGACTTGATATTCTACAATGGGGAGTAGAAGCCAATATGTTTGTGCATATGTGTGATGGAAAGAATAGTTATGGTTGTTTTAATCATCAATCTTTTGCACATAGTGATATGGGAAATATACCTATTCCAGACGACTATATGACATTAATGAAGGAAAGTCCTTCATTTCAGATCATTAGCTTAAATCAGGAAGATAATCAGATTGATAGAATTAATATCATTAAGAAAAGAATTGAAGACAAATATGGTGATGATGTTGAATGTCATCCTAATCTTCATTTCCTAGATATTGTTCCTAACAACTGTTCTAAGGGGAGTGGTGTCACTTATCTCAAGGACAAAACAAATGCGATAACCTATACAATAGGTGATTCATGGAATGACCTTTCAATGATTGAAGCAGGAGATCATGGCTGTACATTTAATTATGCACATGATGATATTCAAGAAAAAGCAGATTATATTTATAGTTATGTCTATGAAATGATCGATGATATACTAGGGGGTAAAATATAATGAGCTGGAGAAATAATTTAAGAGATGTAGAACCTTATGTGGCTGGTGAACAGCCTAAGATGTCTAATCTTATCAAACTAAATACAAATGAAAATCCATATGAACCAGGAGAAAAAGTCAAAGAAGCAATTCAATCCTTTGATCCATTTAAACTAAGACTCTATCCTGATGCAGATGCATCAAAGCTTAAACATTTAATTGCAGAGTATTATGGATTAGAAGATGATCAGGTCTTTTTAGGTAACGGAAGTGATGAAGTTCTCGCCTTAACATTCTTAACATGTTTTAACGGACAGAATCCTATTCTTTTCCCAGATATTACTTATTCTTTCTATCCTGTTTATTGTGAATTGTTTAATATTGATTATAATACAGTGGCTCTTGATGATGCATTTAAGATTAAGAAAGAAGATTATTTTAATAAGAATGGTGGAATTATCTTCCCTAATCCAAATGCGCCAACAGGTGAACTTATGTCTGTAGATGATATCGAAGATATTATCAAACATAATCCTGAGAGTGTTGTTGTGATTGATGAAGCCTATATTGATTTTGGTGGAGAAACAGTTATACCACTTTTAAAGAAATATGATAACTTACTTGTGATTCATACATTCTCTAAATTCCGTTCACTTGCAGGTAGTAGACTTGGTGTAGCTTTAGGTAATAAAGAACTTGTATCACATTTATATGATGTAAAGAATTCATTCAACTCATATCCAATTGATGCACTCGCTCAGGTGATTGGCGAAGCGTCTATTCAAGACAGTGAAGTGATTAAAGAACATGCGAAAAAGATTATCGCAACACGTGAACGTATAAAAAAAGCCCTTAAAGAAATAGGCTTTACTATGACTGACAGTTATTCTAATTTCATCTTTATTCATCATGATGATTATGATGCTGAATATATCTTTAAAGAGTTAAGAAAGAAACATATTATTGTAAGATATTTCAATGCCCCACGTATTAATCAATACTTACGTGTCACTATTGGAAATGATGAAGAAATGGATGCATTCTTAGATGCTGTCAAAGAAATTATTCAAGCATCTTAAACACATAAGGAAACAATTAATGATATGATAAATACAGATAACGTACTTCTATTTGATCTAGATGGAACAGTACTTAATACCGATGAATTGATCTTCCAATCATTCAGATATACTTTTAAAAAGCTTCTTCCTGACTATACATTATCAGAAGAAGAGCTTCTCTCATTCTTAGGACCACCTCTAAGAGATTCATTTGCACGTTTCTTTTCAGGTGATCAGGTAGATGAAGCAGTACAAATCTATCGTGCTTATAATCATGAGAAGCATAATGATTATGTTACTCTATACCCTCATGAAACAGAAATATTAAAAAAACTTCATGAGAAAGGAATAAGAATGGCTATTGTGACTACTAAATTCAAGGATGCAGCTGTATATGGATTAAAGTGTGCACACTTGGATCAGTATTTTGAAGTAGTCATTGGAAGTGATGAAGTCACACATGGGAAACCTCATCCAGAAGCAGTATTAACTGCAATGAAGAAGATGAATGCGAATAAAGGTTATATGATTGGTGATAATGTGACTGATATTCAAGCAGGTAAAAATGCTGGTATTAAGACTATAGGAGTCACTTGGTCTTTAAAAGGCACAGAGGGACTTCTTGATGAACATCCAGATTATATGATGGAGTCATATGATGACTTATATGATTATCTAGAAAGGATGTAGATTATGAAAGATATTATAATTATTGGTGGTGGGCCAGCAGGACTCACTGCTGCACTCTATGCAAGTCGTGCAGGCGCTGATGTGACTATTATTGAATCAGGTGCACCAGGTGGTAAATTAAACTTAACAGCTCACATCGAAAACTATCCAGGAATAAAAGAGATGATGGGTCCTCAGCTTGCATATGATATGTATGAACAGGCTCTTAACTTCGGTGCCCAATTTAAGATGACAGAAGTGAAATCTATTGTAGATGAAGGTGACTATAAGAAGGTTATTACTTCTAAAGAAGAACTAGAAGCTCGCGTAGTGATTATTGCGACAGGAACTAAAGAAAGAAAAATGGGACTACACTTAGAAGATGAAATGACAGGTAAAGGTATTTCTTATTGTGCTGTTTGTGATGGTCCATTCTTTAGAGGAAAAGAAGTTGCTGTCATTGGTGGAGGCAATAGTGCGATTGAAGAATCAATCTATCTTGCTGGTATTACAGAAAAGGTTCATATTATTATGAGACGTGATGTTTTCCGTGCAGATGATTATCTAGTGAAGAAAGCACTGAATAATGAAAAGATTGAATTCCACTTCAAAAAGAAGCCACATGCCTTAATTGTAGAAGATGATACATTAAAAGGCTTAGAGCTAGAAGATAGTGTTACAAAAGAACTAGAAAATCTTTACGTACAGGGTATTTTCCCATTTATTGGTTTAGATCCTGTTACTGATTTTGTGAAGGATTTAGGCATCACAAATGAACAGGGTTATATTGATGTTGATGAACATATGGAAACAAAAATTCCTGGAATATTTGCGATTGGTGATGTCAGAACAAAGACATTAAGACAGGTTGTCACAGCTGCAAATGATGGTGCAATTGCTGGACAATATGCTGCTAAGCTTGTTGAAGAGAACTAATGATAGTTCTCTTTTTGAATGCTTTATACCCTTATGATTGTATGTTATAATAGATGAGGTTGAGGAGGATATAAGTCTATGAAGAATGTAGAAGTTGTATTAGTTACTGGTATGTCAGGTGCAGGTAAATCTACTGCCATGGCTATATTTGAAAATATGGGATATTATTGCATCGATAACTATCCAGTTGCACTACTTGAACAGTTTGGAGATTATTTATTAGATGAAACTTTAGGTGGTAAGATTGCGATGGGAATCTATCTAGGAGATGCACTTCAGGCAATTCGTGAATTAACGAATATGGATTGGATCAATTTGACTGTTGTATTCTTAGATTGTGAAAATATGGAAATCTTAAAGCGTTATAAGCAGACAAGACGTTCACATCCAATGATGATCATGAATAAAGCTAATACACTTTATGACTCTATTGAATTAGAACGCCAGGAATATGAACAGATTAAGACACAGGCTGATTTAATCATTGATACAACACTATTAAAGCGTACAGCTTTACAAGATAGACTAGAAGCATCTTTCTATCATGAAACAGGAGAAGTATTCCGTGTTTCTTTTGTATCTTTTGGATATAAGTTTGGTATTCCTAAGGATGCTGATTTACTTCTTGATGTAAGATTCCTGCCAAACCCTTTCTATATTCCTGAACTTAGAAATAAGACAGGAAATGATAAGGAAGTCTATGACTATGTTATGGAAAAACCTGAAACTCAGGAATTTATTAAAAGGACTTTGTCTTACTATGATTATTTATTGAAAGAATATGAAAAAGAAGGAAAAATGCAATTGATTGTCGGTATTGGCTGTACAGGTGGCCAGCACCGTTCTGTCACATTAACTAATTTCCTTGCAGACCATTATAAGAAATATTATAAAGTATATAAGTGGCATCGTGATGCTGACCACTAGAGGATGTGAAAAGAAATGTTGTCGTTTTCAAGAAAAGTAAAGGAAGAGATCGTATTTAACGAGTTTGATCATGACTGTTCAAAAGCGATTCTTTGTGCGTTATTAAAAACCAATGGAACACTGATGTTAGGACAGGGACTCTCTCTCCTAATCCGTACAGAAAACGCAAAAATAGCGTCAAAGATGCATAAACTTCTTAAAGAACTTTATGCACCTTCAATTGAATTTAAAGTAAAAAAGATGATGAAGCTTAAGAAGAATAATGTTTATCTTCTTAAGGTTTCAAAGGCAAGAGAAATACTAGAAGATCTTCATTTATTAGAAGGTCTAGGATTTACGATGTTACCTTCTGATGAGATTTTATATGATGATCGTACAAGAAGAGCTTATCTTGCAGGTATATTTCTTGCAAGTGGATCAGTCAATAACCCTGATACATCTAATTATCATTTAGAGATGAGTGTACAGGATGAACCTCTTGCCCAATATATTGAAGCTATGTTGAATAGCTATGGCTTAAATGCGCATGTGATCAAGAGACGTAATCGTTATGTGATCTATATGAAATCTGCAGAAAGAATAGGAGACTTCTTACGTGCTATAGGTGCTTCTACTTCTGTTATGGAATTTGAAACAACACGTATTGACCGTTCTATGGCTAATACCGTCAATAGATGGAATAATTGCGATATTGCGAATGAAATGAAGGCTATGACAGCGAGTGCAAAACAGATTGAAGATATTGCCTATGTGATTGATAAAGCAGGCATAGAAATTCTAGATTCTAAGACTGCGGATGTAGCACAGATTCGTTTAGAAAACCCAGAACTTACACTTAATGAACTAGCAGATGTGTATTTTAATAAGACAGGTCAGACAATTTCTAAATCTGGTCTTCACCATCGTTTCAAGAAGATCAAAGAAGAAGCTGCACGTCTTCGTCAGATGGAGGAAGAATAATGACTGTCACAGAAAGATTTGGAATGCGTATTAAGGAATTAAGAATGCAGCAGGGAATCTCTCAAGAAGAACTAGGATTTAGATGTCATCTTTCTAAGAATTATATTTCTGATGTAGAAAGAGGTACTAGAAATGTGAGTCTTAAAGCCATTGATCAATTTGCGAGAGGCTTAGGTGTTACTCTTAAAGACCTTTTTAACTATTAATATGTGAAATTTTAGAAGATGTCTAAGGCATCTTCTATTTTTTGCTTGAAATTGGTATAATTTCTGTGAGTTCATCATTTGTTTACAATAGAAACATATAATGACGACACTTAAAGGAGAAAAAATATATGGATGCACTAATCTATTTTATAATTATATTTCTAGTTTTATCTGTATTCTTAAACATTATTGCTTATGCATGGCCTTTCTTATTGATCATGTTTATTATTTATGAAATCTGGAAATATTTTAAACTAAAGAAAATCAGAAAACAGTATGAAGAAGCACAATCACAATATTCATCTCAATATCAATCTCAGTCTTCATCACGTAATGATAATCCTGATATCATTGATGTAGAATATAAGGTTGTAGATGAAGAAAAGACTGGAGATGACAACTAAATGATTTGTCCTACATGTCATAAAGAAATCCCAGAAGGGTCACATTTCTGCCCCTATTGTGGTACGCCACTAGATGATCAATGTCCTCATTGTGGTCATCAGAACATTCCTCATGCGAAGTTCTGTTCTTATTGTGGAAAACCATTAGGACCTGCTTCAACATCACGTCGTCCTCAAGGGTCTTTTATTCCTACATCACGTATTTATCAAGAAGAAGAAAAAACATATGAACCGGAAAAGGTATCACGTAAGATTAACTGGAAAGTAGTTATTATATCAGTACTTGTCTTAATACTTGCGACTACCGGTGCACAGTATTATTTAAATCATTCTGATAATATTAAATGGGCAGATGGCAATTCGAGTACTTCAGAAGAAATGACTTCTGTAATTAAACTAAAGAAGACAACAGAAATTGAACAATATTCTAATTTATCTAATGATGGAACTGTGGCAGCCAATGATCACTATATCTTCATGTCTAATGCATCTAACAAATTAGTGAAATTAGATAAAGATATGAATGTTGTAAAGACATATGATGTTAAGTATGCGACTTATTTAAATTTGGTCGGAGAAAAGCTTTATTATACAGATAAAGATCATCATATCTGTGTTCTTGATACAAAGACAGAAAAATCTGAAACATTACAGGATGTTTCTGCATTCTATATGACTTATCATGAAAATAAGCTCTATTATCAGAATGATAGTGATAATGAAAGTTTATATGTTTATGATATTTCAGATAAAACGTCTACTAAACTTTTAGATGAACATATCTACAATATGAACTTTAATGGAGATATTATTTATCTAACTGGTAAGAGTTCTATTATTTCTTATAATATGACTACTAAAGCCACAGATACTATTTATAATGAACAAGTTTATGGTTCGGTCTATAGAGATGGTTATCTATATTTCACTACACCTAAAATGGCCATTGGTAGAGTGAATGTGCAAACAAAAGAATCCCAGATTATTTTAAATGATATTGGTTATTCTATGTTTGTGGTGAGTGATGAAGCAATCTATTATGTTGGCAATGATGCAAAGATGTATCGTCTAGATTTTGAAAAGAAAGAACCAACTGCAGTATATCAATTCCAGTCACATCGTATCGGTGGTATGCAGATTGTGAATGATCATCTATTTGTGAAAGATAATCAGGATTGGAAAGTTGTAAACACTTCTAATACAAAGTATGCAGTGATATTTGATAATTAGGCACTGATTCACTTCAGTGTCTTTTTTTGTATATAAGATTTATGCTATAATGGGTGGGTAAAAAATGGAGATGATTATATGTTAATAAGCGAAATTATTGAGGCAACAAACGGAAAACTCTTAAATGGTCACTTAGATGACCAGGTGAATGGCTTTACACAGGATACACGTGTTATTCAGCCAGGAAACCTATATATCCCTCTAGTAGGTATTAAAGATGGGCATGACTATATTCCACAGGCTTTTGAAAATGGTGCAACAGCCACTTTGACAAGTCACCCTATAGAAGATGATGTACATAATGTGATTCTAGTAGAAGATACAATGAAGGCATTAGGTGATTTGGCACGTTATGTACGTGTACATTCAAATGCAAAGGTTGTAGGAATCACTGGTTCAGCAGGAAAAACAAGTACTAAAGATATGATTGCAAGTGTTATTTCCCAACAATATACAACATTAAAAACACAGGGTAACTACAACAATAATATTGGTTTACCTTTAACTATTCTTCGTTATAATGGTGAAGAAGTCATGGTTATTGAAATGGGTATGAACCATTTAGAAGAAATCGATTATTTAACTAAGATTGCATTACCTGACATTGCAGCAATCACAAATATTGGTACAGCACATATTGGTGAACTTGGTTCAAGAGAAAATATCTTACAGGCCAAGATGGAAATTGTACATGGTATGAATCATGGTACTTTAGTAGTCAATAACGACAATGATTTACTATCTACAGTCCATCCTGAAGGAATCTCTTTAAAAACAATTGGTATTGAAAGTGAAGCAGACTTAAAAGCCACTGATATTATCTTGAATGAAGATATGTCATCATTTAGAGTAAAAGTAGATGGGCAGGATTATGATGTAAGAGTCTATGTACCAGGTGTTCATTTTATCTTCAATGCATTGATTGCGATTCAGGTTGGTTTATTATTAGATATTCCAATGGAAAAATGTATTAAGGGTATTGAAACATTTGAACTCACTAAGAATAGAAATGATATCTTAACACTTGAACGTCATATCCGTGTGATTGATGGTACATATAATGCGAATCTTGATTCTATGAAATCAAGTATTGATGTATTATCAGGCTATGCAGGTCGTAAAATTGCAGTATTAGGGGATATGTTAGAACTTGGAGACTATGAAGAAACACTTCATCGTGCTGTAGGTGCACATTTACTTAAAAAGAATATTGATTTAGTCTTGACTGTAGGACCTGCTGCGCGTTATATTTCAGACGAAGTAAATAAAGCAAAACCAGGCCTTGCTTATCATTTTGATGATAATGCCTCTTTAAGTGCTTATTTACAGGAATGTCTAGAAGAAAATGATGTTGTTCTAGTCAAGGCTTCTAATGGTATGCATTTAAAAGAAGTCATTAATGATTTAAAGGAGAAGAATTAATAAGATGAAGTTATTATTAGTATGTGGTGGACAGTCTACAGAACATGCTGTTAGCCGTATGTCATGTGTGAATATCTATAAAAATTGTGATAAGAGTAAATATGATATTAAAGTTGCAGGTATTACAAAAGAAGGAGAATGGTATGATTTAGTTTCTACTGATTTCTCTAGTGATAACTGGTTAGAAGGTGCTACAAAGATCAATGATCATTTCACTTTTCTAAAATCATTTGATGTTGTATTCCCAGTATTACATGGACAGTTTGGTGAAGATGGTACTATCCAGGGCTTATTAGAAATGGCTCAGGTGCCATATGTTGGATGCCGTGTGATGGCATCTTGTACTGCAATGGATAAGATCTATGCAAAGAAACTATTTGATCAGGCTAATATTCCTCAGGTGCCTTCTCTATATGTCAAGAAGAGATATGATGATAAATTAGTTGTAGTAGATAATGAAGGTAGAGAAAGCTTTAATGTAGAAATGGAAATCTATACACACTTAGGATTCCCTTGCTTTGTAAAGGCTAGCCGTTCTGGCTCAAGTGTAGGCTGTTATAAGGTTAATACTTTAACTGATTTACTACCAAAACTTCATGAAGCAGCATCTTATGACCGTCATGTTGTTGTAGAAAAAGCTATTAATGCGACAGAATTAGAATGTGCTGTCATTGGTAATGATGATATCAGTGCATCACGTGTAGGACAGATTTTACCTCATGGTGAATTCTATACATATGAATCTAAATATGAAGATGAACAGAGTGCAACATGCATTCCTGCAAGAGTAGATCAGTCTATCCAGGATTATATCAGACAGGCTGCTGTGAAGGCATTTAAGGCAGTAGATGGTACAGGTCTAGCTAGATGTGATTTCTTCTATGATAACGATACAGGAAACGTTTATTTAAACGAAATCAATACTATGCCTGGTTTTACTAATATCTCTATGTATCCTCAATTAATGAAAGATGCAGGACTAGATACACCAGCACTTATTGATGAATTAATCAAGCTTGCATTACAGAGATAAGATGTCGAAAGACATCTTTTTTTATAGTTTGAATAGATAAACATTTATTAATATAATAAATATTTTGCGAAGTAAATATAAAAATGTCTGTAATTAAAAACAATGGAAATAATATTGAATATTACAATAAAATTCATATAGGTCATTGCAAGAAAACGCTTATAAAACTGATTATCCGACAAATAATTAATATAATTAGGAAAATAAGGAAAAAAGTGAAAAAGTTTGTTGACATGTCTATGCGAGAAGTATATGATAAACACAACAACCCAAAAGAAAACGACTTTGATAGGAACTAGTAGGGGAATGATGAAAGCGCAGAGAGGTTCTGGCTGGTGTAAAGAACTGTTTGATCATCTTTGAACTCATCCTTGAGTGGAGCACTGAATTAAGTAGGCTGCTACGGCATTTGCGACCGTTATCTCGCTAGAGTATGTACTTTATATATAAAGCGTACTCGATAAGGTTGATATTGTGAGATATCAATAAATTGAGGTGGAACCACGAAGAATTATTCTCTCGTCCTCTTACGCTAGTAAGGACGAGGGCTTTTTTTATAGGTTGGAAAGGAGAATAAACAATTATGATGAATTACCAAAAGTACAAGAGATTTGAAACGGTGAGCTTGAAAGACCGCACATGGCCAGATAAGACAATTGAAAAAGCACCTATTTGGTGTTCAGTAGATTTACGTGATGGTAACCAGGCATTAGTCACACCAATGAATATTCAAGAAAAGGTGAAGATGTTCAAGTTATTAGTAGAACTTGGATTCAAGGAAATTGAAGTAGGATTCCCTTCAGCTTCACAGATTGAATATGATTTCTTAAGATTATTGATTGAAGAAAATCTCATTCCTGATGATGTCACTGTGCAGGTATTAACTCAGTGTCGTGAACACTTAATCAAGAGAACATTTGAAGCCCTTGATGGATTAGATCGTGCTATTGTGCATATTTATAATTCAACAAGTATCCTTCAAAGAGATGTTGTCTTCAACAAAGATAAAGATGAAATTAAGAAGATTGCGACAGATGGCTGTGCTCTTGTAAAGAAGTTATGTGATAACTTTAAAGGTCAAGTCATTCTTGAATATTCACCTGAAAGCTTTACTGGTACAGAAATGGATTATGCAGTAGAAGTAGTCGATGCAGTCTTAGATGTATGGGGTGCTTCTAAAGATAATAAAGTGATTGTGAATCTTCCTTCAACTGTAGAAATGGATACACCAAATGTCTTTGCTGATCAGGTTGAATATGTATGTAGAAACCTAAAAGATCGTGAAAGAGCTATTATCTCAGTTCATCCACATAATGATAGAGGATGTGGTGTTGCTGCAACAGAACTTGCATTAATGGCAGGGGCTGATCGAGTAGAAGGTACACTATTTGGAAATGGTGAAAGAACAGGTAACGTAGATATCGTCACTGTTGCATTAAATATGTATACACATGGTGTCAATCCAGAACTTGACTTCACACAGATGAATGACATCAAGCGTACTTATGAAGAATGTACAAAGATGGAAGTTGATCCTCGTTCTCCATATGCTGGTCAGTTAGTCTTCACAGCATTCTCTGGAAGCCATCAAGATGCGATTAATAAAGGTATGCATAAATATCATGAAAGACATCAGAAACAATGGGAAGTTCCTTACTTACCAATTGATCCAGCTGATTTAAATAGACAATACGAACCAATCGTTCGTATCAACTCTCAATCAGGTAAAGGTGGTGTGGCCTTCGTTATGGATACAGTCTTTGGTTATCATTTACCTAAACCATTACAGGGTGACTTTGCAAAGATCGTACAGAATATCTCTGAAGCAGAAGGCGAAGTATCACCAGAAAGAATCTATGATACATTCAGAAATGAATATATTGAAAATGAAGAACCATTCCAGTTCATTTATCAGAAACTAATAGATATCTCAGAAGATACAGAAAACGAATATGAAAGAAAAGTCGAATTAACAATTCGTGATCATGGTGAAGAACGTACAATTATTGGTTATGGTAATGGTCCAATTGATGCAGTTAAGAATGCCTTCAATGATAATGGATACCATTATATTCACTTATTAGATTACTCTGAACACGCATTAACATCTGGTTCAAGTGCTAAAGCTGCTGCTTATGTACAGCTTAGAGCAAAAGGTACATCTATTATTGAATGGGGTGTAGGTGTTCATCCAAATATTACAACTGCAACTATTAAAGCAATTATTTCAGCAATGAATAGAATACATAAGGATATGAGGGAGGCCGCTTAATGGAAAGACTTGTCCTGTCTATTCTAGTTGATAATTCAGCTGGCGTATTAAGCCGTGTGGCTGGATTATTCTCTAGAAGAGGCTACAACATTGATTCATTGACTGTTGGTGAAACAAACGATCCAACAGTCTCACGTATGACAGTATCTGCAAGAGGAGAACCAGCCACTCTTGCACAGATTAAAAAGCAGTTAAGAAAGCTGGAAGATGTAATTGAAATATTTCCGTTAGATGATGACCATTCAGTCTATCGTGAATTGGTGCTTATTAAGGTAGAAGCAGACCACTCACAAAGACCTGATATTGTGTCAATAGTCAATATATTTAGAGCGCAGATTGTCGATGTTGCGCCAAATTCACTCGTTGTGGAAGTCACTGGTGATCAAAATAAGATCCATGGTATTCTCACAATGTTAGATACGTTCAATATCACCGAAATCGTCCGTACTGGTATTGCTGGCATCGGAAGAGGACTAGATGATTTTGATATAGAAAAGATGAAAGCTAAGAAAAATAGGGGGTAAATAAAAATGGCTAAAATCTATTACAACACAGACTGTGATTTATCTTTATTGGATGGTAGAAAGGTTGCTATCATCGGTTATGGTTCTCAGGGACATGCACATGCATTAAACCTTAAAGAATCTGGAGTAGACGTTGCTGTTGGTCTATATGAAGGTTCTAAGTCTTGGAAGAAAGCAGAAGAACAGGGACTTAAGGTTATGACATCTGCTGATGCAGCTGCTTGGGCAGATATCATCATGGTATTAATTCCTGATGAATTACAGGCTAAGCTTTACAAAGAAGCTATCGAACCAAACTTAAACGAAGGCGATATGTTAATGTTCGCTCATGGTTTCAATATTCATTTCAATCAGATCGTTCCACCAAAGAATGTTGATGTAACTATGATTGCGCCAAAAGCTCCAGGTCATACAGTACGTTCAGAATACCAGGCAGGTAAAGGTACTCCTTGTCTAGTAGCAGTTGAACAAGACTACACTGGTAAGGCTCATGATTATGCATTAGCTTATGGTGCTGCAATCGGTGGTGCAAGAGCTGGTCTACTAGATACTACATTCAGAACTGAAACAGAAACAGACTTATTTGGTGAACAGGCAGTTCTTTGTGGTGGTGTATGTCAGTTAATGCAGACTGGTTTCGAAGTATTAGTAGAAGCTGGTTACGATCCAAAGAATGCATACTTTGAATGTATCCATGAAATGAAGTTAATCGTAGACTTAATCTACCAGTCAGGTTTCGAAGGTATGAGAAAATCTATTTCTAATACTGCAGAATATGGTGACTATATCACTGGTCCTAAATTAATCACTGAAGACACTAAGAAAGCAATGAAGAAAGTATTAGCTGATATCCAGGATGGTTCATTCGCTAAAGAATTCTTACTTGAAATGTCAGCAGCAGGTGGACAGGCTCACTTCAAAGCAATGAGACAGTTACACAATGAACATGAATGTGAAAAAGTAGGTGCTGATATCCGTTCATTATATTCTTGGTCTGATGAAGATAAGCTTTTAAATAACTAATCACTAAGCAACACACACTTTGTGTGTTGTAACGAGGAAGTACATTCGTACTTTCTCGTTACAACATTCAAAAATAACTTGAGGAGGAAAATATAAGTAACTAAATATATTGACTATTGTGATTAAATGTGTTCAGATCCCCGCAAAGGAGAGCATTAAAATGAACACATCAAATATCACAAATTTTAAACAAACGGATTTTATTGACTTTTAGGCGTATCTGTTAAGATATTATAACGGTGAGATAGAGAAGGAACTTTAAAGGCAAACCGAACCCAAACTAATAGGTATTATTATACTTATAATCGTCATTTACTAAATCGAGTTACATTTTCAAGATAGTTTTGTAACGCAAAAGAATTATTGTAGACCTGTGTATTGAAAATTATGGAAAGCGTGTAACGATTTATTAGATGGAGTAATGGAAAAAAATCAAAACTATAATTTGAATACCCACAAACCACAGGTTAATGAAAATTAAATTTTATTAACACCTATAAATCGGCGTTCATGAAGCTGAACTGAATACATGAATTTTCTATTTGTTCTATAATTAGATTAGAAATCAGATGGAGAACTCATGCAGGATATTGTTTCAATACTTCATGTGTTCTCCTGCAGGCTGTAAAGGGCTTCGTAAGTATAAAAAACTGATAGAAAGGGATGAGGGAATTGCTGAAGAGCTTCAAGACGGAAATAAATCCAACAGAGGAGCAGAAAGTCAAGATTCGTAAAACAATAGGTACTTGCAGATTTATCTATAACTTCTATCTTGCTCATAATAAGGAACTTCATGAAAGTGGCAGAAAGTTTATGAGCAGCAGCCAGTTTAGAGTATGGCTCAACAATGAGTTTCTTCCGAGCCATCCAGAATATTCCTGGATCAAGGAAGCTTATTCAAAATCGGTAACACAGGCAGTAAATAACGGACAGACCGCATTTGAAAAATTCTTTGATCACAAGAGCGCCTTTCCAAAATTTAAGAAGAAAGGCAGATCTGATGTGAAAATGTATTTTGTAAGGAATAATCCAAAAGATTGTCTCTGTGAAAGACACAGAATCAAGATTCCGTCACTTGGCTGGGTACGCGTCAAAGAGAAAGGATATATTCCCACAACTAAAGATGGATACGTAATTAAGAGCGGTCATGTCTCAATAAAGGCTGACAGATACTATGTTTCAGTTCTTATAGAAATCCCAGATAGAAGGACAGCCAATAATTCCAGTAAAGGAATTGGCATTGACCTTGGATTAAAGGACTTTGCGATTGTTTCTAATGGAAAGACTTATAAGAACATCAATAAATCTGCAAAATTAAAGAAGCTTGAAAAAAAGCTTATTCGAGAACAGAGAAGTCTTTCTCGAAAGTATGAAAATATAAAGAAAGGAGAGTCCACTCAAAAAAGAAATATACAAAAACAAAGGCTTAAGATACAGAAGCTTCATCATAGAATTGACAATATTCGTACTGATTACATCAATAAGACAATCGCAGAGATAGTGAAAACCAAGCCATCTTATATAACGATTGAAGATCTAAACGTATCAGGAATGATGAAGAACAGACATCTTTCAAAGGCAGTTGCTTCGCAGAAGTTTTATGAATTTAAAACAAAGCTTCTAGCTAAATGCAAGGAGACTGGAATTGAACTTCGAATTGTAGATAGATGGTTCCCATCATCTAAGACATGTCACTGTTGCAAGAATATCAAAAAAGATTTAAAGCTTTCAGATAGACTTTTCAGATGTGATTGTGGCTATATCGAAGACAGAGATTTTAATGTTGCACTAAATCTGAGAGATGCTACGACTTACGAAGTTGCATAAATGAACGCAAACGTAAGTATGTACCGAAGGCTATTTCGGGAATTTAAGACTATGGAGTGTACTTGAACTTGTGAGTAGATATGATTTCGGTCAATCCAAAGCATACACGATGACATAGTAAGTAATGTTCGTGAGAACTTACATTATCTCGATGTGAGTATGTTTAATCACATTTTGAGTGGCAGGTTATATTATGTTAGAGATTAATACAAAAGCGCCTTCTTTTAATCTACCAGATGAAGAAGGCAATATGCATACTTTAGAAGAATATAGAGGTCATCGTGTGATTCTCTATTTCTATCCTAGAGATAATACACCTGGATGTTCTAAACAGGCATGTGGATTTAGAGATTTGTATCCTGAATTCTTAGAAAAGGATGCAGTGGTAATAGGAATCAGCAAAGATTCTGTGGCAAGTCATAAGAAGTTTAAAGAGAAATATGAACTGCCTTTCACTTTACTTTCTGATACAGAAAAGAAAACAATCCACGATTATGATGTATGGAAAGAAAAGAAGAATTATGGGAAGGTAAGTATGGGTGTTGTAAGAACAACTTACTTAATTGATGAAGAAGGAATGATTATCAAGGCTAAAGAACGTGTAAAGACAGCTGATAATCCTCAAGAGATGCTTGAGGCATTATCATGAAGATTATTATGAGTCCTGCTAAGAAGATGAGAGTAGATGAGGATGCTTCTATTACTCCTACTACACCTTGTTTTCTTAATGAGTCATATATATTAGAAGAAAAGCTTAAGAGTATGTCCTATGATGAGTTAAGAAGATTATGGAAAACTAATGAATCATTAACACATCAATGTTTCAAGGAGTTACAAGAGCGTCAGTTTAAACCACTGACATGTGCAATTCATGCTTATGATGGGATTGCGTTTAAGTACCTTCATCCTTTTTCTATGAGTGATGAAGAGAGAAGTTATTTAAACAAGCATTTACGTATTTTATCGGGGTTGTATGGGGTTTTGACTCCTACTGATGGAATTGTACCCTATCGTTTAGAAATGGGCGTTAAATCGCTTAATTTATATGATTTCTGGGGTAGCAAGATATATGAATCACTTGATGATCATGTGATTATTAATCTCGCATCTAAAGAATATTCTAAATGCATTACTGATTATTTAAAGAAAGAAGATCAATGTATAGAGATACAGTTTCTTAGAAATATTAAAGGGGTACTTAAGCAGCAGGCAACATATGCGAAGATGGCTAGAGGGGCGATGATCTCTTATATGGCTAAAGAAAAGATAGAAAATATAGAGGACTTAAAGAAGTTTAATGATTTAGATTTTGTATTTGATGAAAAGCTGTCTAATGATCATTGTTTTGTATTTGTACAAGGGAGAAATGAAAATGAATAAGTTTTTAAAAGGTTTTGTATGTGCACTTCTTGTATTAAGTACTGGATGTGCCAAAGAAGTGAAGAAAGAAACACCAAAGAAGACTAAGAAAAAGACAGAAGAAACAGCACAGGTTACTCATTCTGATATTACTATGTCTTTTGTAGGTGATATGACTTTAGGTAATTATGCAGGTCAGGCATATGATGGGTCTTTTGATCAGGAATATGCGAAACAGGGTAATAATCCTAATTATTTCTTAAAGAATGTCAAGAGTGTTTTTGAACAGGACGATTTAACTATTGCGAATCTAGAAGGTCCTTTGACTGATGAAGAGAGTCATGTTATTAAGTCATTCCCTTTTAAAGGTAAAAAGGAATATGCAAAGATTTTAACTAATAGTAGTGTTGAAGCTGTGACAGTCGCAAATAACCATTCTATGGACCGTTATCAAAAAGGAATGGATGATACTAAAGCAACTCTAGATGAGTATGGTGTAGGATATTTTGGTTATTCAAAAAGTTATATTAAAGAAGTAAAGGGTATTAAGTTTGGTTTTCTTGGTTATGCATTTCCTAATGCTGTATCTGATGATATGAAGAATGCGATTACTGAATTAAAGAAGAAAACTGATTTTGTGATTGTTTATTATCATTGGGGTATTGAAAGAAACTATAGTCCTACTCAGGGGCAGAGAGATTTAGCACATGCCACTATTGATGCAGGGGCTAATATGGTTGTAGGTAGTCATCCTCATGTATTAGAAGGGATTGAAACATATAAGGATTCCCCTATTGTTTATAGTTTAAGTAACTTCTGTTTTGGTGGCAATAGAAATCCAAGTGATAAGGATTCTATGATTTACCAGCAGACATTCCACTTTACTAATAAGAAGATTACTAGTACGGAACATAAGATTATTCCATGTATGATTTCTTCTGTTAAGTATCGTAATAACTATCAGCCTATTATTGCGACTGGACAGGATGCAGAACGTATCTTAAAGAAAGTCAATACAATACAGTAAAAACTGGACTGCGGTCCAGTTTTTAGATGAAATCTAATAAATTTAATCTATGATCTTCATATGTACGAAGATAGTTAAATATTTCTTCATGTTCATGCATGATACCATTTTCTTCACACACTTGATAAAATATACGCATCAAATGTTTGTTCTGTAGGCTAGAGAGAATATAGCTATTTCCATACTTATGGATATACTTTTCTTTCAGTCCTGGAAAGTGTTGATCTAGCTTAGAATAGAAAAATTCTCTATTGCCTTCTCTTAATGTAACTCCCATATCAAAACAGATAATTCCTTTGACATGAGCCTTGATGCAATAATCAAGTATCCCTCTTAAGTTTTCTTCATTATCATTGATAAAAGGAAGAATAGGTGTCAACCATACAATAGTAGGTATACCTTCTTTATAAAGCGTCAGCAATGTTTCAAAGCGTTCTTTTGTAGTTGAAACGTTGGGCTCTAGTATTTTACATAGATCTTCATCATAAGTAGTCAAAGTCATCTGTATCACACATTTTGAATGTGTCTGGATAGATTTCAATACATCTAAATCTCTTAATACACGTGATGATTTAGTAATCAAGGTAACTCCAAAACCATTTCTATCAATGATTTCTAATGCACCTCTTGTATACAACAATTGATCTTCTAAGGGAATATAAGGGTCCGTCATAGCCCCCATACCAATCATACAGGGTTTTCGTTTCTTTTTCAAAGAAGCATCTAAGAGTTCTAATGCATTCTCTTTAACTTCTATATCTTCAAACAAGTGATTCATATGATAACAATCACTTCTAGAATCACAATAGATACAGCCATGCAGACATCCTCTATAGAGGTTCATTCCATTGCTGGAAGATAATATACCTTTAACCTTTTTATAATGCACTTTCTTTTCCTTTCTATGCAAATGCATCTATTTGTATAATGAATTTCTTTTAAAAAAATCATATAATAATGCTGGAAAGAGATTTCCCACTCTTTTCTACCCTTCGAGGTCAGCAACCATTCCCTTCTTAGCTGACCTTTTTATTTATTCTTTACATGAAATTGGTTTATTCATTACCTTATATCAATATAATACAAGTGATGAAGGTATGTGATCCCCACCATATTCTACATATATCACTTCATCAACTAGCAGCTATGCTTGTTTTTTATGTATTCTTCTATCTTTTCTTTATTTAATGATTCACCAATGACAATAATGATTTCCTGACCTTTCGCAATTGTTTCAGTAGTAATCTGATCTTTTGTCGCATTAAGTTCTATCCATTGATTATTTTCTGGTATAAAGCCTTTGATTCTAAATACTTTGCCACACTCAGAATCATTAAAAATAGATTGAGTTGCATGAATCAACTCTTCTTTAGTAATTGCTTGATTCATAAAAAACATAGTAGAGAAAGCTTCTTCTTTCTTAAAGAACATTTTAATAAAGCCTTCTAATTCATAACCAGAATGAAGAATAGAATCAAAGTCATCATTATTGAGCGTTTCTAAATCTAAACAGTCTTCTTTATTAAATCTTCTTTTACATTTAATTAGAGACATTGTGTTATTTAAGTGTGTGATTGTGTTATTGATTTCTTCTTCTGTGGCTTCACTAGAGCGACTGAGAATGATTTTACCAGCATCTGCAACCTGACAACCTAGTAAGTAATCTGATTGCTTAGAGAGGTTATTTTCTAGCTTAGAATTCACTAAAGCAATCACATTACCAATCTCATACCACTTATCTAATGGTTCTTCGTGAAGAACATCAAAGAATTCATCTACATCATAAATACCTGATGGTTCTACTAATATTCTATCAAAACCTCTCATACCCATAGAAATGAGTTTTGTCTTAAAACGACGTCTATGACAGTCTAAATCTCCTCCACCAACAACCATTTCTAGTTCACATCGGTCACCTAATTCTTCTTCTAATACCATCATATCTACATTAATTGCACCAAAATCATTTTCCAATATTGCGATATGCAGTCCTTGATCAATTAAATATTTCGCATACTTCTTAATAAAAGTTGTTTTACCTGATCCTAAAAAACCTGTAATTAAATCTACTTGTACCATAAATTCACCTCTTGATTTTATTATATGTTGATATACTGTTTTGTCAAACAGTTCACATTAGTGACATATAATAGACATAGAATATTCTTTAGAAAGTATGTGTGAATTATGTCAAACTATGGACTTAACATGCCTACAAGTTTATGTTAGGATTCAGATGAAAGGGGGCAGTGATTATGTGTACTGCTGCATGTTTTAAAGATAAAGATTGTTATTTTGGAAGAAATCTAGATTATGAGTTTTCTTATGGTGAACAGATTGTTGTAACACCTAGAAATTTTGAGTATGGTTTTAGATATACAGATGAACCATCTTACAAATATGCTATCATAGGAATGGCTCATGTCAGCGATGGATATCCATTATATTATGATGCAATGAATGAAAAAGGATTAGGTATGGCTGGACTCAACTTTGTAGGAAATGCCTATTTTAATCCTGTAATAGAGAACAAAACAAATGTTTGTTCTTTTGAGTTTATTCCTTGGATCTTATGTCAATGTGAAACTGTTGAGGAAGCGATTCATCTTATTAATGAAATGAATTTATGTGATACACCTTTTAGTGAATCATTCCCACCTGCTTCACTTCATTATATGATCAGTGACTCAAATAAGACTATTACTGTAGAAATCATGAAAGATGGAGTACATATCTATGATAATCCTGTAGGTGTATTAACTAATAATCCACCTTTTGATAAACAGATGTTTAATTTAAATAATTATATGTATCTCTCTACTAAACAGCCTGAGAATACATTCTCAAAAGATGTAAACTTATCTACTTATAGTAGAGGTATGGGTGCTTTAGGGTTACCTGGTGATTTATCATCAGCATCTCGTTTTGTACGTGTTGCCTTCACTAATATGAATGTAACTAAAGGATTAAATGAACAGGAAAATGTCAGTCAGTTCTTCCATATTCTTGGTTCAGTAGAACAACAAAAAGGACTATGTGAAGTAGCCGAAGGTAAATATGAATATACTATTTATACTTCTTGTTGTAATTTAAATAAGGGTATTTACTATTATTCAACTTATCATGGTCATACAATTAAAGCTGTGGATATGCATAAAACAAATCTAGACAATAAAGATTTGACATGTTACCCAATGATTGATGAAGAAGTATTCTTTGAACAGAATTAAAAACAGACACTAGGAAATGAATTCCTAGTGCCTTTTAATTAACTAATCTTTTACATGTTTGAATAATTTTCCTAATACAATAAGCAATAAACCAGCAGCACTCATTAGCATAATCCAATGATTGATTCTTGTAGAATCTCCTGTCTTTACATTAGTACTAGGTGTATCAACACTTGTATTAGTAATAATATATTCTGTACTTTGTTCATTACTGCTTGAAGAAACAATACCTTTATATCCTTTTACATTCTTCTCTTTGATACTATAATTGATTGCTTGATCAGTCTTCCATGAATAAGCATAATTATTTTTTGCATCTAATGTGATTGTTTCAACTAAAGCAGAACCATTATAGAGTTCTACCTCTATTTTTTCTGGATGTGTTAAACCCTTATCCACCCAACGCTTGACTATTTTATATTCATGAGAGGGATTTTTTGAATATTTAATAAAGTCAATAGATACATCATAATCAGTTCCTTGTGGTAAAGAAATAAGATAAGGTAAATAAGTATAGGTTGTACCATTTAATTCTAAATTATCAGCAGTAATAAGATAAAGACCTGTTTTAAGATTAGTATAACTCAATGTAGAAGAATCAGCTTTTTTAATAACGCCTTTTTGACTTGCAGCATAACCTTTTAAAGTCATAGCTGCATTTTTTAATTCTTCACTTGTTTGTAGCTTATTTAAATCAATTGTAGTATTTTCTGCTTCCTTAAAATCCTCGGTGTATTGATAACTGCCAACCTCATCAATACTCGCAACTCGATACAAATGAACATTCAATCCTGATAAACATTCATTAAGCGTCAACGAGCATTTCTTATTGACATCAACAGCAGCTACCTGGAATAAATTGAATACAGCAACTGATAATATAACTGTAAAACATAATATAATTCTCTTTAAGCTTTTATCCATAATAATTGCTGTCATCACCTTTCTTTATGTTTTTTTGATGTGAGATACCAGATAAATGCAATAATAATTGCAAGAGCGATCCAGAATATATCAAGAAGTACTGGATCTGTTTTTACTAGATCTCTTCTAATTCTTAGATTTGTCTTATTGATACGACGACCTCTGACAAGTAGTCTATGGGTATTGACACCATAAGGTGTACAAGTCATAAGTGTACAATAGTCCTGTCCTTCTACAATCTTTAAATCATCTTTTTCTGTAGGAAGAACAGTTTTAATTTGATCGACCTCGTAATATAGAGTTTGATCTAATATCTGAAGCATGAATGTATCACCTATCTTTAACTGATCAATATCAGTGAAAAGCTCGGCACTTGGTAATCCTCTATGTCCAGATATAACACAATGAGTACTTTCTCCTCCTACTGGTAATGATGTTCCTGGGATATGTCCTATCGCAATCTGTAAGATTTCAGCATCTGTTCCATGATAAATAGGAAGTGATACATTGATTTTAGGGATTTCTACATAACCCATCATCCCTGTTCCTGTGACATCTAGAGTCTCATTATATATTTTTTTCTCGTCATCATTCAAAGCATACATTGTATGTCTTAAATTTTTGTTGTATGAAACGGCATCATTCCAGAGCTTTTCATACTGTTTTTCAGTCAGGTCTTCGACCTTTTCCTCATATCCAGCAATCGCCCTGGTCTGATGTCTTTGATTCCAATAATTACTAAAGCTTGGATAAATAACTAGGGAGAGTCCTATAACGAATAGTAGCGCTATAATTACGTTTATGATTTTCTTTTTCATTATAGAACACTCCTCTTATTCTATTTTATTTATCTTCAGCTTTTTTCTGCATTACTAAGAATGCACCTGCTGCAAGAATTAAGATTACACCAGCAGCATATAGAATTGTAGTACCCATACCACCAGTATTTGGAAGTTCAGAACCTTTGTAGTTTACTACATTTGCAGTTAATGTACCTTCATCTTTGTCGGCAGTAAATATAATTTGACCATCAACTAGATTACCATTTAAACCATTTAACTTTGGATCGGCAGAATCTGTATCATGATCTGCAGTAATAGAGAATGTTATTGGATGCATTGTGTTATATCCATCTGGAGTTTCTGTTTCTGTAAGAATATATTCACCATCATCTAAACCTGTGAATTCAAAAGATGTTCTATTAAGATCTTCTTCACTATCTGTAATTGTGTATTCTTTTACTGTTCTCTTTGAGCCATTTGCAAGTACTTTTTCTAATTTGAATGCTGCACCTGTTAAAGACTGATTTCTAGAATTTACCTTATTAATTACTGTCTTATAAGTAAATACGATTACTTTATCTTTTGGTGTCTGACCTTTAGATCCACCCTGAGTACTATTTGGGTTGTTAGAGAATTCCATATACATTGTATTTGGATTACCTTCAGAACCAATGACTGCATTTTTATTTAATGTTGCAGTATATTCAACTCTTACTTTTGATATATCTTGACCTAAAGTTCTTACGTCATGAATAGTCACATCAAAAGAATGACCATCAGTTGTTGGATTTGTAATTGTATACTCATCTGCGCTAACTGGATCTGTGCTGTTATTTACATATACTTTAACAGAAGATTCATTAAATGTTAAACCTTTTGATAAAGTATCATGGAATACTAACTGATAAGCACTCTTATACTGGTTATAATCAGTCGCCACATGACCTGTTAACTGGAATGGAACTTCATCTCCAATATCATAGTCTGCAGAATCCTGCCAACCTGTTGTTGTACCTGTAAAATCATTTGTATCCTTTACTTTCTTTTCTGAAGTAGGAACTCTTGATTTTACTTGTGCAGATACATCATTGCCTACAACTTCTAAAATAAACTTAGTATAAGAATCCTGACCAGTTACTGAACCATCCTTATCCTTTACTAAATAATAACCTGGTGTCAAATCTTTAATCTTATAGTTTCCACCATCTTCTACACTTGTACCAGATGGTTTAGCTAAATAATTAGATACTTCATTTGCAAAAGTTACCGCAGCAGGTCTATTACCCTCTAAGCTCCTAGCCTTGGCCTGAGCATCACCAAATCTTGTCTTACCTGCTTCAGTCACATCACTACCCCAAGTGATATTAGATAGTGACTTGCCGTCTTCTGATAAATCACCTGCGAAAATCTGGTATGCTTCAAAAGTATGACCAGATTTAGCACCGGTAATAGTAATAGAACCATTACCAATAGAACCATTACCTTCTGCCATAACTACTGATGGCATCGCAATGGCTAATATCATTGCGAACGCAAGTATGAATCCTGCGATTTTCTTAAATAGTTTCATATCGTTTTTCCTCCTTATCATATGATCCCCGTTTATTCATAAAATACCTTCCTTTAATAAATTCTTGATTTGTATGTATATTACTTTCCATAGGCCCCCTTCTTTTTATTGATTGCTATAATAGCAAATAGAGTCATTGTTATAAATAAAGCTCCTATTGCATAATAACCAAAAGTACCAAATCCTCCAGTATCTGGAAGTTCAGTGTTATCTAACTTCTTGTTAGTCACTGTTATATTACCTGCTAAGATACCATCATTATTTGTATATAATACCTGATATCCTGGAGGAACATCTTCTTCAAGTGTATAAACACAATCATGACCATCTACCTGCCTTGGTAAATTCTTCCATATATAACTCCAGTTATTGGATTCATTTAATGTGACTGTCTTATTCTCATACACTTGCTTAGAAGTTAAATAATCCCTGTCGTAGTCATACTCTGCATTTCCGCTTGCAGATGATAATCTGATTTTCAAATTAGTATCTGAATCAATGTTTCTAACTGTAAGTACAACATTGCTCCACCAGCTTACTTTTGTAGCAAGAGTATAATTATCAGTTCCTTCAACTGTTACGTTTTCAGATTCTTTACCTGGATCACATGATACTGGTAAAGTAATCTTCAAAGTACCATTTTTCTTTACAATGAGCATTTTGTTTTCTACTATATTCTCGGACCCATCCCAATTATTTGTATATATCTTAGCTCTTACATTTACCCCAGTTGGAGTCTTAATATTCTGCATCAATCTCACATTGATAGAATCAGGATGATTAGTAATCTCCTTATTCTCAGAATCTACCCATACCTTCTTTACATAAATACTGTTAGAATCATTTGGTATATACATTGAAACTTCTTTATTGTTAGGCACAAACCATACATCACTGGAATTAATGCCTGATTTATTAAAAATATCTCTTCTATCCATCTCATTAATGGCATCCTGTCTCGTTTTTTTGAGATCTGCCTGATAGATAGAGAAATAATATGGTGTTTCATTGCGTTCATATCCAGCAGGTGCTTCGGTTTCTACAACTCTATAAAGATTAAATGCTGATAAGAATCTATCTATATTTGTTCCTGTAAAACTAATTTCACCATTTTCGTTTGTTACAAATTCTTCTGAATTTCCAGCCCTTATAATATCCCATTTGTTTGTATCAGGATTAAATACAGAGAGTGTAAATTTTGCACCTGGAAGAGTCTTAGAGTAATCGTTACCATCTACCTTAAAGATGGACATCTTACCTCTTACAACTCCCGCTGAGGAATCTGTTGTATCAATAACTGTTTCATCATTCGAACTGAATTCTCCTTGTAATACAACATTGTTGCTTATTCTAGGAGATGCAGCCTTACCAACATCAAAATCATATTGATAAACAAGTACACATGCGAGTTCATCAGATAATGTAATTGTTAGTACGTTGTTTTGTGTATCCATCTGTACCTGATATCTACTGCTATCAATTAGATTTCCTCTATTGTTTTCTTCTGATGAATCATATTCATAGAGTTTCAAGCTAGACGCATCAATATAAGCTGAATATTTACTATCAAATTCAAGTTCATCTCTCAATACAATCATATCTGAATTTGGATCAAGGTCCCTTCCAGCTGGATTAATATTGACTGTATATTCAATCTTTGTTGTATTGTCAATTTGTCTTCCGAATTTAGACACAACCGGAGTGTTTCGTTCTACTTTTGTCTCTTGTATCTGCTCTTTACCTTCATATTCTAATAGGTTTGAATATTCCTTTGATTCATTCTTTAGATCATTCCAGAACTCATCATTTGTAATATCCACAGCATAATAAACCGCAATTGCGCCATTAGGATGATTTCTATTTGTCTGCCAGTCACCATCTGTTTTGTTGTAACCTGGCATAAATGTAAAGGTTACTTTGTTGGTAGATTGATCATAAGAATACGTAAAGTACTTACTTATATCAGTATTGTTTTGATCACCATCACAATACTGTTCCCAGTTATCATTGAAATAATAAACAGCTTCTGGTGAACTACGTTCTGCTGGATTATCCTTACGTGGACTAACCTTATAATCAGAACGCAATGCAGTTTCTACAAGTTTTGTACCATTAGGTAATGTATCAGTAAAACTGATTTCATCATTCGAATCTGGTGTAAATATAATTCTGTAATAAAGTTTTCCATTACGACTTAGATAGTTCGTATTAACTTTACCAGAAGAATATTTCTCATTTTGGCTACCATTCATCTTACCATAGCCTTGTTTCACTAACTTCTTAGGCTTTGTATAATGAACACTTGCTTCTGATTCTTTACCGTTCACAATACCCTTATTTGAGAAATAGTAATCAATACCTTCTTGAGTATCAGATAAATCAGCTATTGTAGAATAAGAAGAAATATTAAGAGATTGTCCAGTAAATGAAGAACCATCTCTTCTCTTCACTATTACTTCAAACGCTTTAACATGAGCATCATTATTTGTGACTTCTCTATTCTTATCTTCATCTGAGTAGAATTTCATAGTAACATTAAGATCACTATTTGAAATCACCTTTCCATCTTTATCTTTTAATTGGATATTAGCTAAAATTTCATTTCTTAACTCAGATAGAATCGCATAATGTTCGCCATTAAAATCTTTATCATCTGAAGATGTACCATTCTTAATTACATCTGAATATGTGACAGATGAAATCTCTTTATCAGGTAAAGTAATATAAGCCTGCCATTTATTAGTTAAAGTCTTACCATCATTAGAAACTGATTGACTTGATACAGTCTTTGTAAGACCCCAGTCTCTATGCCATACACCAACAGTTGATCCTGATTCATAAGACTTGTCACCTTTAGAGAAATATGCCGTATTTTTTACATTACCATTTTCTTTTGGTGCATCTGTTTGATATTCAATTGTATATTTATCATTAGAGCCATCAGGGAATGTATATGGTAATGATTTAATTTCAAATGTAGTACCATCGCTCTTCTTTACTGTCAAAGGAGTAGGAATAGTCAAACCATTATCAATCTTATCCTTCAAAACATAACCACTTATATTCTTTTTATCCGGATTGATTGTAATAGTCCAATTCATCTTCCCTGTATTTTGATCATATCCACCATACTTATAAATCATTGAATTAGAAACTTGAATTGTAGTAGATGTCTCTCTTGATGTTTCTCCACTAGTACCCTTTACGCTATTTGTAAGTGAACCAGAACCATCCACATTATCAGGAGTTGCTGTTGCTTTATAAGTCACTTCATAGCTTTCTCCAGCTTCAAGTCTAGGAAGTTTATCAATTGTAAATGAGTCACCACTAATGCTTGGTGTAACATCTACTGGTGTCCTAGCACCATTCCTATCAATCTTTGTTACTGTGAAACTGTCTTTATCATAAGTTGCAGTGGCAGAATCCCAGTTTGAGAATTTATCTACAATCTTAACAGTTCCTTCAGTCCCATTATTTGTACTCGCTTTAATTGTATATCCTACTGTGCCATCACCATTCAATGTAGCTTTCTTAGACATGTTTAAATCATATTGCTCCTGGCTAGGATTAATAATGATTTCTCCACCGTCTCCACCAAATATTACTTTTCCACCTTCTCCTGCATCTTGCGCAGATAAAGTACCTGAGAATGTAATATAACCTGCAAATGGTTCACCAGTCGCAAATTCCTCATTAAAATGAATTGTGATTTTACCATCTGTCGTAATATGATATGTACCTACTGCTAAACCATTTGATGCATATACAATACCTGATTCTTCATCTGATAGCTTAATAGCTTCAGGAATCTTATAAGTAATTGTTTTTGTATTTTGATCAACCACTCCAGCTGGTAATTTATAATCAATATCTACCATGACATGGTCACCATCTTCGAACTCTTTTGCTTCAATCCATTCTCCATTTTGTATCTTGCTGACTTTTGCAGAAACAATATGTTCTCCAAAGTCCACACTATTTCCAGATTGAGGTTCAGAGGTAGAAGAATCATCTGCAACTGTAACAGGAGTATTTGTACGAGGTGCAAGTGATGGTGTTTGAATACTCTTGTTTTCCTTTTTTACAATTTGTTCATCTATTTGTTGTACGATTGTTGTTTCTTGAGGCTGTTCTACATATTTATTCAATACAATCTTCTTATTATTAAATAATAATGTAGCACTACCATTTGTATCATATGTAATATGAGATGAATCTGTATCCAATACCAATGCTATCTTTAATTCTGTTTCAGCATTCGTATTGATCTGTTCTTCATCAAAACTCATAGTCAATACATTATTCTTAATCTCATAGCTACCAATAGAATTCACTAGATTATCTTCTAGATAAAGCTTATTTGCTTGAACATCTTCTACCTTTAGCTGTTCTGGTAAGCTATAAGTCAATGTTTCATTCTTTACAATTGTATTATCTGTTTCTTCTATTCTAGCAAGTGTTCCTTTAGGAAGAGTTGCCTTGATAGTAATAGAAAGAGGTGTTTGATCTTTAAGATATACATCAGTTGTATAATCTTTCATAGCACCTTCTCCTTGATACTGTACAGTCGTATCTGTAATCAATGATGTAAAATCATCCATTCTCGCATTATTAAGATAAAAGAATGAAGTTGCTATTATTAAAACCATACCAAAAATAAACATGATTTTCTTTCTGCTTATTCCATTATATTTTCTCATTTTAATTTCCCCTTTCTTTATAAAACAGAAAAACGAATAACCGGATAAACTCTTAAAACGACCTTGCCTATAATTTGATTTTGATCAATAGCACCTAAATCGCGCATTCTTGAATCTATTGCATGAGTTCTATGATCTCCTAATACAAATATATGTCCTTGTGAGACTGTATAAGGAAATATTTCATCACGTAGTGGATTATCTTTTCTGCTTTGTATATAGTTTTCTTCTAATTTTTTATCATTCACAAATATATAGCCATTCTGGTCAATGTTTACTTTATCTCCTTCTAACGCAATTACTCTTCTTACTAGAAGCTTATTATTGTAATTAAATGCAATGAGATCTCCCTGTTTGAAAGACTTTGTTTTTCTAACATATACAACATCATTATTGACAAGCGTTGGATTCATTGAATCCCCTTCGACCTTAAAAAAAGAACAGAAGCTTGTTATAATGAACATCACAATACAAACAACTATTAGGCTAATAAATATATAACGCAATGGCATCAACTTAAGGATTTAAACATTCAAAAAGTTGATGCTTTTTTAAGTT